>ENA-OQIP01000137-OQIP01000137.1-human-gut-metagenome-genome-assembly--contig:-NODE-137-length-14864-cov-3.186537_pt1 | contig 14864 bp, 10 predicted proteins | sample MGYA00242585_ERZ504750 | MGnify/ENA primary metagenome ERZ504750 (study PRJEB26092, sample SAMD00036441) | human gut metagenome | host: Homo sapiens | study: EMG produced TPA metagenomics assembly of...
CCCTCAGACGGTTTTGGCGTTTTTCTATTTTGGCAAAACCGACATTGGAACCCTTGATTCCATGGTGATATTCATACAGATAAGATACAATACGTTGATAATCTGACAATCGTGTACTCTCTTTTTGCTTCATTCTATGTTATAATAAAGAAAAATATGACATAGATATAAGGGGTAAGAGTAAGTGACACAAGAAGAAAAATACATGAAAGAAGCAATCAAACAAGCGAAGAAAGCGGCAGCGATCGGAGATGTTCCGATCGGATGTGTGATCGTTGAAGATGACAAGATCATTGCAAGAGCTTATAACCAGCGCAATAAGAAGAAGACAACATTGGCACATGCAGAACTTCTTGCGATTCAGAAAGCAAGTAAGAAAGTTAATGATTGGAGACTGGAAGATTGTACCATGTATATCACATTGGAACCATGCCAGATGTGCGCAGGAGCTATCGTACAGGCACGAATTCCCAAAGTTGTGATCGGAGCGATGAATCCAAAGGCGGGCTGTGCAGGATCTGTATTGAATATTTTACAGATTGACAAATTTAATCACCAAGTAGAGATAGAACGTGGTATATTAGAGGAAGAGTGCAGTCAGATGCTGTCTGATTTTTTTAAAGAATTAAGAAGAAGGAAGAAGGGGGACAAGGAACATGGAAAGGATTAAGAAGCTTATTGTAGTTATTTTATGTGTCGGCATGATAAGTTCTTTAAATATTTCTTTTATCTATGCCTCACAGTCTAATGGATATCATCCATTGAATATTAAGATTGAATCTCCAGATGTGCCCAAAATTGTAACGCCAAAGAGGAATGCCAGATCCTTGGATTCATATTACAGTTCATCAGAACTTGGACAGGTAACATCAGTGAAAGATCAGGGGAACACAGAATTATGCTGGGCGTTTGGGATTACATCGATGGGAGAGACTTCTCTGATCAAACAAGGAATCGCAAGTACGAATATAGATTTTTCGGAGAAACATTTTGGATATTTTATGTACAATCGAAAAAACGATATATTAAATAATACCAAAGGGGACAAAACAAAAGTTTCAGGAGATTGGAGATATGCAGGCGGCAATTCACTGCTTGCAATGTTGTCGTTAACAGGATGGTATGGTCTTGCAAAAGAAAATATTGCACCATTTAATACAGGAAAATGGAGATTATCTGATTCTGTAGGACAAAAAGACAGTGCAATTCTGAAGAATGGATTTTTCCTTGGAGATACACCGCAAGCAGCGGTAGTAAAATCCTATATCATAGGATATGGTTCCGTAGTTATGGCGTACCATGCACCCGAAGAGACATGGGAAGAAACAGCCTATTACGGAAAGAATCATGAGGCATACAACTGCAATAGTGCCAGACAGACAGCAAATCATATTGTTGCGATCGTTGGATGGGATGATAGTTATAGCAGAGATAATTTTAACAGTGGATCCAGACCGTCCAGAGATGGAGCATGGATCGTAAAAAACAGTTGGGGAAATCAAGAAGGAAGTAACGGATATACCTATATTTCTTATGAAGATAAATCTCTTTGTGAATTTGTTGCAGGGCAATTTGTGAAAGCCTCAGAGTATAAATACAATTATTTCTATGATGGTTCAGCGAATCCTGGAATTTTAAAACTGAAAAAAGGACAAAAGTTCGCAAATGTATTTACAGCGAAAAAAGGAAGTGCAAAGAAGAAAGAACTGATCAAAGCAGTGAACCTGGTGACTTGGTCTGCAAACGTCAAATACAGTATACAGATTTATAGAAATCCTAAAGATGGAAGACCAACAAGTGGAACAAAGATGTTAAAACGTCCGGTAACAGGAACGATCAGAGAGGCCGGAACGCATACGATCGATCTTTCAAGAAAAGCAGAGGTTCTGAGAGGAGACAAGTTTGCAGTTGTAGTAAAATTAAGATCTTCTGGTAAGATTGGTTTTGATGAAAATGATGATTATCACTGGGTATCTTTTGTTAATAAAACAAAAAAAGGACAGAGTTATCTTTATGATCATAGAAAATGGAATGATCTGAACCCAGATCATGCAACGGTGCGTTTAAAGGCATATACAGTAATGCAGCCAGTAAACAAGATTCATTTGAGATATTGTAAGGCGGATTCTAAAAATAAGAATCCAAAGGGAATCGTATTATATTACAAAGGAAAGCATTTAAAAAAGAATAAAGATTACAAGATCGTCAAAAAAGAAGGTCACAAATATGTGATCGTAAAAGGAAGAGGAAGATATCGGGGAACGAAAAAAATTTATCTAAAAACCAAATAAGAATAACTATTGACCAAAAGAAAAGTATTTAGTATAATCAAATATGCATCTTGCAAAAGATGCCAAAGATAATCAAGTCATAAAGCTTCCGTGCTAGCCGGGGAGGTAGCGGCACCCTATTTCTGCAATCCGCTATAGCAGAGGTGATGGTTTGCTTCGGGCTGTTTTCTGTAGAGCTGCCCTCTACAAGTGGCGTTGATATCTGGGTCTCACGCAATAGGAATCCATGAACCGTGTCAGGTTGGGAACAAAGCAGCACTAAGTGGAACCTTCTATGTGCCGTGAGGGTGCCTGGGTTGAGTTAACTATAGAGGTAACGTCTGTGGAAGATAGCACAACGCATTCCGCACGGATTTTTTTTACCCATTTTTAGGTATTTAAGAACTTACTACTCGGATTGTATGCTATTGAATACAAAGTGAAACAGTGATAGAATAGGAATAGCAAACATGGTAAGGAGTGAGACATATGAGAGAATTAGAATTACCTGATGTACAAGATGTAATGCTTGAATACCGAAAGATCAAATTATTATATCGTTCTGCATTAAAAGAGATCGGAACGAAATTAGAGATATTAAATGATGAGTTTAAACTTGTGCACCAGTACAATCCGATTGAACATATCGAATCAAGATTAAAAACAGATGAGAGCATCACAAGAAAGCTGATACGTAAAGGAAAAGAGATCACAGTAGAGAATATCCAGAAATATATTGACGATATCGCTGGAGTCAGGGTTATTTGTTCTTTTACACCAGACATTTATCGAATCGTAGATATGATCTCATCACAAGATGATATAGAAGTACTAAAGACAAAGGATTATATGTTGAATCCCAAGGTCAATGGATACAGAAGCTATCATCTGATCGTAAGAGTACCAATCTTTTTATCTGACAGAGTGGTACCTACCAAAGTAGAGATTCAGATCAGAACGGTTGCAATGGACTTTTGGGCATCTCTGGAGCATAAGATTTATTATAAATACGAGGGCAATACACCAGAATACATTAAGAAAGAATTGAAGGAGTGTGCAGATCTTGTGACGTTTTTAGACAGCAAGATGTTGGCGATCAATGAAGAAGTGAGAAGTATTCGGGAAGAAAATAAAGAATAGGACATGCAATATTTTCTCTAAATGATCATAAGATATGATTGATAGAGAAAAAGGAGCAGGAAGATGGCAGACAGAGATGGTTTAGGAGATCTTCCATTATTTGATACTGAAGTAAGACCCGTCAGAGAATTTGTAGCACAGGAACAGAGGCAGGAAGACGATTATCAGTATATTACGAGAATGTATTCTGCACTGGCCAGACAGATTCTGGATCTGATCGAAGATATTTGTGATCAGATGGAATATGAGGGCAGCAGGATGTTTGATGAATATATGGATCGAACGATGCTGCTTGATATGGTGGATAAGATTTATGATAAGGTCGATCATCAAGAGAAGCAAGATTGTCAAAAAGAAAGAACAATTATTATATCAGATGATCCTTTCGCTGCTTGGAGGAGAGATTTATCATAGAAGATGCCGTTATCGAAGAAAACGAAATATGTTTAAAGCATAAAAAGAAAGAGCCGGGAGAAATCCTGGTTTTTTCTTGTTTCATAGGGAATCACTATGAAATCCGCTGTAAAATGAAAAACATACATCTTAAACATTTCTTAAAAAGGTTGTATTCATATACAAAAACGGATAAAATGTACATTATAAGGCTTCACGGAATTAGGAAAAGGAGAAAGTAATGAAGCAAAGTAAAGTGATACAGATTTCAGTATTTGGAATTCTATTTTTAATTTCATTATTATCTGGAATTATATGTTAGTTGGAAGAAATAACAAAGGGGTTACAGAAACTAGTCAAGCAACAATCCCTTTATTAACAGTGTCTGCAGATGGAAAGAATATTAACCAGTTGCATGGGTATCAGGGAAGTGTTGATGCATCCTTGATCCGTGACAGTATCACACCAATTTATGAGAATGAAGTAAAAGTAATGCTGACATATGCAAAATCTGACGTCAGTGTCGTGTCATATAAGATTTATGATACAGATAATAAAACAATCCTTGGAAATGGTGATACAGCATTTCATAAAGTCAAAGGAAAAAAGACGGCAAACATTAAGATCAAAGAACGTCTGGAAAATGGAAAAACATATCTAATGGAATTGTCAGTGAAACAAAATGACAAAACGATCCGTTATTTTACACGTGTGATTTATGGAACTAGTTTTCATTTAAAAGAATGTCTGGATTTTGCACAGAAATTCCATGATGCAGCATTGACAGAAGGTAATACAGAGTTTATCAGTCAGTATTTAGAAACGGCAGAGGGAACAACATCGAATAATCTGGCGAATGTTGACTTGAAATCGACACAGGAAGCGGTATCTTATGCAACATTAAAACCACAGGTTGAAAGTGTATATCCTGCAACCGTAAAAGAAATTTCTGAAAATGTAACGTCACTGGAGCTGAGATATATTCTTTCAGCAGAGAATACGGATGGAACAAAACAGTATTATCAGGCAACAGAATATTTCAGGGTTCGATATGCAAAGGACAGAATGTATCTGTTGAATTATGAACGTAATATGGAAGCATATATGCGATATGATACGATCGATCGTAGTAATAATCGTATTTTATTGGGAATCGGAAGCAGTCAGAAACAGTTGATCAGTAAAAATGGCGGAAAGAAAGTAGCATTCGTTGTCCAAGATGAATTGTGGTATTATGACTATCAGAAGTCCAACATGCACAAAGTATTTCTTTTGTAAGGAGAAGATTATCGTGACAGTCGCAACAACTATCAAAAGCATGCGATTCAGATTATGAAGATGAAGAATAATGGAGATATAGCATTCTTGGTTTATGGATATATGAATCGAGGAAAACATGAAGGAGAGAATGGTATTTCTGTTTATCAGTATACTGCGTCAGACCAGAAGATTGAGGAACTAGGCTTTATCCCAACACAGATTCAGTATGATATGATGAAAAATGACATTAAAAAAGGTGCATTTTTAAGTGGTAGCGGACAGTTTTATTTCTATTTGGATGGAGCGGTTTATCAGGTAGATCTTGACTCTGGAAAGAGTAAGATTCTGGCAAAGAACATTACAGATGATATGACAGTTATCTCTGAGAATGGAATGCTTGCATTGAATCAGTCAAAGAATAAGATGAAAGTTGTGGATCTTTCCACACAGAAAACAGAAGTGATCACATGTAAAGATGATCAGGTACTGCGTCCAATTGGATTCATAGAGAAAGATTTTATCTATGGAGTTGGAAATAAAAAAGAAGTTGTAAGGAATAAAGATGGTTCTTATATGTATCCATTGACAAATGTATATATAAGAAACAATAAAAAGATTGTAAAAGAGTATGGAGAAGATGGTACTTATATTACGAACACAAGTGTAGACGGAACAACGATCGCATTGACACATTCTAAGAAGAGTGGAAAAGGATATAAGAAGATCAATGTAAGTTATATTCGTTACAAAGATAAACAGGAGAGTAAGGCAGTTTTAGAGTACGGGTATACAGGAACAAGATTGAATCAGTTATATCTTGCATTCCCGGATGATGTTTATATTCAGACAAGACCAAACTATCTTTCTACAAATGTTGAGGAACAGGAAGATGAGATAAAGATCAAATTTGCTGTAAATGATAATAAATATAGGGATGCATTTGTCTATACAGGCGGTAAGTTGTCAGGAATTTACAGTAATCTGAAAGAAGCTATCAAGGTCGCCAAGCAAGGTGGTGGAGTAGTTGTAAATTATCATCAGATGTATCTGTGGGAGAAAGGTGTTGCACAGAATTATGGAAAAGGATCTAATATCCCGATGATCAAAGCAAAGAATAAAGATGAGACAGATATTGCATGTATTCTGATGATGGCAAGATCAGAAGGAATTAAGATTTCCTATGATAAGATCAAGAAGATGTCAGGCAGCACATATGATAAATTATTTAAGGTGTTCAATAAGCGTGCAGTTAATTATTCTGACTGCAGCATGGATGATCTTGTTTATGCAATAAGTAAGGGAAGATCTTTTATGGCACAGAGAAAGAATGGCACATATGTATTAGTTATGAGTTATAATCAGACGGATTTAAGATATTATGATCCGACAAATGGAAAGTCTGTAAAAGCAAATCGCAAGAAGCTTGAGAGTGAATTTAAACAAGCAGGAAGCGTTTATTACGGATATGCCAATTAGATTTTGTCTTTAGAGTGCGAACTATGTCGAGACAAAAATTTTAGTTATGATATATTTTATGTTAAAATTAAGATATATATCTGGAGATGATCCGGAAAATGAGAACAGTAAAAACAAACGAAAGGTGAAAGGAATATGGCTGAAGAAACAAAGGAAACAAAAAAGATTATTCCCGAAAGCAAGAAAAAGCATAAAAAGAAACATAAAAAGAAAAAAGTTCTTTTGAAAGTTTCTGTTGTCTTTTTGTTGTTGGTCGTAATCGGCTGGTTTACTTTTGGGGCAAAGGTTATGAAGCTTAGAAGTGAAGCCAAGAAACTCGTTGCTCAGTCGAGTGAGGAGACATTTAAGGCATCACAGACAAGTATTGTATATGACACCAACGGAAAACAGTTACTGAAGTTTAAAGGTGAAAAAGATGTATATTATCTGAAGTACAAGGAGCTTCCGGTTTATGTCATAGCTGCAGTAATTTCTGTCGAAGACAAGAATTTCTATAAACACAGCGGTGTGGATTACAAAGGAATCTCAAGAGCTGCAGTAAGTTATGTGGTACACAAAGGAAGGATCACACAGGGGGGAAGTACTCTGACGCAGCAGCTTGCGAAGACTGTCTTTTTGAATCGTCAGAAGACATGGAAGAGAAAAGTTAAAGAGATCTTTATGGCAGTAGAATTAGAGAGGAAATACTCCAAGGAGCAGATCCTTGAGTTCTATCTGAACAATGTTTATTATGCGAATGGTTATTATGGAATTCAGGCAGCAAGCCAAGGATATTTCCGTAAGGATGCGAAGAATCTGACAATGTCAGAAGCAGCATTTTTATCTGCGATTCCAAATAATCCAACAATCTATGATCCACGTACAAACAAAGAAAATACGATCAAGCGTAGAAATAAGATTCTAAAGGATATGTACGAGCAGAAACTGATCCGTAAAGACCAGTATGAAGAAGCAATCAGTGAAGAGATTAACGTAAAGAGTGCGCAGAAGAGTAAGACAGAGAAGAAGAATTACGTAGAAACATATGTCATTCATTGTGCGACAAAAGAGATTATGAAACAGAAGGGATTTGAATTCAAATATGATTTCAGTTCGACTTCTGAGAAGGAAAAATAATCAGGAAGAATATGATAAGATGTATGCAGAGTGTAAGAGGACCTTATACAGTGCAGGATATCATATTTATACATCCATTGATCCAGATGTCCAGAAACAACTGCAGAGCAGTGTAGACAATGCATTGTCTGGATATACAGAGAAAGATAAGAATGGCATTTATAAGACACAGGCATCTGGAACATGTATTGATAATGATACTGGAAAGGTTGTAGCGATCGTCGGTGGACGTGAACAGAAGAATATCGGTTATACATTAAACCGTGCGTTCCAGAGTCCAAGACAGCCAGGTAGTGCGATCAAGCCATTGCTTGTATATGCACCAGCTTTAGAACATGGATGGTCTGCAGGATCAACGGTGAATGATTCGCCGATGTCAACGAAAGATAAGAATCGTGTAAGAAACTCTCATGGTTCTTATTCTGGACAGATCTCACTTCGAAGAGCCGTTCAGAAATCAAGTAACGTTGCAACAATGCGGATCTATGAGCAGTTGACACCAAAGACCTGTTTAAAATATCTGGAAGAGATGAATTTTAAATATCTAACAGATTCTGATTATAAGTATTATACGACATGTATTGGTGGTTTCACGAAAGGAACAACATCAGAAGAGATGGCAGCGGGATATGCTACATTGAAGAACGATGGTGTGTATAGAGAACCAACGTGTATTTCTAAGATCACAACTTCTGATGGAGATGAAGTGATGTCATCTTCTACAAAGAAGAGAAGAGTATATTCCACAAATGCAGCAAATGCAATGACAGATGTACTGAAGAGTGTTGTCACAGGTGGAACGGGTGTTGGTGCGAAGGTACCGAATGTTGATACAGCCGGTAAGACAGGTACAACAAGCCTGAATAAAGATGGATGGTTTTGTGGATACACACCTTACTATACAACAGCAGTATGGGTAGGAAGAGATGATAACAGGATTATGGAATCGTTAAGTGGAGCATCTTATCCAAAATCCATCTGGAGTAATTTCATGAATACGATTCATTCAGAATACTCTTCTACAGATTCTATGGGTGGAAATTATGCAGATTATCAGGGAGAGACTACACAGCAGACAGGAACACAGGCAACAACAGCGACAGAGAGCAGCACAAAGGGCACAGAAGCAACTACAGAAGCACCTACGACAGCAGCTCCTACAACGGCAGCGCCTACGACAGCGGCTCCTACAACGGCAGCACAACAGACAGAAGAACAGCCAGAAGAGAATCAGTAAAAAGAATATTGAGATAATTAAAAATCACAGGTAATTCAATACCTGTGATTTTTGTGTATAAGAAAATTCTGCAAAAAAAGACTCCGCCATAAGACGAAGTCTTTATCTATATATTACATATTCTTTTTTCAAGATATTCTTTGATACGTTCTGTTGGGTTTAACAGATCACTGATTGATGCATCATGATTTAATGTATCAATTAATAGTGCAACGTATTTGGATACGTCAGAAGATGCATACCAGTCACGAGATAATAATTCAGGTGTCTGATAAGTAAGATTAGTTGTGATAACCTTCTCAATAATACCTTCTTCAACTGCACGGTCAAATACCTCTAATCCGTTTGTAAATAAACCAAATGTAGATAAGCAGAATACACGACGGGCATTTCTGCGTTTTAATTCTTTGGCTACGTCGATCATACTTTCTCCAGAAGAGATCATGTCGTCGATGATCAGAACATCCTTACCATCTAAGGAGTCACCAAGGAATTCATGTGCAACGATAGGATTACGTCCGTCAATGACAGTAGAATAGTCACGGCGTTTGTAGAACATACCAACATCAACACCAACAACGTTTGCCATGTAGATCGCACGCTGCATAGCACCTTCATCTGGGCTGATAACCATTAAGTGGTCGTTGTCAAAGTGAACATCATCACACTGTTCAACTAATGATTTTACAAACTGATAAGTAGGCTGGATGTTATCAAATCCACTGATAGGGATTGCATTCTGTACACGAGGGTCATGTGCATCGAAAGTCAGGATATTATCAACACCAAGGCTGATCAGTTCCTGAAGCATAACTGCACAGTCTAAAGATTCACGTGTACTTCTCTTATGCTGACGGCTTTCATATAAGAAAGGCATGATAACATTAACACTCTTAGCCTTTCCAGCGGAAGCACTGATGATACGTTTTAAGTCAGCATAGTGATCGTCTGGAGACATGTGGTTTACACGTCCACTTAAAGAGTAAGTTACGCTGTAGTTTAATACATCAACAATAATGTATAAATCCATGTCACGAACAGATTCGCGAATGATACCTTTAGCTTCTCCAGAACCAAAACGTGGGCAACTGGCATCTAAAAGATAAGTATCTCTTAAATATCCATCACAGGCAACAGAGTCTTTGAAATCTTTGTAAGTTTCAGATCTCCACTGGATGATATAGTTGTCGATTGTTTTTCCAAGTTCTTTGCATCCTTCAAGGGCAATGATTCCAAGTTTACCGTCTGGAATCTTAGTAAAGTTACGGTCAGATCGTCTCATGATACTATCTCCTTCGTATATTGTTCTATAGTTTTTTATAACATTATAAATAAGTTACGTCAAGTTCGATTTTTTGAAACGGATATCATCTCCATAGATTTTCTGCCATGAATAATTCTCAATGATCCTTGAAAAAATTCGTTCAGAATAAGTATTTCTGAATTCTTGCAGAGATAAATTTGTGGATATGATCGTTGATCTTTCCTGGATCAATCGTTCATTCAAACATTGAAATAACTGTGAGATCACAAATTTATTGATCATCTCAGTTCCAAGGTCATCGATGATCAATAGATCGCATTGAAAGATCAGGTTAGCAGATGTTTCCTGTTCCATATCCTTTCCTTTGCCAAAGGTATGCTTTGCCAAAGTATCAAACAGCTGGAAAGCTGTCATATAGACGCAGGTAAAACCGCGGTCCATGATTTCCTTTGCAATACAATGACTTAAGAAAGTCTTCCCAACACCAGTGGAACCCTGAAATAAAATGTTGTCATGATTTGGAAATCTGGAAATAAAGGTTTTACAGTGTTCCACGACTTTCTGGATGTTACGTCTAGGGCTTGGAAGACCTTGCTTGGTCATCTGGTCGGAATAATAATCTTCCCGGAAGGTCTGAAAATTCTCCCGTGCTAAAATCTTAGCCATATTAGAACCGGAATACAGGTGATCAATCATCGCCTGATGAAAGCAGGAACATTGTTCCTGTCCAATATATCCGGTGTCCTTACACTTCTTACAATAGTAGATTGGTTCCAGATAATCAGAAGAATACCCGGCTTCTTTTAAGAGAGTCTGTTTCTGGCTGATCAGCACCTGATTCTTTATACGGTATTCTTCTCTCAAAGCAGGATCATCCCGGACGATCAGCTGCTTTCCGAGAGAAATAGAATTGGCAGTGATCTGCCGATCAAGTTCTTTGATCTCTGGAATTGTTGTGTATATATCTTTCTTGCGCTGTTCATGGAGACGGTAATTAGAAAGCCGTCTTTCCTCATACTGGCGCATGATATCCTGATAATCGTTATTTGATAATGACATAAGTTAGTTCTCCATGAGTTCATCCGCGAACTGTTTCTGTAAAAGCTGTTGCTCTAACGCATCAAAATCATAATCACGCTGCGTAAAGTTATGCATATTGCTCTGGTTGTTATTGTTAGCGAAAGTCTTTGGTGCTTTCTGCCGGATATGGAAGTTCTTCGCATCTTCCAATGTTACGATATGGTTATCTTTCCAGTGCTTTAAGATCGTATCTGCATATGGAAAACTAGGTTTGTTGATCGCATTGATCGTACGATTACAAGCTTCAATGATCAGTGCAAGATCAAAACCATCAGTTTCAAGCCATCGTTTCATATATTCTTCCTGAACAGGGGCTGGATTCTGATTTAATCCAAATGCACGCATGATAGAATAATATTCCTTACGAAAATTCTTGCTGTACGCTTTCGCTTCTTCAGGAGTTTTGATATTTGCTTCGTACCAGTTGATCGCTACAGACTGCATATAACGGAAACTCTTCTTACCATTTGATACACAATGCTCTACAAGATATTCGATCAATTCACATGACATTCTAAGATCTTCGTACATGTAAAGTAAAGTGTTCATATCCGTACAAGTTAAAGGCTTTCCTAAGAACATCTCACATACGTAGAGAAGATAAGAAAAACGCTCATCTTCGCTCTTACGCTGAAGTTCTGCAGGAGAAAGCGTCTTCATGGCAGGAATCGGTTCAGCACCAGTGATCGTCTGATCCTTCACAGTAGTCTTAGAAGCTGCTGAAGAAGTAGCTTGGGCTGTTTCTTCTTGTTTTGTAGTCTGTGCAGGAGAATGTGGATTGCCACTGACAGGGAGAAGCTCTATAAAACTGATCTCGCCGTCTTTAAGCTCCATGCGTAAGAGGGATTCTTTCTCCCAGTATTTTAACGCACGAGTAACATCACGCTCCGTAAGTTCCAGTACATCTGCAAGACAAGGAATGCTGAAGTTTGCACCGTCAGAAACCATACGCAGAAGATAAATATACACTTTGATGTATTCACCGTTCGCACGGATCATATAATTATCAACAAATGCGTTTGGAAGCAGCGTTCCACCGGTTGGATATGTGGTTGTTACTTTAATGTAATTCATGGCAATCTCTCCTTCTTTTATTATCGTTAATCTGACTATAACGCAGATTGGAGAAATTGTAAATACCAGGGGAATCCACACCCTGATTGTGTACAAGTCTGTGGATAATGTGGATAATGTGGACAAAAATCGTAAAACAATGGAAATAAGCCATTTACATAGATTTTACAATTGTGGAAAAGGACAAAAGAAATCCACAGATTTGTTTATCAACAATTGTGTACAAGTCTGTGGATAATGTGGATAACTATCTATTTACGAGCGAATTTCCGATAGAATCGACGTTTCCGGCCCCCATAGTTATCAACAGATCATTTTTTTTGCAATTTTTTAAAATAAATTTTTCAATGTCATCAAATTCCTTAATATAGTGTACATCTACATCATAATCATCCATGCGGTCCACGATATCTTTGGAACTTACGATACCAGTATCTTTTTCTCTGGCAGCATAGATGTCAGTGACGATCACGTGGTCACAGAGGCTTAATGCCTTTGCAAAGTCATCAAGGAATGCAATTGTTCTGGAATAAGTATGAGGCTGGAATACACACCATAATTCGTTATGTGGATAATTCTTAGCAGATTCCAGAGTTGCACGGATCTCTGTTGGATGATGCGCATAGTCATCAACAACGGTGAAGTCGTTGCATGTGCCTTTTAGTTCAAAACGACGTTTGGCGCCAGTGAATCCAAGAAGTCCTTTCTTCATTGTATCAACATCAATGCCGATACGTTTTGCAGCAGCAATGGCAGCCAGTGCATTCTTCACGTTATGTTCTCCATTGACATTTAACTGGATATGGTCAATAAATTCTCCTTTATAGTAATAATCGAAATGAGCATGTCCAAATGCATCATACCCGATGTTCTTTGCACAATAGTCATAAGAATCATTTTCTAATCCAAAAGTTGCATATTCTGCCTTTAATCCGTCCACAATATAATCAATGTTCTCAATTTCACCGTTGATGATCAGATAACCATAATCAGGAAGTTTGTGGGCAAATTCACGGAAAGAATGGCGGATATCATCAAGATCCTTAAAGAAGTCCATGTGATCTTCTTCAATATTGAGGATAATACTGATCTTAGGGAAGAATTCTAAGAAACTGTTTGTGTATTCACATGCTTCAGTTACGAATGTCTCGGAATGTCCGACACGGATATTACCATTGATCGCATCAAGAATTCCACCAACGCTGATCGTAGGATCTGTGTTACCAGCAAGTAAAATATAAGATAACATAGAAGTTGTTGTTGTCTTACCGTGAGTTCCAGATACGGCGATCGCATTCTGATAATTATGCATCATCTGACCAAGCAGTGTAGCACGTTTCATGACAGGAATGTTACGGCGGATGGCTTCTTTATATTCTTCGTTGGTATCGAAGTTGATCGCTGCTGTGTATACAACAAGATCGATATCATCTGTAATGTTATCAGCAGTCTGGCTGAGATAAACCTTTGCGCCTTTATCTTCTAAGTGTTTGATGATATCGGAAGTATGGATATCGGATCCAGAAATCGTAAATCCTTCTTTGATAAGAATCTCAGCAAGACCGCTCATGCTGATTCCTCCGATCCCCATAAAATGAATATGAATTGGTCTGTTAAAATCTATCTGATACATTTTCATGTGCCCTTTCTTTCTATTGTTGATATAGTTTCATTGTTTTCCTTATTATAAGTCACCGCAACTAATCTTGCAAGACGGAGATTAAATTGGAAAATATTATATGTACTATAAGAATATGGAGAAAAAAGTAGTAAAATGTCATAATAAAAAAGCTGATAAAAAACAAGTTTTTGTTCACATTTGCTGAAAATAGTGTTATAATAAAAATTAGCATATACGGTCTAAGAGAAAGAAGAAGTTACCAGAGCCTGACCGGAGAGCGAATTTTAGCTATATTATTAGAAACTAGGAGGATGACAACATGCAAATAACTGATGTACGTATTAGAAAAGTGGCCAAAGAAGGTAAGATGAAAGCTGTTGTGTCAATCACAATCGATAATGAATTTGTGGTACATGATATTAAAGTAATCGAAGGGGAGAAAGGTCTGTTTATTGCAATGCCAAGCCGAAAAGCTGCAGATGGTGAATATAGAGACATTGCACATCCGATCAATTCTGATACAAGAAATATGATCCAGACTTTAATTTTAGAACAATATGAAGCAATGAATCTGGGGGATATTGACGCAACAGCGCCAGAAGTCTAAGAGTAAGAGAATAACTTCTTCTTCAAAGTGTAGAAAAAGAATCGGGTATTGACCACCTGGTTCTTTTTTCTGTTATAATCAGAACTATAGTGTAAAAGATAGATCAGAACAAGGAGGTTTGATGGATGGAATTTCAGATCGGAGATATTGTCAAATTAAAAAAAGACACATCCTTGCGGTATAAATGAATGGGAGATTCTGAGAGTGGGAATGGATTTTCGTTTAAAATGTGTTGGATGTGGCAGACAGGTGATGGTGCCAAGAAAGATGGTTGAAAAAAAATTTTGAGGATTTATAAAAAAAGCTTAGCCAAGATTAGAAGTTTA
>ENA-OQIP01000138-OQIP01000138.1-human-gut-metagenome-genome-assembly--contig:-NODE-138-length-14842-cov-3.324975_pt1 | contig 14842 bp, 8 predicted proteins | sample MGYA00242585_ERZ504750 | MGnify/ENA primary metagenome ERZ504750 (study PRJEB26092, sample SAMD00036441) | human gut metagenome | host: Homo sapiens | study: EMG produced TPA metagenomics assembly of...
GTTTATGTAGTTGTTACGTTTGTTTTTTTAAGTTTCTGTTAGTGGACAGAATCTTGTTTTTTAATTCTTTTTTCTCCGAACCGCCGTGTTTTATCACCCTCACGCCCAGTCCTTTAGCTTAATTTTAACATAGATGATTAATTTTTCAACTGGAAATCACTTAAAAAATAAGTTCCGTTAGATACTGTCAATTTTTAAGTGACTTTGTTGTGTAATATGTACAAAAACGGGGCATTTCAAAATGCCCCGTTTCTTAATTTATAATTCAGTTATAAAAATCAAAGCTTTACGCTCTCTTTCGGCACCAGCTGTCCGGAGACAATTTCCATATTTTTGCCGGATGCCGCGCCGCGGATCTGCTTCAGCGCTTTTTCGAGCGCTACTTTTACCATCGCCTTCGTATTGATCTCATACGAAGTGATCTTGAGATCCGGGAAACCCGGATACAGGTAATTATCGAAGCCGACAACGGAAACATCCTCCGGCACGGAAATGCCGCGTTTTTCCAGCTCCAGCATCAGAAGTCCGGCCGTCAGGTCACAATTGCAGACGAACGCTTCCGGCATCTGTTCCGGAAGACGGATCTCAATCTGTCCCCGCTCATCACGATCCTCCAGAATCCATTCCGGCGGTGTCACATCGCGATGCTCCAGGACGGATTTTGAAAAACCGCAGTAGCGGTCCATGATACTGCTGGAAAAATGAATCGAACCGACAAAAGCCAGCTTGGAGAGACCATGCTCATACAGGTATTCTGTCATCAGATACATTCCGTGAAAGTTATCTGCGATCACGGCATCCTTTGCCAGCTCATTGTCATAGAAATCCAGGAATACGATCGGAAGATCCACGCTTTTCTTCAGATGACGGATGTAATCGCGGTTCGTGTCTCCCATCAGAATCAGGGCATCGACGGTCTGCTCCTTGGCGATGCACGGCACAATCATCTCATCTTCCATCTCCTGTTTCAGGATCTCCACGGTCACCATACAGCTCTTTTCCGTCGCCGCCAGTGCCATCTCCTGATACATTTTCCAGTAAAATGTCGTATACTCTGCCAGATACCGTTCCGGAATCACCACTCCGATGCAGCGCAGGCTTTTTCCCTGTGTATTTCTCGCTCCGCTTCCCGGCTGGCGGTACCCCATTTCCTTTGCAATTTCCAGAATCCGGGCGCGCATCTCATCGCTGACCCCTTTCTGTCCTGTAATCGCGTTATGCACGGTGACGGCGCTGACGCCCGCCACCTTTGCAATATCTGCCAATCTTACTTTTGCCATATATGTTACTCCTTAGTCCACTGCGATAAAGTGATACAGTCTGCTGACGAAATCGCCCCAGAAATCTTTCATGCGGAATCCGGCATTCATCAGCATCTCGCCGCTGTAAACCTCATCGGTTCCTTCCAGACGGTATTTTTTCGCCGGATCGAAGCCGCGCAGGCGTACCTTGCGGGACGGCATATTTACCTGTGCCAGCACCTGTACGTAAGTTACAAGCACTTCGTTTTTATCCTCAGAAGCTACTGCCCAGCAATCGGATCTGTGGTTTTCACGGTAGGAAAGAATACGATAATACTCTCCATCGCGGATCAGTTCATGATATTTGTGATACATCGCGGTCTGCTCCGGAATCAGCTTTCTCTCTTCTTCCGGCAGTTTTGTGATATCAAGCTCATAGCCGAACGTTCCGGCCAGTGCCACATGGCCTCTCGTTGTAAACGGAGTTACACGGCCAACCGTGTGGTTCGGGCATACGCTGACGTGTGCACCCATTGAGCAGAGCGGGTAAATGAGGGCTGTTCCCTCCTGGATTTCCAGACGCTCAATCGCATCGGTGTCGTCGGAGCACCAGATCTGCGGGCTGTAGTAAAGCATTCCAGGATCGAAACGTGCACCGCCGCCGGAGCAGTTCTCCAGAAGCAGATCCGGGAACTCCTGTACCAGACGCTCCTGCATCGCATACATACCGAGCACGTAGCGGTGGAACAGCTCCTGCTGGGAATCTTTGTCCAGGTAGGTGCTTCCCAGGTCGCTTAACTGACGGTTCATATCCATTTCACGTATTTGATGTTTGCACTGCGCAGGATTTTTGCCACACATTCATACGCATAATCCTGCACTTCCGGGCGGGAGAGATCCAGCACGTACTGGCAGCGGATCTCAGTCGCTTCTCTTCCCGGAATCTGAATCGCCCATTCCGGGTGCTCTCTGTAGAGATCAGAGTCCGGGGAGATCATCTCCGGCTCGAACCAGATACCGAATTCAAGACCGATTTCATTCACTTTGTCAACCAGATTTTTCAGGCCGCCTTTGATCTTCTCTTCGTTGACAACCCAGTCACCGAGGGAAGAATCGTCTTTATTTCGTTTTCCGAACCAGCCGTCATCCATAACAAGCATCTCGATGCCGTCTTTTTTTGCCTCTCTTGCGATATCGAGGAGTTTATCGGTATCAAAATCAAAGTAAGTTGCTTCCCAGTTGTTAATCAGAATCGGGCGTTTTTTGTGGTTATACGGGCTGCGGATCATATGTCTGCGATAAAATGCATGGTAGGAACGCGTCATTTTGCCAAGTCCCTCGGCAGAGTAGACCATAACAACCTCCGGCGCCTGGAATTCATCGCCGGCTTTTAAATTCCAGCAGAACTCCTCCTGGTTGATACCCATCACCATACGCACGGTGTCGAACTGGCATCGTTCCACCTGACCGATGAAGTTTCCGGAATATACGAAATGCATTGCGTAAACCTCGCCGCGCTCCTGATCCGTTCCCGGTGTTACCATTGCCACGAACGGATGCTCCTGATGGCTGGACTCGCCTCTTCCGGAGGAAACGAGCTGTTTTCCGTAACGGAGCGCACCCTGCTGGATGTGGCGTTCTCTTCCCCCAGGATCCATGAAGAGAAAGCATCTCAAAGTCTTCGTTGTCCATATCGAGGCAGGCACTGTAGATTTTCTCTACCTTCAGCGCTTCACTGCCTTCATTTTTCACGCGGACACTTCGGGTGATAACGTTTTCTTTTGTAAAAACAGAGTAGGAAAGGATAACAACAAGATCAAGAACAGGATCTTTGCAGGTGATTTCCAGAGTTTCTACTTCGTCCTCGGTTCCAAAAGAAGCCGGAAGACCGGTCAGCGGGCGTTTTCCTTTGAAAATTTCATAGGAATCAAAGAAAATCTCACATCCCATACGGCCCTGTGCATTTCTTATATTCAGACAGCTCTCACGGTAATCGCCGACTCCTCCGGTCGGGTATTCCATTGGAAAACGGTCGAGGAACGAAGATTTCTCTCTCTTATTGACGGACGGGGTGAACGGCGGCTCATCCATGCGGAGCGGACACAGATCCGGCTCTCCGTGCAGAAGGGGTCCGTAGTAAACATGTCCGACGTAGCCTTCCGGGCTCAGGCCGATCACATACGTCGTATTCTCTGTATTTAACTGAAAAAGCTTTTTCTCATCATAATATAAAATCGCCATTTTCTTCTCCTTAGTTCAGGTAAGCTTGATCCGCCGGGCCGATTTTTGTAAAAAAAGACCTCACCCGCCGGGCAAGGTCTTTTTGTATTCACACAGCGTTTAAGCAGTTACCATTGCATTTTTTAATTTTTCCAGTTTCTCGGCTGCATCTTCAAGGGATGTGCCTTTTACGCCGAAATAGAATTTGATCTTCGGCTCAGTACCGGATGGGCGCACACAGCACCATGCGTTGTTTTCCAGCTCATAGTAAAGAACGTTGGAGGACGGAAGTCCGGTCGCGCTCTTCTCTCCGCTTACGAGATCCTGGCGTACATCTGCTTTGTAATCGCGTACGGCAAGAACCTGGAAACCGCCCAGCTCTTTTGGCGGGTTCTCACGGAAGTTGGTCATCATGGTCTGGATCTCTTTTGCACCGTCGATACCTTTTAAGGTCATCGTTGCAAGACCCTCTTTGTAGTAGCCGTACTCCTCGTACATATCCACCATGGCATCCCACAGTGTTTTGCCCTGCTGTTTGTAGTATGCAGCAACCTCGCAGAGCATCATAACTGCCACGCAGGCATCTTTATCTCTTGCATATGTACCGATCAGGCATCCGTAGCTTTCTTCTAATCCGAACAGATATGTACCTTTTCCAGACTGCTCAAATCCAAGGATTTCTTTACCGATCCATTTGAATCCAGTTAATACTTCGATCAGCTTTACATTGTAAGCCTTCGCGATCTCATCGACAAGGTTTGTTGTAACGATAGATTTAACAACAGCACCATCTGCTGGAAGAGATCCAGCTTTTTCTTTCTTCTGGCTTAATACATATTCACATAATAAAGAACCAGACATATTACCTGTTAAAGGAATATATTCTCCGCTCTTAGCATCTTTTACATATACACCTAAACGGTCAGCATCAGGGTCAGTAGCAAGAACAAGATCAGCATCTTTTTCTTTGGCAAGAGCAAGACCTAATGCAAATGCTTCTTTTGCTTCTGGGTTTGGATAGCTGACTGTTGGGAAGTCACCATCTGGAAGTTCCTGTTCTGGGACAACATATACATTCTTAAATCCAAGATCATCAAGTACGCGACGTACTGGAAGATTACCTGTTCCATGGAGAGGAGTATAAACAATCTTTAATTTGGAAGCCATCTCATCGATGGAAGCCTGATTGATCACCTGTTTTTCAACTTCTGCGATATAAGCGTCATCAACTTCTTTACCGACCACTTCATATAAACCTGCAGTTACGGCATCTTCTTTAGACATTGTCTTGCAAGTTGAAATGTCAGTGATCGCATTAACTTTCGCTGTAACACCTGAAGCATGAGGATCTGTAAACTGAGCACCATCTTCCCAGTATACTTTGTATCCATTGTACTGAGGTGGGTTATGGCTGGCTGTTACGTTGATACCAGCGATACAGTCTAAATGTCTTACGGCAAATGATAATTCTGGTGTTGGACGTAAGGATTCGAAGATAAATGCTTTGATTCCGTTAGCAGCAAGAGTGCGGGCTGCTTCGTCAGCAAATTCAGGAGACATATGTCTTGAATCAAATGCGATAGCAACACGTTTCTTATCTGTTCCCTGTTCTAAGATATAATCAGCTAATCCCTGAGTAGCCTTTCTTACAACATAAATATTCATACGGTTGATACCAGCACCGATGATTCCACGAAGTCCAGCAGTACCAAATGCAAGATCTGCGTAAAAACGTTCTTTGATTTCATTTTCGTCGTTCTCGATAGCTGTTAATTCTTTTTTTGTATCTTCATCAAAATAAGGATTAGAAAGCCATTCCTGATAAGTTTCTTTGTAGTTCATAAATTACTCCTCCTTTAAGTTATAAAAATGCCTTTTGTTTAATTATACCTTAAAACTCATGAAAAAACATTATAAATTTGTACATATTTTTCGAGAAAAATCGAGCGAGCTTCTTTATTGTGGATAAACTCCTCTAATTTCTCAATATATCGTGGAGAAATCCAATGTTTTTTGTGTGCCATATACTGATTCGAGATCTTCCAGAATTTTTCCGGAAATAAAAACAATCCATACAGGCATAAAAGATCATTTTTTGACAAAGGCATAAAGCGGTCATAGTTTGATAAAAAGGTTTCACAAAAGGCAAAATTATAATTATTTTTCTCAAGTGCCTTCTTTAGGAAATAATAAACATCCAGAATTGGATATCCATGGTAAAAATGTTCAAAATGAATCGTAGCAGGGGCAGAGGATGTCATGATGATATTATGGTGGTTATAAGCCCCATGACACCATCCACAGCGGGAAGGTGTGGTTTCATTTAAGATTTGGATGGAACGCTCCATCTGTTCCCAGAAGGCTTTCGTCTGTTCCAAAAATAAATATTCAAAAATCCCTTTCTTTTTGCGTTTGCGTATGTAACGTGCAATACTTTTTAATTCCAAATATTTTTGCTCATAATATGTGGAAATGGATGTATATTTTCTAAGATTTTCAGATGAAAAAGAAATAGCAAGACAATGATTATGAAAGCTTGCGAGATTTTCCGCAGAAGATCTGATATCTTTTAAAGCATGAATATCGCATTCCGTACCCAAATAAGTTTTTCTAAGCGCAAATGTTTCGTAATACCGGTCAAAAGTAAGAAAATATCCGTCTTTGTTTAAAATGTACTGGTCGGTTTTATAAAAATGATGGTCATGCATTGCCAAAGTCCATTCAGAAACAGCACAAAGACGTTCTTCTGATAGAGAAGTCTGGGATAAGGCATAGACATCATTTTCCCCAAAACACAAAACACAGCCTCGGCCCCGTCGGGTATGAGAGACAGAAATATCATATTGATCCAGCAGTGCCTGATATTTTTCGTTCAACATAGATCCTCCTTTATGTTCTACCTCTAATGATATGAAAATAAGACTAGGAATATGATAGAAACTTGCCATGAAAGTATAAATAGGATATACTGAACTTATCTCAGAAAGGAGTATATGAACTATGAGAAAAAGATTTTTATTAATTTCAACAATCATCGTGCTAAGCGCATTTACATTTGCAGCTTGCGGAAAGAAGAGCCCAAGCAGCCCTGAATCAACAAACAGCGAGACGACAACAGCAGAACCTACAACAGAAGAAAACACAGAAAAAGACACGACAGAAGAAGAAAAACCAGTTGCAACAGCAACATCAGAAGAAAGCACAAAAGAACATACAAAGACAACAACAGCAACAAAGAAAGATGAACAGGCCAAACCAAAGAGTGCAACAGGTACTTATAATGGATTTGCAGACACAAGTTCTGTAGAGATTGAGATGTCTGACGGAAGTTACCAGACATTTATGGTGAATGATGAAGACCTTGTGAATAAATTAAATGATATGGACGAAGGAACTAAGATCATATTCACATATGGAGCCGTGGAAGGACAGGCGAATATGGAGATTCTTTCTATTGAATAATTTGAAAGATGTATCTAGTCTTTTATGTATGTAGACAAAGAAGAAACAGATTCAACATGGATTATATGCCGGAGGTATTCGGGGTATTTATGTTGGGTCTGTTTTTTTAATAGGAGAATTTAATTAAAAAGTCAACCAAAATATTTCACAAAAATAAAAAAGTTTTTTGTATTAAACGACGAAAAAACTAAATCTGATTGCCTGCAATATAGTGAAATGTTACAATCCAAGCATAAGGGGAGAATGCTATAGCAGAAATAATGAAGCGGAAACAGTATCGTAAAAGAAACAAAGGAGAAAGCTATGAAAAAAAGATTCAGGAAGCTTTTGTGCTGTTTTCTGGCGTTTACATTAATGTTTACATCAATTGAGTGGTCAGGAATCACACAAAGCATTCATTCTGTAAAGGCAGAGGAAACCCAGAAAGAAACGAAAACAGTAGAACAAAAAGAAGTTATAAAAAGTGAAAAAACAAAAAATTCTACTACCTTTGCACTTGCAAATGGTAAGAAACAAACAGTTTTTTATGGTCAGGATGTTAGATTTGAAACAAAGAACGGAAAATTAAAAGATTACGATCCAAGTCTTGTTAAGATTCAAAAGAAAAAGAGTGAGAACGGAAATGATCTGAAAGACTATGCGTATGAGAATGAAGAGGGAGATAAAAAGCATTATCTTCCAAAGAATCTGACCGAAGAAACGCCGGTATTGATGGAGAATGGACAATATCAGATTTCTTTTGCTCCAATTTACGGACAGAAAACAAAGAAAGAGGAAGAAAAGCAGGGAGAGCAGGGAACTGATACGGTACAGCAGGCGATCACACAGGCAGAACAAGCAGTTCAGGATGTGGCAGATCATACAGATATTTCGGATGAAGTAACAGATGATACACAGGATGCCCTAGATTCCGTAGATAACTTACAACGTACCAAATTAGAAAATGCAGAGGTTGAAGATGCAGAAGAGAATAAGATCGAAAAACCAGTGAAAGTATCCTATGAATCACAGCAGAAAGAATGTACATTTTCCTATGAATCATTAAATACTGGAATCAAAGAGAGCATTGTTTAACCAAAGCACCAGAGGGAAATGTCTTAAAGTTTCGATTTAAGGCTTCTGGATTGGTGCCTAAGAAGAACGTATTAGATGAAGGGATCAGTTTTCTAGATGAGAAAACAGATGAGATCGTTGCAGCACTGGAAGCACCAAATATGAATGACGCTACAGGAAAAGCGTATAGTGAAAAGATTTCTTATGATATTGATCCAGATAATGAAGAGGAAGATTCTTATATTCTGACATTACATTTGGATGAAGAATATTTTAAAGACAAGGACCGTAAATATCCGGTTACGATCGATCCAACCGTATCATGGACCGGATCCACGGATTTCTGGGATGTCTATGTAATTAATGGATCTTATAAAAATACGAACTTTTATGACAATGGAGTTACAGTCATGATGGCTGGAAAATCAAAACAGGGTGTCTGCAGGACATATCTGCGTTTTAAAGATTTTACAGCAAAGATCAAAGGAAAATATGTAGACAGTGCAACGCTTACGATGTATGAAACCGGAAGCAGCCAGAGTGGACAGACAATCGAGGCAAGAAGAGTTACAGAAAACTGGACCAGACCTGGATTGAAATGGAGTAACCGCCCGGGATATAGTACGAATTATGGAAATGTAAAAACAACAGGGACTGCAAAGAAAGCAAGAAGCATTAATCTGACGGAATATGCGAGACAGTGTGCATCCGGTAAGATCACATCGTATGGTGTGATGTTAAAAAATGCGGACGAGACAAAGAGTTATGGACAGTTTTACAGTTCCAGAGCATCATCAAACCGTCCAAAGATGTCAGTGACTTATTATGATGGACCGACAACGGCATCGTCTGTCAGTGTTACACCGCAGTATGCAAACAACAATCATCAGAAGACATTACATGTAAACTGGACAGGCATCTCATCCCATTCATTAAACCGTGTGGAATACAGGATTGCAAACTGGGGAAATGGAGAAGAAACAGGTGATTATGTTTCATATTCTTCATCTACAAAGATTGGGACGACTGGAAACGGAAGTGCGGATATCGACTGCAGTACAATACCGGAAGGCCATTATAAACTTGTTGTAAGAGGCGTAGACAACGGTTATATTGCAGGTTGGGGAGCAGCGGCATGGTTTACGATAGACCGCACGGCTCCGGAAGCAGGGGATATATCCTTTGAGGAAGGAAATGATGAGAGCGAACCATCTGGTTCTCTGAATCCGAGACTGGAGGTCGGAATCGTAGATGAGAATGCATCCTATTTTAAATACCGTCTGGAAGGAACCTCAACTTACCATGAAAGTGCAAGGGCGGATGAAGATGGATACACCTATGCAAATGTTTCGATTCCAGCAGACAGCATGACAGGAAGAACAGAGTATCAAGTTTATGTGATCGTTGTTGATAAAGCAGGGAATGAAAGCGGGGAAACAAAAGTATCCTATTATTATACGGATGCCTCAAAAGCACAGGATTATGCACCAACCAATGTAAAGGTCAGAAAATCGTATGGAAAGAATGTCATCTACTGGGATAAGAGAGAACTGACAGACAGTATCTATTATGCAGTTTACAGGGGGGAATCCGCGGATTTCACACCGGATGATTCGACACTGGTACGTGGTGCGGTCAAAGATTCCTACTGCATGGATACCAGAGTGGGAGATGGCAAGAGTTACTATTATAAAGTACAGGCACAGAAACTGGCAATGGATGGAACGATCAATGGAAAAAGTACGGATGCATTATCAGAAAAAGTGGCACAGGATACACAGGAAGAATATGAAAAAAGACTAGGAAGTAAAGATTACAGAGACAGCATGGAGATCAGCACGCCCAATGGGACAGGATCCGTTGAAAAATCCCAGGGGAATCTGATGTATGAAAGTACAGATTTTTCAATTCCATCACTGCTTTTGAATCTTGAACTCACAAGAACCTATAACAGTCAGTCAGATAAAGAAGGAATGCTTGGAAAAGGATGGTATGACAGTTTTCATAAGGAATTATACCAGTTGGGAGATGATCTTGTATTTCAGGACAGTGACGGAACCTATCTGACATACAGTCCACAAAAAAGCAGAAGTGTTGATGTTTCTTATCAGAATAAGGAGACAAAGGACTATGCACTTTTATTTAATACAGAAGATGATGTAAAAAGATCATCAAATGGGGATCAGAGAGCAGCGGCATATGCAAGACTTCAGAATGCTGCTTCTGAAAATATCTTTGGAAGTGCCATTTCCAATAAAGGAAATTATCGTCCGGGGAAAAAAGACGATGATAGTGAAGACAGTGGAGCATCCGAAGGAGAAAAGGAAGTGATCACGGTGTCCAATGTCGGAAATATCCATATGAAGGATGGTATGACATATGCATTTGATGGGAATGGTGAGATCACAAAAGCAGAGGACAGTAATGGCAACTATCTGATCTATCAGTACGATGAAAAAGGAAGATTATATAAGGTTGTTTCCAATCTGAACAAAGAACTGGTTTTTACATATTATGAAAACGGAGAACAGGAAGATCTGTTAAAGAAGATCGATCTTGCAGATGGAACAAAGGTTGTTTATTCATATGCTGAAGGGAAACTTACGAATGTTTCTCACAAAAACAGCGGAGAAACAGCTTCTGTGGATCAGACATATGCTTATGGAAGTAATGGGAAGATGAGCAAGATCATCGATGCAAAGAAGAACGGGTACCAGATTGCTTATACAGGAGAAAAAGCAGAAAGATTTATCCGTCCGAATGGAGAATACCAGCAGCTTTCTTATGGAGATGGAACAACGACGGTATCTTCTCACAAGGCAGACGGAACCAAAACAGCACAGGATACCATGAGTTTTGACAAGAATACAGGAAAGATCCTGAAAAAGACGGATGCCAATGGAATTGAAAGCAGTTACAGTTATGATGATGGAGGAAAAGACGGAGAACAAAATGGCTGGGTAAATGAATATCTTGTAAGAAAGATTAAAACGGAAGTGGATTATCAGGAGCTGGATGCTGCCGGACTGGTGAAATTTTTGAAAACAGACAAGGAAAAAGAAGAAACATTTACGATCGCCAGTATTGAGTACAATGAAAACGATGATGTCATCTCTGAGACCGAAGAAAACGGAGATATAACAAGCAGTGAGTATGAGGATGAGAAAAATCCATATCTTCCAACAAGCGAAACTACAACGAATGGAAATGACTTTATTTCACAGACTGTTTATGAATATGATCCCAAAGGGAATGTAATATCAGAAACAGATAAAGGTGAAAATAAAAAAGAAGAAACCAAAACAGTCACATCCTATGATGATCACGGACAGCCAACAACAGTCACGACAACAAAGGAAGGAGCTCCTGATTCTGTAGAACAAACGACATATCAGGATACTGTACAGGGAACGACACAGACAACAACAACGACACAGGGAGAAGAGAAAGAGACATCTGTGATAAAAACAGATGCCATGGGGCGTGAAACAGAAAATACCAGTAAAGACAGGAAAGGAAATATCTTAAGCAGTACGGAAACATCGTATGATTTCATGGGAAGAGCGATACAGACGAAAGTAACATCCGATGGAGTGACACAGACAGAAGCTAAAACATACGATGATAACGGAACCGTAGCAACAGAAACCAGTGCATCAGGAGTAAAGACAGCTTATCAATATGATTCTGTCAATCGTGTAGTCAAAGCAACAGAATCAGCAGACGGAACAGATACTGTCACGGAAACTTCCTATGGATATGAAGATGCACAGATCCATACGTTGAATGGAATGAAAGACTATCAGAATCTGAGCGTTCAGACAACAAAGACCAATGGACGTGTCAGTGAAAAGTCATGGACAGATGCAGCGGGACAGACTGTCAGAAGTTTCAGCCATGGATTATATACGGATCATGTATTCACCAGTGACGGAAAAGAGATCGCAACGATCAGTCTTGGAACAAAGACTTCCGGAGATGGAAAGATTGCCTTGCAGTTATATGACAAAGAAGGAAAACAGACAGCTGCGATCCAGAATCCAGAGATCACAAGAGGGACTTCTGATGCCACAGTAAAGGTTGGAAACAGTTCTATCTTACAGAAAACAGAGTATGACACAAAGGGAAATGAGACAGCAAAAACCGATGGTAATGGAGATCAGATATCCTATGCTTATGATGACCAGAATCGTGTAACCGAGATCACACAGGGAGGACAGAAGACAAAAGTTTCCTATCAGGTGAATTCAGACGGATCAACGACAACAAGTGTTACAGATGCCAATGGACATGTCAAGCAGGAAACAGCCAGTGCATCCGGATCAGTGACAACAACATCGGATCTTGGAGACGGCAGTGAATCCATTACAACAAAGTATACCTATGATGACCGTGGAAATAAGCTCTCAGAAGTCTATGCCAATGGGGCGAAAAAGACCTATGAATATAACAGCCGGAATCTGGTTACAAAAACACAGTCTTATGACAAAGAAGGAACAAAAACACTGACCAGCCGGTATCGTTATGATGATAAAGGCCAGCTGTCAGAGATGACAGATCACAGAGTGTCCGCTGGAACAGAGACGGCATACCGTTATACAGAATATAGTTATGATCAAAGAGGAAGGATCACAGCGTTTGCAGAGATCAGTCAGAATGCCCAGCCAACGGCAGATGATATCAAAGCACATCAGATCCGGTATACTTATAATGAGGATGGAAATCTCAGTAAGGTATCCTATCCGACAACAAAAGACGGAATCCAGTCATTATCTTATATTTATGATGAAAACGGATGGCTTCAGGAGATCAAAGGAGAACTGCATTCCAAGGGGCAGACAACAGAGAAAGTCCTCAGAAGTTATATCTATGATACGTATGGAAAAGTCAAAGGGATCAAGGATTATAGGAATCTGCTAAAAGACAGTGATCAGGCAGTTCAAAAAGTCTATACCTATGACAGTTTTGACCGTGTCAAAGAGATGATCTACACAGATCTTGAGACAGGAAAAGTGATGGAATCTTATCAGTACAGTTATGATAAGAACTCTAACATCACAGAGAAAACGCAGGTCAATAACTACCCAAAGGAAGATGCAGACAAAGTTAATGAGACAAAAGTCTATACTTATGATACACTTGGACGACTGACAAAGACGGTAACAACAGATCATAAGAAGGATGATAAGACAAAGACGGTCACATATACCTATGATAATGTTGGAAATCGGCTCAAAGAAGATGACGGAACAACGACAACATCGTATACTTATAACGGACTGGATCAGTTAAAGACATCCACGAAAGAAAAAGGAACTGCGGTAGAAGAAGTCCGTCAGTATGATTACGATGCGAATGGAAACCAGACGGATGTAAAGAACACAAGGACTGGGGAAGATCAGATTTATGTGTATGATGCAGAAAACAGATTAAGTCAGGTGTCCGTGACAAAAGACGGAAAGACAGCAGTGATCCAGCAGAACATCTATAATGGAGAAGGACAGCGGATCCAGAAGATCGATGGAGATGAGACGATCAACTATTATTATCAGGATGGAGTTGTGGCTTATACAACTGATACAGATGGAAACCAGAATTCACAGAATCTGATCGGAACCGATGGAAATGTCCTCGCAACAGAAAGATTTCAACAGAATGCAACACAATATTATCTTTACAACAAAGATATCCAGGGAAGTACAAGCAGTCTGGTAAAAGAAGACGGAAGTGTGGATGCGACTTACCAGTATACGGATTTTGGAGAGACAACGATCCAAGGTGATGATCAGGCGGACAATGAAGTATGTTATACGGGAGGGATCTATGACCAGACTACGGGACTGTATTACCTCAATGCAAGGTATTATGATCCAGAGGATGGAAGATTTTTAACAGAAGATACGTATCGTGGAGATACGGCAAAACCAGAGACAGGGCATTTGTATGTGTATTGTGCGAATAATCCGGTGAATTATGTGGATCCTAGTGGACATATCGCAGTAAAAGTAGCTAATGCAATAGCAGGTGCAGCTATTAGTGTATTGATAGATATATCATTGAAGGCATTTCTGCATTATATCGCAAAGAAAGGTTCGTTAAGAGGATTTAAAATACGTACAAGAGAAGTTGCTTACTCGATAATATCTGGAATGATAGATGGTGTTTTAACTTCATCGAGATTAAAAAGAAAATGCAAACGGTTGCGGGTGGAGTGAAATCAGCTATGATATCTTATATAAGCAATAGAAAGAAAAAACTATCGTATATAGTTGCTAATGTTTTATATGATGGAGCAGCGGGAGCATTGTCAGGATATTTAGGTAAAGATGGACTTGGTAGAAGTTATTGGAATAGAGGATTATTTCGAAAAGGAAGCTATACATATAAATATATTACTATTAAATATGGGACAAGAATAAAAATAACATCTAGAAGTTTCAGAATGACAAAGCAGGTAGCAAAAGAAAGTGCAAGGGAACTTATGAAAGGGGCAAAAAGAACAGCTGTTGTATCAGGAATAAAATCAGCAATAATTAGTCTTCCTAATTGGTTTAAGAAAAAAAGGTAGAAAAGATGGAGGGCAAAAGGTATGAAATTTTTTTATATGGAAAAATGGTGTAAGAGAGCAGTTATATTATTATTTTGTTGTTCTGTTATTCTTATAATTGTAACAATTTATTATATACATGCTGCAAAAACATCCTGGAATTATAAGATAGATACAACACGATGTAAGAAGAAGAAAGGAATCGTAGAAAAAATATATAAAGGAAGTGATACTAGAAATGGAAGAATATTGAAATATTTTAAATTAAATAATGGGGATCGGATATGTATATTAAGAAAGGAAGATGGAATAGAAGAAT
>ENA-OQIP01000143-OQIP01000143.1-human-gut-metagenome-genome-assembly--contig:-NODE-143-length-14605-cov-5.648708_pt1 | contig 14605 bp, 7 predicted proteins | sample MGYA00242585_ERZ504750 | MGnify/ENA primary metagenome ERZ504750 (study PRJEB26092, sample SAMD00036441) | human gut metagenome | host: Homo sapiens | study: EMG produced TPA metagenomics assembly of...
CGTCTATTCCGGTTGCATCACCGCCGGCAGCGCCACCGCAGGTTTGCTGTCCGCGCCGCTTGCGCAGATGTGGGGCGGTTGGCGCGCGTCACTCGCCTTCTGGAGTGTGCCGCCGCTGGTCGTCGCCGTGCTGTGGGCGTTGCGTATCCTGCACAATCGCAAAGTCGTTATCGCTTCCGCCGGCGGCACCATCGAAACCAGCGATACTGGCGATATCGATGATATTGGCGATCGCAGCACGACGGCCAACGCACAAAACCCGCATTCCGCACAGCGACCGGCATGTTCCACGCAATCGTCGCATGGCGTGTTCACCCGCGTGCTGCGCCGTCCGATGACGTGGTACGTGACGGCCTTCATGGGACTGCAATCATCCGCCTTCTACACCATGTCCAACTGGATGCCGTCCATCTCGGCGTCCATCGGCTACGATGCCTCCACCGCCGGCGTGCATCTGTTCATCTTCCAAGGCATCGGCATCCTTTCCGGCTTGGTCATTCCTAAGCTCATGAACGTGCGCGGCAACCAGGTCTGCGCGGCGCTTACCGCCAGCGCTCCCATGCTGATCGCCGGCCTTGGCATGCTGCTGCTGCCGCATCTCATGCCGGTATGGGCGTTCGTCGGCGGCTGCGCGCAAGGCGCGTCCCTGGTGGTGGCGCTCGCATTGATCGCGTTGCGCGGCCGTGACAGCGCCGAAACCGTGGTGCTGTCGGGCGTCGCGCAGTCGTTCGGCTATCTGATCGCGTCGCTCGGCCCGCTTATGTTCGGCGTGCTGGTCCAGGCCACTGGCGGCCACCATGTGCCGCTGATGGTGTTCACGTTCGTCGCTTTCCTGCAGTGCGTCGTCGCGGTCATCGTCGGCAGGCCTTCCAAAATGTGACTTTTCGCGTCTCATGAAATCGAAAGCGTCCGCAGAGGGAAGTACCGTTAGCCGTATGACAAGCCCTAAGACTGACGGTACTATGCATCTGCTCGATCCTGCTCCCTTCGGACGTATCCTTCCGGCCATGGTCACCCCCATGAAGGCTGACGGAGCCGTAGATTTCGAAGCCGCGCAACAGCTGGCGAGGCAGCTCGTGGCGGATGGTGCCGACGGTCTTGTGGTCAACGGCACCACCGGCGAATCTCCGACCACCCACATGGAGGAGAAGGTCGAACTGGTTCAGGCCGTCAAGGAAGTCGTGGACGTGCCGGTCATTTCCGGCGCCGGTTCCAACGACACCGCGCACACCGTGCGCATGGTGGAGCAGACCCAGGAGGCGGGCGCCGACGCGGTGCTCGTGGTCGCCCCGTATTACTCCCGTCCGTCGCAGGAAGGCGTGTTCCGCCACTACAAGGCGGTCAACGATTCCGCGGACAAGCCGATCATCATCTACGATGTGCCGGGCCGTACCGGACTGCACATCCAGCTGGAAACCTACCGTCGTATGGCCGAACTCGACCACGTCAAGGCCGTCAAGGACGCCACCGGCGACATCGCAGGCGCGGTGCGCAAGCGCATGGAGACCGGTCTGACCTGGTATTCGGGCGATGACGGCCTGTTCCTGCCGTTCCTGTCCGTCGGCGCCGTCGGCATCATCTCTGTGATCGCGCACGCGGCCGCCGGTCCGATGCGTGACCTCGCCAACGCGTTCGATCGTGGCGATATCCACGAAGCGCAGCGCATCTCCGTGCAGCTGGCGCCGCTCGTCGAAGCGATGAACGGCAATGGCTTCCAGGCCGTGATGGCCAAAGCCTCGCTGAAGGTGCGTGGAATCCTCGACTCCACCGAAATGCGCCTGCCGAACGTCGGTCCGGGCGAAGCGGAACTCGTGCGCGCGGAAAAGGGCATGCGCGCCGCGGGACTGCTGTGAACCGAATCGCATGATGCGACTGGCCTGTCGCGCATGAACGCCGGCAGGCACCCAAATTCCTCGTTTCCGCATAGGCGGAGACAATTAGTAATAGAAATCCAACTAGGAAATGGCTACAGAAGAAACCACAAAGACAACAACACACAAGCGCGGCAGCAAGGCTGCCAAGCGCACTGAAACCGCAGTCAAGGCATCCAAGACCACCAAGGCCGCGAAGTCCGAGAAGACCGCCATCAAGAAGGCCAAGTCCTCCACCCGCAGCCGTGGCAACGGTGGCTCGCGCAACGGCGGCTCCCGTGGATCCCGTGGCGGCAACGGTTCGAACCGTCGCCCGTCGCATTCCGCGCCGCAATCCACCGCGCCCCAGCAGGACGAAGTGCTGATCGCCCCGCCGAAGTACCGCAAGGGCTCCATGCGTATCGTGCCGCTCGGCGGTCTGGGTGAGATCGGCCGCAACATGAACGTGGTCGAATACAACGGGCATATCCTGCTCATCGACTGCGGCGTGCTCTTCCCGGAAGAGGAGCAGCCGGGCGTGGACCTCATCCTGCCTGACTTCCACTACATCAAGGACCGTCTCGACAAGGTCGAGGCGCTCGTGCTCACCCACGGCCACGAAGACCACATCGGTGGCGTGCCGTACCTGCTCAAGCTCCGCCCGGACATTCCGCTGATCGGTTCCAAGCTCACCCTCGCCTTCGTTGAGGCCAAGTGCAAGGAACACCGCATCAACCCGACGCTCGTCGAGGTCAAGGGACGCGACAAGCTCAAGGTCGGCCCGTTCAACCTGGAATTCGTGAACGTCACGCACTCCATTCCGGACGCGCTCGCCGTGTTCGTGCAGACCCCCGCCGGCTCGCTCATCGACACCGGCGACATCAAGCTCGACCAGCTGCCGCTCGACCACCGCATCACCGATCTGGTGGAATTCGGCAAGCTCGGCGAAAAGGGCGTGGACCTCCTGATGATGGACTCCACCAACGCCGAGGTCCCGGGCTTCGTCAAGCCGGAGACCTCCATCGGTCCGGCGCTCGACCAGGCGTTCGCACAGGCCACGCGCAAGATCATCGTGGCCAGCTTCTCCAGCCACGTGCACCGCGTGCAGCAGGTCGTCGACGCGGCCCACAAGTACGGCCGCAAGGTCGTGTTCGTCGGACGTTCCATGGTCCGCAACATGTCCATCGCAGCAGATCTGGGCTACCTGCGTCTGCCCGAGGACACCGTCATCGACCTGAAGCAGGCCCATGACGTGCAGGACGACAAGCTCGTCTACATGTGCACCGGCTCCCAGGGCGAGCCGATGGCCGCGCTCGGCCGCATCGCCGACGGCAACCACCGCGACATCACCATCAACGAGTTCGACACGGTGATCCTCGCCAGCTCCCTGATCCCAGGTAACGAGCATGGCGTCTACAAGGTCATCAACAAGCTCGTGCAGCTCGGAGCCCGCGTGGTCAACCGAGACAACGCCGCCGTGCACGTCTCCGGCCACTGCAACGAAGGCGAGCTGCTGTACATGTACAACATCGTCAAGCCGAAGTGCGCCATGCCTATCCACGGCGAAAACCGCCACTTGGTGGCCAACGGCATGATCGCCGTCAAGACCGGCGTCGATCCGCAGAACGTCGTGCTGGCCGAAGACGGCGACGTCGTCGACCTGTACCACGGCCAGGCCGCGGTCGTTGGCTCCGTGCCGTGCGGCTACGTCTACGTCGATGGCGATTCCGTCGGCGAACTGACCGACGAAGAACTCGAGAAGCGCCGCATCCTCGGCACCGAAGGCTTCGTGTCCAGCTTCGTGGTCGTCGACACCGAGACCGCGGATGTCATCACCGGTCCGAAGATCTACCTCAACGCGGTCGCGGAAGACGAAAGCGAGTTCGACAAGGTCCGTCACCAGATCGTCGAGCAGCTGCAGGACGCGATGATGCAGGGCACGCGCGACACCTACAAACTGCAGCAGATCATGCGACGCACACTCGGCGGCTGGGTGGCACGACAGCTGCACCGCAAGCCGATGATCGTCCCCGTCGTCGCCGACATCGCGCAGGACGTGGATGACGCGATGGGACTGAACGCCGCGAAATAAGCCGTAAATTTACCATAAATTGAATCAAGGCGACGTGATCGGCACAACTGATCGCGCCGCCTTCTGTTACCAGAAAGAAGGAGTGACATGCCAGGAGCAAACCTCACCCGAATCGAAGCGGAAGAACGCAAAAGCATCATCGCCGCGCCAATCCATTACACGGTCAAGCTTGACCTGACCCGCGGAGCCAAGGATTTCGGCTCCGAAACCACCATCACCTTCGACGCGAAGCCGGGGGAGTCAAGCTTCCTTGACCTCATCGCCAACGAAGTCAGCGAGATCACCCTCAACGGCGAAACCCTCGACCCGGCCGAAGCATACGCGGACGGCCGCATCGAGCTGAAGGGCCTCAAGGAGCACAACGAGGTCACCGTCAAGGCGATGTGCCAGTACTCCAACACCGGCGAAGGCCTGCACCGCAGCGTCGACCCGTCCGACGGCAACGTCTACCTGTACACCCAGTTCGAAGTGCCGGACGCCCGCCGCGTCTACGCCGTGTTCGACCAGCCCGACCTGAAGGCCGTGTTCGACTTCTCCGTGCTCGCCGCCAAATCCTGGATCGTCACGTCCAACATGCCCACCGCCTCCGTGACCGACAACGAAACCGTCACCGAGGAAGGCACGCTCGGCGATCACGCCGCCGAAACCACCAAGCTGTGGGTGTTCGAACCGACCCCAACCATGAGCTCCTACCTCACCGCCATCTGCGCCGGACCGTACGCCGAATGGCACACCGAATACGCCAATGAGGACGGCCGCACCGTGCCGATGGCCATGTACTGCCGCCAGGCGCTCGCCAAGGCCTTCAGCAAGGACGTCGACTACCTGTTCGACATCACCAAGAAGGGCTTCGCCTTCTACGCCAAGACCTGGGGCGTGCCGTACCCGTACGCCAAGTTCGACCAGATCTACGTGCCGGAATACAACGCCGGCGCCATGGAGAACATCGGCATGGTCACCATCCGCGACCAGTACGTGTTCGAATCCAAGGTCACCGACGCCTACGCGGAACGCCGTGTGGTCACCGTGCTGCACGAGCTCGCCCACATGTGGTTCGGCGACTACGTGACCATGAAGTGGTGGAACGACCTGTGGCTCAACGAATCCTTCGCCGAGTTCACGTCCACCCTCGCCACCGCCGAAGCCACCGAATGGAAGGACGCCTGGGCAACCTTCAGCTCCGGCGAAAAGAGCTGGGCGCTGCGTCAGGACCAGCTGAGCACCACCCACCCGATCGTCGCCCCGATCAACGACCTCAACGACACCTACGTCAACTTCGACGGCATCACCTACGCCAAGGGCGCCTCCGTGCTGAAGCAGCTCGTGTACTACGTGGGCCGTGAGAAGTTCTTCAAGGGCATCAACAACTACCTCAACAAGCACGCCTACTCCAACGCCACCCTCGCCGACCTGCTCGCCGAACTGGAACTCACTTCCGGCCGCGACCTGAAGGCGTGGAGCGCCCAGTGGCTTGAGGAATCCGGCATCAACACCATCGCCACCGAAGTCGAAGAGAACGAGGACGGCACCATCAAGCGTCTCGCCCTGCGCCAGACCGCTCCGGCCGAGCATCCCGTGCTGCGCGCCCACCGTCTCGCCGTCGGCTTCTACAACGAGGATCCGGAAACCGGCAAGATCGTGCGCACCGACCGTTTCGAACTGGACGTCGACGGCGAACTGACGGTCGTCGACGCTGCCGCCGGCAAGGCACGTCCGTCGCTGATCCTGGTGAACGACGACGACCTGACCTACACGAAGCTGCGTTTCGACGACAAGAGCCTCGCATTCGCGACAAGCAACCTGTACCGCTTCGACGACGCGCTCGCCCGTTCCGTGCTCTGGCTCGCCCTGTGGGACATGACCCGCGACGGCGAACTGCCGGCACGACAGTTCATCGACACCTCGCTGGCCGCGCTCGCCACCGAACACGAGTCCACCACCTTCCGTTACGCGCTGGCACAGGTCAGCACCACCGCATGGCATTACACCGCTCCGGCAGAGCGTGCCGAGATCGTGAAGCATGTGGCCGCCGAACTGTTCAAGCTGGCGGGTCAGGCCAAGGCCGGCTCCGACGAACAGTTCCAGCTCGTCACCGCCTACCTGGGCTACGGCGAGCCGGGCGACGAGGCGTTCGTCGCCAACGCGAAGGGCCTGCTCGACGGTTCCGTGGCATTCGACGGTCTGGAAATCGACAACAACTTCCGCTGGACCATCATCAACGCGCTGAGCACCGTCAACGCGATCGACCAGGCGGGAATCGACGCCGAACTGGCCAAGCGCGAAACCACCGAGAACCGTGAGTTCGCCTATGGCGCACGCGCCGTGGCCGGTACCGCCGAAGCGAAGGCATGGGCTTGGAACGAGGCCCTGCACAACGACGAGCTGACCAACATGCAGCTTGAGGCTGTGGCCGGTGGCTTCGCGGCCACCCCGCGCGCCGACTTGGCCGAACCGTACGCCGAGAAGTATTTCGAGGTCGCCGACTGGATTTGGGAGCACAAGACCTTCCACATGGCTGAAGCGCTGCTCGAAGGCCTGTATCCGGGCTATGCCGATCCGGCGAAGCTCGTGGAGCTGGGCGACGCCTGGCTCGCCTCCCATAAGGGCGCGGACAACGCCTTGCAGCGCATTGTGCGTGGCAACGTCGAGGCTTCTCACCGCACGCTGAAAGTGCGCGACTTCAACGCCGCGCTCTGATAGCAGGGGCGACAGGAACGTTCCCGCTTAAGAGCCGTCATGTCGTCGCACGACTTTGATTTTGGAGGCATTTTTCAAAGTTGTGCGACAAGCGTGCTGGCTTTCATACCCTCTAACTCTTATTTTTTGCTGGTTTTCAACGGAAAATGATAGTTAGGGGGTATTTCTTTATCAAGTGTTGCCGCACGACTTGATTTTCCGCCTTGAAAGCAAAGTCGTGCGACACGAAAAGGGCATTGCGCGCCGTGAAATGCTTTGAATTGTGAAGTGTTATGCGATTGCGTCGTCACCTGCTGGTTTCGGCGGCACGGTTGAGTACGATAGGTCACGGAAATATCGTTTGCAGATAGCGAGGATTTGAGACTCATGCCACGTATGTTCGGAACCGACGGCGTTCGAGGATTGGCGAATAGGGATTTGACGGCACAGCTGGCGCTCGATTTGGGTGACGCCGCGGTGCGTGTGCTGGGCGATGACGAGCGGAGCGAATTCGAAAGCCGTCGCCGTGCGCTGGTCGGTCGTGATACACGAGTTTCCGGCGATTTCCTTGCCGCCGCATTGTCCGCTGGCATGTCCGCCGGCGGCTTCGACGTGATCGACGCCGGCATCATCCCGACGCCGGGCGTCGCATACCTGACGTCCGTGCTCAACGTGGAAATGGGCGCGGTGATCTCCGCATCCCACAATCCGATGCCCGACAACGGCATCAAGTTCTTCGCCCGCGGCGGCTTCAAGCTGCCCGACACCAAGGAAGACGAGATCGAAGCGGTGCTCGGCCAGGATTGGGATCGTCCTACCGGCGCCGGCGTGGGTCGTGTCAGCCATGACACCGCCACCGCAACCAACCTGTACATCGACCATCTGGTTTCCGCCATCGCGCCGGTCGGTCCGGACAAGTCGCAGCCGACGCCGCTGAAGGGCCTGAAGATCGTGGCCGACTGCGCGAACGGCGCCACGTCCGTGGTCGCTCCGGAAGCCTTGCGCCGCGCCGGCGCCGACGTGACCGTCATCAACGCGTCGCCGGACGGCTACAACATCAACAAGAACGCCGGCTCCACCCATCCTGAGCAGCTGCAGGCCATGGTCAAGGCCTCCGGCGCCGTCATGGGCGTTGCCTTCGATGGCGATGCCGACCGTTGCCTTGCCGTGGATGAGGATGGCAACATGGTCAACGGCGATCAGATCATGGGCATTCTGGCACGCGCCAAGAAGAACGCGGGCAAGCTCAACCATGACACCCTCGTCGTGACGGTGATGAGCAACCTCGGTCTGAAGTTGGCCCTGCGTTCCATGGGCATCAAGACCGTGCAGACCAACGTGGGCGACCGTTACGTGCTTGAAGAGATGCTGCGAGGCGATTATTCGCTCGGCGGCGAGCAGTCCGGCCACGTGATCAACCGTGAATTCGCCACCACCGGCGACGGCACCCTGACCGCGCTCACCCTGTGCAACGAGGTCGTCAAATCCGGTAAGAGCCTGAAGGAACTGGCCGCCGACTTCCCGCAGCTGCCGCAGACGCTCATCAACGTGCCGAACGTGGACAAGATGGCCGCCAAGACCAACGCCAAGGTGCAGGCCGCGGTGGAACGCGAAGAGAAGCTGCTGGGCGACACTGGCCGCGTGCTGCTGCGTCCGTCCGGCACCGAGCCGCTCGTGCGCGTCATGGCCGAAGCCGAAACCCAGCAGCAGGCAGACGAAGTGTGCGATCGCCTCGCCAAGGTCGTCGCCGACGAACTCACCCTGTAAGAGCCCGCAAGGAGATATGCCCCATGTTCGGACACAACTCGAAAGTGGACCTCGAACTCAACCGCGAGGTCGAAAAGCTCATCAAAACCGGCGGCAAAGAGAAAATCATGCCGATCGTGCAGGCCGGCGAACCGGTATTACGCCAGCAGACCATCGCCTACGACGGCCAGTTGAGCCGCAAAACGCTTGACAAGCTCATCGACACCATGCGCACCACCATGCTGGAAGCGCCGGGCGTGGGCCTCGCAGCCACCCAGATCGGTCTCGGTCTGGCTTTGGCCGTCGTCGAAGACCACGTATGCGAAGGCGACGATGGCGATCCGCGCGAAGCTGCGGAATTCCCCTTCCACGCCATCATCAACCCCAGCTACGAGCCGATCGGCACCGAAACCCGCAGCTTCTACGAAGGCTGCCTGAGCTTCGACGGTTACCAGGCCGTACGCAAGCGTTGGCTTGACATCACCGCCCGTTGGCAGGATGAGGACGGCAACAAGCATGAGGAACATCTGCACGGCTGGCCGGCCCGCATCTTCCAGCATGAAACCGACCATTTGAGCGGTGAACTGTACATCGACCAGGCCGAAATCCGAAGCCTGACCACCAATGAGAACCTTGAGGATTTCTGGTGCGAGGATCCGGTACCGACCGAAGCGGCGGCCGAACTCGGCTTCGAACTGTAATCGCGTAAACGAACGAGACAAGAACGATGAATGCCTCCCAGGCGAACACTTGGGAGGCATTCATCATATTCGGGATTATTGGAATGTTCGAAACATGAGTATTCCAAATATTCCAATATTTCAGTATTCCGGATTCACTAGCACATCGTACGTATCCGTGTTCCGCTCGGCATCCGAACGCAGATCCCAGCCAGGCTTGCGCATTCCATACAACACCAGCGGCGGTAAACCGAGCACAAGCACGACTACAGCCACAAGAATCGCATATGAAACGCTATCCAAACCGGTGAAACCAGCCGGTCTCACGAAAGTCAACACGAATGCCGCGGCGGAAGCGACGAAACCGACGCCCGCGACCAACCGAATCGCAGGAACTCGATACGTGCGGCGGACTTCTGGATGGGTGTTGCGCAGACGAATCGCGGCGGCAAACATCAACATGTACATCACCAGATACAGCGCGGTCGCCATATCCACCAGCGTCGCGAAAGCCGTGTTGCCATTGGGGATCAACACGAACAGCAACGCCAGCACGGTCACGATAATGCCTTGCGGAATCAGAATGCCTTCCTGCACGTCGTGGGCATTGCGCTTCTGCAGCGCGGGAGGCATCAGTCCCGTGCGGGCGGCCGCTAGCAAACCGCGAGAAGGACCAGCTATCCAAGCCACCACGGAAGCGAACGCGCCTAGCGCGATGAGCAGCGAAATCACCGGAGTGCCCCAACCCATGCCAAAATGGTCGAAGAACTCCCTGAACGCCAGATTGATGCCGTCGATGAGCCCCAGCTCACGATGCGGCACAGCAAAGGCGATTGCCAAAGTCGGCAGCACAAGTACCAGCAGAATCAGCGCGGTCGCTAGTGCAATGGCGCGTGGGAATTGACGTCCCGGATGCTCCAAGTCGTTGGCATGCACGGCATTGACCTCCATACCCGCGTAGGCGAGCACATTGGATACGATTAGCACAATCGACGCGATGTCCGTCCACGGCGGAAGCAGCGCGGATGCGTGCAGGGAGGTCTGCACTGGCTTACCGATCGCCAGCCAGATAATGCCGAAGACGATAAGCAGCAACGCAGGAAACAGCGTGCCGATAAGTCCCGAAATCGACCCGACCTTGGCGAACAGATTGCCGCCGCGCAACGCCACCATCGTGCTTGCCCAATACAACACGATGATCACCGCGGCCACATATACGCCATTATTGCCCAAGCCACCCATGCCGAACACATACGACAGGCTGACGGCGATGAACGCAATCTGTATCGGATACCACACCACATTCTGAATCCACTGCAGCCAAATGGCGAGAAATCCGATGCGATTGCCGAACGCCTCACGCACCCACACGTACACGCCACCTTTCCAGCCGGTGGCCAGTTCGGCAGCCACCAGCGCGGTCGGCACCAGGAAAACGACCGCCGGAATGAGATACAGCAGAATGGAAGCGAGACCATAATCGGCCATGGCCGGCAGAGAGCGTAGCGAGGCCACCGCCACCACGGTCAACATCGCCAGTTGGCTGACTGTCATCATGGTTTTGCCGGTTTTATTGGCAACGGTTGCCGTGCTTGCGATTGCGCCGTGCCCGTCAGCGCCGTTCCCTCTATTCGCCCCGGCATGCGCAGGTATGCCCGTACGATTGCGGTTTCCTGCGACGGCAGACGGATTGCGTGGCGTTGTTGTCGGTGCCGTCGCAGCGTTCGTCGTGGAACGTGCGGACCCGGGATGTGCAGCTGCGCTTGTATCGTGCGCTACCACAGCAAGCGGCTTTTTCATATGAACTGTCATTGCAGCCAGCTTTCGTAAACATAATCGTTGTGGGAATGAACATGAATTTCCTTAATGCGGGAAACGATGGAATTCGTGGAATGACCGCGAAATATCAGTGGTGGAATCCGGATGCACGAGCCTCGCTTGGCATTGGTGAACGCAGTCCGTCCAGATACTTCACACACGACTTCAAATCCTTGATGAACGCTTCGGCCATATCGTGGCTGAAACCGTTACGCACCACAATGCGCTGCACGGTCACCTGCGTCAGATCCACCGGCATCGGATAAGCCGGCACCAGCCATCCCTTCATGCGCAGCCGATCCTGCAGATCGTACAGATTCCACTTGCGATTCGGCTTGTCGTTGAGCATCCATGCGAACACCGGAATGTCGGAACCGTCGTTCCACAGCGTAAAATCATCCATCTGCTCGATCTCGCCCGACAGATATTTCGCCACATCATGCGAAGTCTGCTGCACCCTTCGATACCCGTCGAATCCCAAACGCAGGAACATGTAGTACTGCAGCAGTACCTGTGCGCCCGGACGGGAGAAGTTCAGTGCGAAAGTCGGCATTTCGCCGCCGAGATAACTCACCTTGAAAATAAGGCTTTCCGGCAGGTCAGCGGTTTCGCGCCATACGATCCATCCCAAACCGGGGTAGACCAGACCGTACTTGTGACCGGAGGTGCTGATGGAGTAGACGCGCTTGACGCGGAAGTCCCATGCGAGGTCCGGCTGGATGAATGGTGCGATCATACCTCCCGAAGCGCCGTCCACATGGATGCGCACATCAAGTCCGGTGCGCTCCTCGATGCGGTCCAGTGCTTCGCTGATCTGTTCGACCGGCTCATACATACCCGTATAGGTCACGCCCATGATGGCCACCACGCCGATGGTGTTCTCATCGACATACTTGTCGAGATCATGGCCGTCGAGCACTTTGTGGTCCTCGGAAATCGGCACATAGCGTGGTTCCACGTCGAAATAGTTGCAGAACTTCTCCCAGCACACCTGCACGGCGCTGCTCATCACCAGATTCGGACGATCGGTCGGCAGGTCGGCCTTTTCGCGGGCTTCCTTCCAACGGCGCTTCAACGCGAGTCCGCCCAGCATGCAAGCTTCCGACGAGCCGATGGTGGAGGTTCCGATGGCATTCATTGGATCGGGCGCATGCCATAGATCGGCGAGCATGTGCCAGCAGCGCGATTCGACTTCGGCGGTTTTCGGGTACTCGTCTTTGTCGATCATGTTCTTGTCGGCCGCCTCCATGTACAGGCGGTTCGCATGATCGTCCATCCACGTGCTCACAAAAGTTGCAAGATTGAGTCGCGCGTTGCCATCCAGCATGGCCTCGTCATGCACCACTTGGTAGGCGGTTTCCGGCAGACTACCCTTCTGTGGAATGGTAAATTTCGAGAACGCCTGGGCTTCCTTCGGACGGGCGAACAGCGGATTGATTTCCACGCTGTCAGGAACAACGCGGTCGTCGGCATTGCCGCAGGTGTTGTCGCAGCAATGCGAATTGTTGTTTTCAGTGGTGGAATGTGTTTCTGACATTGCAGTTCCTTTCGTTGATTTGGAACGTTTATTGCGTTCCGGGATTCAAAAATGAAAGTCGATTCTGGATTTTTGCTGGGAAATGGTCACATTTGCGCTATGTGAAAATTCGTATGGCAACCGTTTCGCATGGATGTATCCGCGCGCGGTTTCGTAATGAACACCGTCATTCGAACTCGCATGGTTGTGTTCTCACAAAGAGGAATGCGCACGTTGGTTTGTTGCACATTCTTACACGCTGAAGGTGGGTATCGGCTACGATGGGCAGGTATGAACGAATCGACGATGAATCTTTCCTGGCTGGATGACGCGAAGCAGGACATCGAACAATGGTCGGCATCGATGCCGAATGACGCCGACAACCAGCCGATCGACTGGCGATGGGTGTCTTCCCTTGACCTGCGTAACGGCATTGGTGCCGCCACAAGACAGCACGTTGATTTGTTGGCAATGCTGCGGTCCTCGTCGCCGCAACTTTCCGCCCCGCAGCTGCACGCCCTGTTGAAAGATGATCTTGCGATTCGAGATCGGCTCGAACCGACCATCGCGCAGTGCAACAGCACGTTCATGATGGATTACGACCGACTTATCGCTTCCTATCGGCTGCCGCGCGCGCTTGCTTACGCGAACCGTCGGTTGTGCGACGAAATCGCTGTTCTGCGACAGATTGGCGTGGCGATGGGATTGTGGACGGTCACCGAGGAACGACGTGAGCGCGTGACGGTTCCGGTGCTGCTGCCCGGTTCGGCTTTGGCTTCCGGGGGAGTGTCGTTGGATGATATTCAGGATCGAACCGCTGACATCGTTAACGGCCGCGCCGCCCGTCGTGCCGCAGAGAAAAGTCAGAAGCGAGCCAGTGACTATGCCATGTCGCGCGCGAACCTGAGTGGAGTAACCAATCCGGGCGGCTCCACGTTGTTTGATTACGGTTCGGAAACGAAATCCGCTGAATCGGCGCAGTTGCGTCGGATGGCTGAATACCGCAAATCGGATTGGCGTGACGCTTATCTTCCTGGACGCGATGTGGACAATGTCATGGGAATCGACATCGAAACCACCGGTACTGACCCGGCGCGTGTGTACATCATCGACGTCGGCTTTGAATATATGAACATGATTTCCCCTCGCCCTGCTGCCGCACCTACTGGATACCAATACGAGCAGAGTTATTACGAAACGGGCGATGCGTATGGTCAGTCGCGTCTGTCGTTCGGCGTTCCTGCCGAGAACGCGACGCTCGGTAATCCGCTGATTCTCGATTTGACCGGTATCGATGTACGTGATCGTGCGTCCGGCTTCCGCCTGTTCGATGAGTGGCCGGAGGCTCAAATCGGTTTGCTGCAGCGATTGGAGCAGCAACCGTACGTAGCGCACAACGCTCGTTTCGAACATAGCTTCTTCATGTTGAATGTGGCTGGATATGCGGAAAGCTACCGTGCGGGCAAGATTACGATTATCGACACGTTGCCGATGAGCCGCCGTTGGGATGAAGGGTCAATTCCGGACGGCGAGCATCCGTACGGCAATAACACGTTGGACGCATACGCCAAGCGGCAGGGCGCGCTCGATGAAAGCAAGTCGGAGCGCCACCTCGGTTTGGAAGATACGCATATCATGCTGGTTGCCATGAAACATCACTTGGGTGTATTGCATGGCGAAGGCCGCGGTCCGTGGGGTGCGAATGGCAAGTCTGGCATCGGTGGCAAGCATTGCGGGCGCCGCTGGTAGCATTTGCGATTCGTGTCGCAGTTTCCTGGTTCTTCTTCCCGTGACCGTCCCGTTTTGGCTTTCCCTTCCGGCTTTTGTTACCCGTAACGCCGTTTTGCGGTTACAAAATGCGGATGCGATTGCGGATTTGCGGGGATGGAATGGGCGATTGCGGGGATGGTTTCGGTGGTTGCGGGGTTGGTCGGGCCTGGTTTGTCAAGTTTCGACACGCCGATGGAACGTTGGATTTCCAACGGTTCACGCGTCGTTCATGCGGCCCGGGTTGCGCGGATCGCGATCGTGCTGTAAGTTTATCTCTTGCTGCCGCTCAGCGAGTGGTCCGGATGGTTCCGGATTGCGAGGTGGGTGAGTGGTGGTGGTTTGAGAACTCAAGAGCGTATTTGTACTACTTCTTTATAGTCAATGATTGCCAGTTCATCGTCCGCTCTTTGCGAGTGGCCGGGAGGCCTTGAAGGACGGTGAGGTTTTTGTGCGATGC
>ENA-OQIP01000144-OQIP01000144.1-human-gut-metagenome-genome-assembly--contig:-NODE-144-length-14530-cov-3.190308_pt1 | contig 14530 bp, 14 predicted proteins | sample MGYA00242585_ERZ504750 | MGnify/ENA primary metagenome ERZ504750 (study PRJEB26092, sample SAMD00036441) | human gut metagenome | host: Homo sapiens | study: EMG produced TPA metagenomics assembly of...
TTTTTCTGTTATAAATTCTTTTATAAGACAACATTCAGCTAAAGGATTTGCAGAAGTTGTTTACGACTTCAAATTTCCTGAACTTGCCAAAATTGCATATTATAATTATCAAAAGAACAAGCAATTAGGAAAAATACCAAGTAATTTCAAGTTCAATGTCATCAATTTTTCTGATATTGAATATAGTAGAAGAATAAACCCATTGAAACGAGAATATATAGAAATCCTAGCAGATGCAACAGAAACGGCAGAAGCATTATATGAGAGTTTACAAAAAGGCGACAAAGGAAGTGGAGGTAATAGCGATTTTTTTAAAACATCAGCAGTAAACTTGTTAGCAGCTTCTATTATTTTTGGTCTAGATACGAGAATGGCAAATATTCAGATTTACCGCATGTACTGGCTTTCCTTAATCAAGAATATGACGTACTTTTTAAAGTCCTCTTTTCCGAACCTGAATTAAAATCACTAGTTTCCCCATTTGAAGCTGCATATAAATCAGGAGCAGTGGACCAATTAGAAGGACAGATGGCAAGTCTAAAAGTACAGTTATCAAGACTGGCAACTAAAGAATCTTTTTGGGTATTTAGTGGCAATGATTTCAATTTAAAAGTATCAGATAAAAAAGACCCTAGTTATCTCATCATTGCAAATAACCCTAAAACACAAAGCATGAATAGTGCTTTAAATGCACTTATCATTAACCGATTAACTAGACTTGTCAATACAAAAGGTAACTACCCTACTTCAATCATAGTAGATGAATGTCCCACATTATATTTTTATCAACTTGCAACACTACTTTCTACTGCACGTAGCAATAAGGTTTCAATTTGTTTGGGATTACAGGAACTACCGCAATTAGAAGAACAATACGGCAAAGCTACCGCAAAAACTATAACTTCTATTATAGGTAACACTTTATCCGGGCAAGCTAAAGCTCCTGAAACTTTAGATTGGCTACAAAAACTATTTGGAAAAGTTAAGCAAGTAAAAGAAGGTGTTACTATCAGAAGAAACGAAACAACAATTAATATGAATGAACAAATGGATTTTGTTATCCCGGCATCCAAAATATCTTCATTACAAGCTGGTACATTAGTAGGGCAAGTTGCATTAGATTTTGGACAAGAAGATAATTTTCCAACAGCGATGTACCATTGCAAAACCAATTTAGATTTAAAAAAATTAAGAAAGAAGAAGAAGCCTACAAAGAACTGCCAAAAGTATATAACTTTGGGACAGCAGATAATAGAGAGAAATTACTGCAAAAAAACTTTAAGAGAATATACGACGAAGTAGAAACAGTAATAGAACAATATGTATAACATTACATTACCAATTTTAGGCACAAGGTTAAAGCAAATCCGAGAGCATATAGGATATTCCCAAGCTCAATTAGCAGAACAGCTGAACTGTAAACAAAATGCGATTTCAAATCTTGAACTAGGAAAAGGGGGCAGCCTAAAACTTTTATTTCAAGTGCTGAATTTTTATTCTAACTATGTTTTTATAGATTTAATATTTAGTGAAAAGTTTTATCTGATTTCTAATACAGAAGAAGATGAAGCGCAAAAAGCCAATTATAATTCTGTTATAATAGAAATTATAAGACAATCAGAAAAAAACTATGAGGATGCTATGTCAAACGCTAAAAAAGAGCTAGAAGCTAATCTTCAAAAAGCCATCAATTTATTACAGCCCTAATAAAATAAAAGAGAGTACAAAATACTCTCTTTTATTTTCCAATATTACTTTAAAGAATTTGTGATACCTATTCTTTTGGAGTTCTGGCACTGATGGGCGTATATAGCATGATGAAATGATACCGAATTATCGTCCCCGGTACACCCTGAAGAACTCCTTTTTGATACCAAATACAAAAAGCTGCTGGAAGCCGGACACAAAGAATTGATACCATAAAACTATAGGGAAAAAGAAGAAGGACAAAATGCCATATTATATATAAATAATATGAATATGTGATTAATATCCTTCACTCCCCGAAACCCAGAAAGAGCAACACGAGAATCTTCTTTTCCCTATGTCCATTTCATAAAAATGATACCAGTATAATAACAAATACTTATAATATGAAAAGAGAGCATCCAAATACATACCTTTTAAAAATACAATCGAAATCAATCTATCCTATCTAATTCTATTATAGCTACTTTCTCTTTATCTGGACTTGCTTCATTTTGTATAAGAGTTATATGTTTTTGGGTATAGCTTTTAATAACCCAAGGAGCACCACCTAAATATAAAGCATTGCTATTAAATATGATATATTTTCCTTCTATTTTGTAAGTAATATCAATTTCATCGTAACTTTCCCAATTTACTTTCCCCGATTGAGTATCTATAAATTGCATACCTACTCCCATATTGGGAACTACCCAAGCATCACAACGACCTGTACCACGCCATGAGGTTTGATATAGTTTTTGGGGAGTAAGTTCTCCTATTTGTACCTCTGGATTTTTATCATCACAACTTGTAAAACTTATGTTTACTAAAAATAATGCCCAAAGCATTAATAAGCAAGATTGTTTAAAATAATGTACCATGTATTAAAATAGATTATATTAATATAAATACCAGACTTCAAAATTACAATCCTATAATTGTGTATAGATTTGCTAATGTTGCTATTGAAATCTGTTTTTCTACTAAATTAGAAGCCCATGAACTAAGACCATATACTTCCAGCAAACTCTCATCTCTTTCATCTGCAAAAAATGAAAAACAGAGTTTGGTAGTTGGGTCGTATAAATATTCCATATTAGTTGCCTCATGATAGTACTTACAGAAACCTTTTTTCATTGAAGTTCTCCAAAACCATACATAGCGGAGAACGCATTTGAGGATTAATACGCTTTCTAGTATTATAACTTATCTGAATATCAGAGCTGAAATACCTTGATATTTCTGCCGATATAATTTGGGCTTTTTTGATAAAAACATTATCATCTTCATTTTGCCTTAATTCCGCATCCGTAGCATTACTTTTACTCAATACTATTTGGTCACCCTGTCTTGTTGTTAACACAGCAGCTACATCATATAAACTTTCTCCCGAAGCAGATGTCTTTGTCAATACTCTTGCAATCGTAATAGACGGAGTATAAAGTCTTGTAACAGGAAGAAGAATTTCCTTAGAAGTATCATCAAAACGTCTTTGAAAGTTTCTTTCCAGTACAAAATCCGACATTGGATATAATCCTTCTTCTATTAAATCAATCACTGTATGATTTTTTGAATCATTTAATGATTTTCTCCAAGATTGCAAGTTTATATTTATGTCTTTAAGTGCCATTGTAGTATTCACTACACCTGTTTCATCTTGAATACCACCCAATGTTTTTACACGTATAAATATATCTTGTCTTTTGTAAACTGTAGAATCAAAAAGTACCATCCTTTCCATTAAATCCGAACGACCCATTAAGTGAATCACCTTTATATACAAGTGAAGCATTAATATTTTTCTCTAAGGATTTAGTTTTCTGTTCAACATTCGTATTTGAATCCGCATTACCCATATATTGCGCAAAAGCTCTTCCACCTGTATAATAACCAACAACAACAAAATCTCCATATGAATCAATGATAGATGATATAGGAGAGGTATATAAATTATTAATAAAAGACCTTCTTAAAAACTGCCTTGCAAACACTTTATTAGAACCATTGGAACTTAACAAGGTAAATTTGCCATGAGCAAACAATATATTCATTTCCCCATAAGCTTGTTCTTTTGATTCATTAATAAAAGTTCTAAATGTTTCGGTTGTCGTTTTCTTTTTCCCTATAGAAAAAAATCCTAGATTTAAAGAAAATCCACTTTTCACAGTTTTACTTATTGATGAAAAATGCGTATAATTATTAAAATCATAATAAGCAAACGATGACTGGTCGTTCCAGTTAGGATAATTTTCATCAATATATGATTCATCATATTCTTTTAGAGATTCAATATCAAGTATGGAATGCGTAAAGTTATCAAAATCACTTGGTATATAATTCCCCTTAAGCAATTTATAACCATAACCTAGATATTTATCAGTTCCCCCAATCATCTCACCACTTCTTGTCAACTCTTCATCAAAAGAAGGTTGTCCTGTAATAACATCTGGAAGAGATGGATTACGTTCTTGAAGAATCACATCATCACATGAATAATCAGTTTCAACCACTGTATTTTGCTGTGCGCATAAGTTCAAATCCTCTGAACAAGCTATAAACAATGGAGCTATAACAGATAAAATTATTATATATAATATTGATTTCATAATCTTTTCTTATTGCAGATTATTATTAGATAAACTTTTCATATATTCTTCTAAAGGAATTGTTACTATTTCGTCTGGTTTTGCCTTTGATGTAGTATTTATTATTCCATACCAAGAACCTTTAAATTTAACTTCTCTATCATTAGCCTCATTTCCATTACGATAAGTCATAGTAATAGTATAGTCAGCCTTTACACTATATTTCTTTAAATAAGTCGTTACTTTAATTAAAGATGGCTCATCAACTTCTACCGGAATAGTCACCGATAATGTTTTAGGTATCTCATACGTTGTGGAAGTATAAGGAGCTCTAGGCAAAAATATTGTTGAATCAGGCATTTCCCCACTACTAAAATTGCCAGGGGCAATAAATTGCCCGGCTATTATTGCAGGACGTAAAAACATTTGTTCTTCATTTGCCATTGGAATTTTCAAAGCTCCTTTTTCTGTATAACAAGAAGTATCTTTTACATCTTTTTTTGCATAAATTGTAATATTTGATGGTCCAGCAACTGCTCCTGTCTGACCATTTGAATACACAACAACAGGGTCTAATTCCGTCACTACAGCTTTAGGTTCAAATGCTATTTCTTTTACTTTAAATTTATCCTGAAACTCTAATAGAAACTCTTGCTGTGGTTGCTTATTATATTTTGCATACCCTACCTGCCCATTACTCTTTACTTCTATAGAATAATTAAACACACTCCAAGGATTATTGGGGTCTGCCGTTCCTAAATATGTCTGATTTTCAATATTAAAATATCCTTTATATGTTGATGGTATAAGGTCCCAACTTCCAGAACTTATATCTTCCGAGTCCCAAACAAAAACAAGTTTATTGTTTGGGTCATTGTTATATTGACCACAAACCAATGGCTTATTATAAGACTTTGAATAAATCAAATATGGTATTCCACTACTAGGTGGCAAAATCTTTAAATAGAATTTTGAAGAACTATAAGCTGAAAGTATCAATTCTTTTCTCATTCCTTGAGTAGAAAGATAAGGCTGTCCAACCACTCCACCTCCTCTGACTTTCAACGCAAAAGGAAGCTCTCTAACAGCATACATATTTGATGAATAAAATTCATCTGTCTCAGGATAATAAGAATAAGATTTCGTTTCTGGCTTTTTTTAAACTCATCTATATTAGAAAACAGACTCACAGAGTCAGCAACAGAGATAGCTCTTGACTGGATTGAACTTTCTGATGTTTCCGAAAAATCATATAAAAGTTCAGAACTTTTTTCACAAGAGACAAGACCAATAGTCATTGCTCCTACCAATAATTGACTTACGCCCCAAAAAGAATAGAATTTTTTTTTCATAAATATAGTTTTAAAATTATGTCCTTAGAAACAAATACACAATAGAGTTCACGTAGATTTACTTTCTGACGCACGCGAATACGCCACATATACAAAAGGACGAAGAGAAAACAAATCCATGATGCCAAAAACTTTTAGGTAAATATATAAATAGCTCTTACAGCATATTACGTTAAGAGCTATTTATCCCAAAAAGTCAGTTATATTTTACTTAATTTCCCGAAAGACTTAGCCAAAGACGAACTGTTCTTTTAGCCTTATTCTGTTCTCCTTCTAGAATCTTTGCATCACCTTTCTTATAGCTTATTTTTAATTGAGAATCAGTCTGTATAGCATCATATAGAGGAAGCAAAAAGAAATTATCTTCATCTAAAAGTTTTTCCATTATTAACGGAATAATATTTTTACCCATCGCTTGCATTTCTTTAAACTGTGGTAATGTTGTATAAGCGAGAGTACTTGAACTATATTTAGTTTGTGGATTTATTGAAATTTCTTCGTTCCATGAATTAAACAAATCGTTAAACTTAGTCTTTACCTCACAATTAATATTTGCAGCTTTATCAATGACAGCTTGTTTTTCTGCATCAGAAAGTTCAATATCTTCTTGTGCTATCTGTTTTGCAAGTTCCTTTATCTCCGACATATCAGTCTTTGTTCTACTCTCGATAAAAGAAACCAAAATTCTACCATACAAAGTGCCAGATAGCTCACTCCTTTTATGGGTAATACGCAAATAACGCCCAAGTTTTGACTCCCAAGTACCGCTACTATATACAACACTTCCATGAGTCATATCTATACTACTTGTTCCCCAACCATCAACAGTAGCATTGCTACCTTCTGTACTAGTCTGTTCATAATTACAAGACGAACCATATAAAGTTTTAGCATTTTTATACTGTTCTATAAAATCATTGTAAAAAGATTCTGGGTCAATCCATTTGTTAGTTATCCCCATAGAATAAGCAATACAATTATATGTACCTGTTGCTTCTCCTGTTACAGAAATATTATTTACATCTAAATTTGGGAAATCCTTTTTAAGATTATCCTTTTTCCGCTTGTGTAGGAACCCTTCTCATAGAAGCAGCTCTAGTAGTAAGTTCGTTTGGATTGGCATTATCCTCCACAGAACCAATCTCTTCGTTTTGCTGACAAGCAATAAGACTAAAAGAGAAACCTAATAAAATTAAAATTTGTTTTCTCATAAAACGATATTTTTAAGTTAGTAATTATTCAGCAAATGCATTTGCATATCGCAAATATACAATACAAATTGTATATAATATAAGAATTATATTGTTTTTTCCACTGTTAATGCTTAAAAACATAATATATTTGCTATTTTTGCAATATACAATCTAAATTATACTAATATGGAAAAAACTTATCATTCATTAAAAGACTTTGAACTATCCTATGGGAAAAATGCTATTGAGAGAGCAAATGATTTCCAGCAGTACATTGAGCAACTAAATGATTTCGGATGTAAAAGCTATTGGATAACTTCACATACAGGTATCGGTTCAACAATGGCAATTGAAGGCTTCAACGAACCTGTTATTGCATTTATTTCTAATGATTATTTAGGTATGTCACAAAGAGAAGAAACTAAACAAGCAGGTATAGATGCTATAAAAAAATATGGAACAGGTGCTTGCGCTGCACAAGTAATAGGTGGTTATCTCGACATACACCAACAGCTAGAGAAAGAAATAGCTTCTTTTGTAGGACAAGAAGAAGCTATTTTATTTTCTTCCGGATTTGGAGCAAATGCCGGAATACTAAGAGCCTTATTGGGTCAAAATGATATTGCATTGATAGACCCTTATATCCACACAAGCGCAATGGCTGGACTAAAAGGAACAAATATAAAACGAATTGGGCATAACGACCTAGAATATTTGGAAAAGGTACTAAAAGAAGTCAAAGGGCAATATCAAACTAAACTTGTAATAATAGATGGTGTATATTCCCAGGATGGGGATTTGTCTTTACTTCCGGAAATTATTACTCTTTGCAAGACTTATGAAGCCATGCTGATGTTAGATGATGCACATGGAATAGGAGTAATGGGAGCCAATGGCAGAGGAACAGCTGAATACTATAACTGTTTAGGTCAAATTGATATTATTACTGGCACATTCAGCAAGTCATTTGGTTGCGTAGGGGGATTTGCAGCAGCTTCAAAGAAGATGATACAATACTTGAAATTTTATGCGGACAGCAATGTGTTTTCAGCAGCCCCTACCCCACAAGTCACAGCATCCATACTAAAAGCTTTAGAGATTATAAAAAAAGAACCACAAATAAGAACCAAACTTTGGGAAAACACGAACTATCTTAGAAAACGGTTGAAAGAAGAAGGGTTCGACATAGGAAAATCTGTTTCCCCTATTTTTCCTATTATGATAAGAGATAATAAAAAGGTTTACGAAATTGCTAAAATGTTGCAAGAAAAAGGTATCTTTACAATTGGAATTGTATATCCGGCTGTAAGAACCAAAGAAGCAAGATTAAGGGTCAGCGTTCTTGCCACGCATAAACTTGAACAATTAGAATCTTTAGTCAATACTCTTAATGATATAAATAAGAACATAAAAATAAAATAATAATGAAAGAAAGGAGAAAGCGAAGAAGTGCCAAAGACATAAAGGAAAGCATTATTAATGCGGCAACCCATTTAATTGAAACTGAAGGATTTTCTAATCTAACAGTTACAGGTATTATGCGACAAGCTGAAATTGAGCCTGTACAATTCTATAACAGATATGATGATTTGAATAAGTTCATTGACGAGTATGTAAAAAAATACGATTATTGGTTTAGCGATATTGTAAAATCGCAAAAACAATCAAGTAACGATAAAGAACTATATATAAACATCCTCATAGGCTTATTTCAATCTCTATCGGGAAATAAGGTCATGCAAGAACTCCTAAAAATGGGAACTGGCTAGCAACAATGAAACTAGTCAACGTACTGCCCAATTACGAGAATTGCATACATTACCTTTATGCCAAAAATTCTCAAACATATTCTCCAATACAGATATTGACATTGTAACTATATCTGCACTAATAATAGGAGGAATATATTATCTTATTTTGCATGATAAACTTTCAACTTTCAGTGAAATAGACTTAAAAAAAGAATCTGACAAACAAAAAGTTATTAAGGCTATAAGCAAATTGTCAGACATTTTATTTACGTTTATACCGTAACCATACTATTTTCCGCCACGCCAATTTTATCGGCTGTCTTTCAGCCGATAAAATAAAAATGCCCGTAAGAAAATATTTTTGTTTTAACATTCCGGTTTATAGAAACATGGCAGAAGAGCCTTCTTGTCGCAGTCCTTACCATGAAGAATACATTCAAACAAGTGTTTCAGGTAATTCTGAGGGTCTATGCCGTTCAACTTACAGCTTTCTATCAGAGAGAAGGTGAATGCAGAGTTTTCTGCCGCATCCTCACTGCCAACGTTCATACAGTTCTTGAGCAGCAGCTTTACAGGTTTCATCCTTTGCTCACAGAGGTTGTTCGAGATTTCTGCTGAACCGTCCTTGAGGATATTTCTCAAGGATTTCCACTGGTTTATCGTATAGTTCACGGCCTTTCTCATCAGTTCGTTAGCCATAATCTTCGCATCCTGCATCATAATGACCACCTTATGATGGATACGTTCAAGAATCGGTCCTGTTAGCTTAAGCCTTCTTTCCTTAATCTGCTCACCGCTGAGTTTCATCATACGGAACAGGTCTTCATTTCTGAACATCTCACCGATAGGATCTATTATGTCCATCGCTGTTCTGTCTGAAGGCAGGGCATCAACCCACAACCTTCTACAATGCGTCCAGCATCCTATATGAAGCACCTTTGAGTCGTCTCCGTCAAACATCCTGTAAACCGTATATCCGTCAGTGGATATGGTTCCCATAAAATATTCCAGGAATGATTTTGCCGCATCGGACGACCTGCTGCCGTTATTATAGTGATAATAGACCATCTTAATATGCTTGGCAAAGAAAGCCCATAAGTACTTTCTCCTGTAAGCCTTACCTTCCTTTGTTTCCACTCCAACAAGCTCAGTAGTCTCATCAACCATAAGGTAATTAGCTCTCTGTACAAACTCCTTGAAGACATCTTCCATGAACTCCCTTAGTTTGGCGATTCCGTTATGGATATAGCTGTTCAGCGTGGTATTGCTTATGTGGATACCCTCTCTTGCAAGCAGTCTTATCTGTCTGTTCTCAGGCATGCTGAAGTCATATTTCAGACAAAGCAGACGGGCAAGCAGTTCAGGAGAGAAGATACCTCCAAGGTTTTTCAGCGGATGTTCCATGGTGCTTGTGAAAGTGCCGTCCGCAAGCTTTACCCTTGCCACCTTGTAAACATGCTCCACGTTATAAGCCCTTACATGTTCTATGACCCTGTATTCCCACACATCAGGCATACCGTTGCGGTTCATAAACCGTCCCCCTTCTGGAAGCGTGTAATACTCGTCCACTTCATGTACTACCACCTTGTCAACTTTCAATTTTGTTTTCCCGGCACGTGGTGCGGTTTCCTTTCTCCTTGAAGGTTTGCTGTTCTGGGCAGGTATGTTGCCGGAAGAGGTATTGCTGCCGGTTTCGTTATCATCGGTCTTATTATTATCATCCTTCCTGTCAGAACCGTCATACTCGGATTGTTCCAGAGCGGACTTGTCGAGATTACGGTTGTTCAACAGCCTTCTTTGCTCGGAAGTACGGCCGAAACGGTGTTTCCTGCTGTCCTCAAGCTGAAGTCTGAGATTGGAGATCTCGTTTGCCAGCATCCTGTTCACCTCATCCTTTGCTTCAAGCTGCTTTCTCATAAGTTCCATTTCTTTCCTGTAATGTTCAACCGTGGTTGACTGCTTTTCGATGGTATCTTTGAGATCATTGATGGTATCTATCAGATTTTTAGAGTTCTCCCTGTTGGATTCTTCAATAGACTCAAGCCTCGCAATCAATTCTTTATTCTGTTTGCGAAGACCTGCCTTTTCCTCATTCGCCAGACCCAGCTGGCAGCAAAGTAACTCGTATGCTCTTTCATCAATCATGATATAAAGGTACGAAAAATCAGGCACTTACGCAAACTTTTTACCGTTTATTTTTTTATACTATCCTGTTGATAATCAGTATGTTAATATTAGCCTTTCGGACTAACGTACATCTTGTCAACTACAATGCTTTCCGTAAGATAAGCCATGTCCGACCACTGTATCCGGTAGCACCTGGAGACTTCATCAAATACAGGTTTCTTGAATTTGCCCATAACAGGACGTTTTTCGTAAAGCACATAAAAACCGCGTTCGTAATGAAGTATCTTCACAACCTTTCGGTTCCGGGACATGAACATATATACATTGGACGCATCGCTCGGGTCAAGGGACATTTCTTCCCTTATACTCTCACACAGACGGAAAATGCCTTTCCGCAAATCAACATTACCGTTAAACAGGTAATAGTTAAGGTTAGCACTCAGTCCAAGCATATCATCCTATCATTTTATTAAGCAACAGGCTCAAATCAAGAACGGTGGTGTTTCTCAGGAACAGTGTTGCGCCAGACGCCAGCTGTAACTTGATCCATTTTATTGGTGGTTCACCTTCAGGATGTTTCACGTCCAACTTCACAGTTGGACTATTGCATGGTTTCCCGGTTATCTGGACTTTGGCAACCTTGGGCTGCTCAACCTGGACTGTCTTGCCTAACTTCTCACTCCACAACTGGTGACGCTGCCAGTTCATGAACTTGTCGTAATTTACACCATAATCAGCACAGAACTCTCGAAGATCTTTGGTCTCGCTGCATAACTGGTAGAGGTCATATACCTCCTGATAGTTTACTTTTTCTTTTGCCATAATCATTCTTGTTAAAGGTTACGGCGCAAAGATATGGCGGCTAACAACTTATGTCAAGGCGGAAAATAGAATGGTTACGTTTATACCTTCTTCTATTACTAAAGAAAATATTGATATTATAATAAAAATGAGAGAAGATAATATTCCTGTAGAAAAAAATAGCATATTATACAGGAATCCCTAAAGAAATTATTGTTTCTATCTAAAATATCCGTCCAATGAGGAAAAACCCATTGGACGGGTCTATAGCCTAACCAAAAATCTTTTGTTTCACAAAACGACCCTTTTTCTGTACTAAAGAAAACGGTTCTTTTTTTGCTTAATCAAAGAACTTATGTCGCTACGGTGTTTAGTTAACCAATCTTCCAAAATAAACGAAACTAAAGATGAGATAGGTATTTTGGCTTTAGCTTTGAGCAAACCAAACACCTCTTTTACATCTGTATCAACATATAGAACTTCCTTGCAATTATAATTTTTTCCTTTAATGTACTCTAATAAGTCCGTCAAATCCATATCACTAGAGCCATTAAAATTAAAAACTTCCGAAGAAGTTGTTTCCATTTCTACATGAAGTGGTTCTTTCTCCTCTTCAACTTCACATCTAACTTCTTGAATAGGAGTTTCATTTATACTACTCCCATGCGATTCTTCACCTCTTATCATTTTAGCTATTTCCAGAACACTAGAAATACCTTCATTTTGCTTTTTCCTTAATTTATCAGCCATGTGCAAATATATACAATAAATGAATAACTTTATAACAAATATCTATTAAAAGAATATTTTATTTTATTGCTCCTTCTTGAATGATATAATCATAAGCATTCTTCACCTTATCAATACACTCATTACTAATTGCTAATGTATTTATACGTTCCATAGCAACAGAAGCTGGTATTTCATCTGTAACAAAACCAACTTGCTTAAGAATATCAACTACCTGTTCTTTCGTTTCATATCTTACCGCAGTTCTCATATTGTTAGGTAAAAAGAATATTTTAGCTTTTACATTTAAATACTGTAACACTTGGATAAAAAAACCTGTACTATCCATTGTAAATTTATCGTATTTAAATGGGCATATTATTATATCCGCAGCTTTAAGAATAGTTCCCAGAGCATCATCATCAATCTTACCAGGCAAATCTATTAATAGATTTCCTTGCTCAACCTTAGTAAAATCACTAATAATTTTTAGCAACATTAGATATATCGGTTTGTATAACCTCATATTTAGGTTCATTATCATAGGTCGCAATATCTTCTTTTCTTCTATCCGATAATGAACGCTGAAAATCTAAATCCAATACTAGAACTTCTTTTCCTTTTTCTACTAGATAGTTGGCAAATTGTATGCAATTAGTCGTTTTACCACAACCGCCTTTCTGATTCCCAAATAATATTATCATATCTTACTTATATTTATTAATTTTGTTGCTGTCCTCTTTTCTTTTTCCTATTAGGAGATTTATCTTGCTGTACATTTATATGCTGGCTAAGAATATCACAAATAGCATCAATCAGATTAAATCCCCTTGCCAGTTCTGAATCTTGTTCAACATTTATTCTTTCCATCTTATCAAGAGTAACTAGAGTAATCCTATCTTTACTATAGCCATCTTTTATAATATTGATTCCTAAATCATCAGTACTTACGATTACTTTATTCTTTTTATCTATTAGATAAACTAAATTATCATCTTCAACAAAAAGAATTCCTTTTTCTCTTAATGTAGAATGTAAATCTGAACTATGAGCCAAATAACTATTTATCATATCAGTATAGACAGTATTTTTTTTATCCATATGCTCTTGAATCAAAATATCATCTTTTTTCACATGATAAATTCTACTTAACAACTCGGCTTCTTTAAGTGTAGCAACATTAAATTTATTTGCTTCATACACTCTGCTATTATATCTAAGTTCTTTCAACAGTTTTTTATCAAGAACCAATAAAGCCTTATCATCACCATTTATAAATATTGTGCCATTCATTGAAAACCTATAACCGTAATCTAACATTAATTGCTTGAAACTATCCATTGTATATTTTGTTCCATCTTTCAAAAGAAGATTAATTATACTATTACAGTGTTCTACTTTTGCTTGTTTATTAGGCTCTACTAAAAGTTCCTTCAAATCCATAACTTCCCCACCTTTCAAAACTCTCTTATTTCTATAATCAATTAATGTATATCCATAAGGTTTAGTATGTCCTTTTCCTGTATGAAAGACTAAATTTATACCAAACTTATCTTTCATCAAAGTTTGAAGTTCTGTATAGGAAAGTCCTTGCTTATATTTAAATAAAAGAGCTGTTATCTGTTTTCTTCTTTCTTCATCAGGTGTATATTGTTTAGCTTTATCTTTTATCTGCTCTAATTGAATTGAAGCGTGCTTTTCACCACCCTTATACAAAATTAATAATCCATCCTTTTCTCTTAATTTCCATCCTGATTGTTCAAGTAACAACTTATATTGCTGCACTGTAGAAAAAGAAAACTCCATGTATTTTGAAATATCATCTTTAGCCTTCAAAGCTAAATCAACATTCATTATTTGATTTATGACTTTCTGTGAGCGCACAGCTTCCATATTATCTTTTACCTTCTGTCCGTTCTTCTGTACTCGTGTAGAAACAATATGTACATGATTATTTTCTGTATCAGAATGAAAATATATCATATAAGGATTATTTCCATAACCCATTTTATTTATATATTGCAAAGCTACATTTTTCAAATCCTCTGCCGAATATTCACGCCCCTTACATGAAATCACTGCATGAAATTGTTTTGCCTTGACCGCTGGATTAGTCCTACAGACAGATTCCATATAAGCTATATAATCCGACTTCTTCAAATTATCTGGATTCATAGCAAAATTTTCTGCAACAAGAAGTTCACTCTTGCCTTCCTCATTCTTTCGCTCATTATAATCAATACCAGCGAAAGAAGTTGCCGCTTTTAAAACTACTACTACCATATTTATAACTTCACACCGCA
>ENA-OQIP01000146-OQIP01000146.1-human-gut-metagenome-genome-assembly--contig:-NODE-146-length-14506-cov-2.501078_pt1 | contig 14506 bp, 17 predicted proteins | sample MGYA00242585_ERZ504750 | MGnify/ENA primary metagenome ERZ504750 (study PRJEB26092, sample SAMD00036441) | human gut metagenome | host: Homo sapiens | study: EMG produced TPA metagenomics assembly of...
AGCTACAACAAAATTGCCGGACTTAACATTTTGTAATATTTCCTCATTATTTAATCCGATATTATTAAGGTATGTTATCTCACCGGTCTCATCGTCCTTCAGGTATCCGTCTTTTTTCATCTTATCGAGCCCCTTAAGATATTCCGTAAACTTTTGCGATTCCAGTGGATTTTCGACTGACATCGTATCATAATCGAAGCAAAGTCCGTTTCTTATCTCACAGCCGATCATATCTCCAAATACATATCCGTTTATGAGATATTGAAATCCCGGAGCTTTGCTGTTATCCCACTCTGAAGCCTTGAGTATCTGATAAATTCCATCTATGCTTCCATCCCACGAATTTATGACATCATCTGAGATATAATCCCTGTTAAATGCAGCATAAACTCCATTATCATCTGCAAGTGCCGATGGTATGGAATAAATATGTCCGTCACATTTTGCCATCTCCCAAAGATTCTTTGGGAAAGCATCATAAAGTGTCTTTCCCTGATCTTTCGACAAAACATCATCGAGATTTAAGACAAGATCCGAACTTATAAGGTCATATACCGGATTATTTCCATTCTCATCGCCTAACCTAAAAATGCAACATCTGTTTCCCCGGCAGCAAAGGCACTTTCAAGCTTCTGGCTGTATTCATCATACTCCAGATATTTTATATTCAGCTCATAGTTGTAGCCATCACTCATAAGTGCAGCATTAAACTGCTTAAGGTTATTCTCATCAATCCTGCAAATATCGGGTACAGCAAATGTTATGACCTTTGTATCCGACTTTTTGACTGTTGTCTCGGTCTGTCCCTCTTTAAGTTTTCCTGAATCGCCTGCTTTTTTTATTAATACATACCGCTGCTACTGCCGCCACGATCAGGGCAATCACTACAACTGCTATTAAAACACCCTTTTTCTTATTCTTCATTATAGCACCTCAATTTTCTCGGATTAAATTGCCTTTATTCAGATTATCAAGACTTATAACTCCAAGTGAAAATTCGCCTTCATCATCAGTATAGTTGACATATACCGACTGACCGCATATGTTTTCAATACCAAATGCCTTTTCAGTAGACAGCTTCATCAGTTCTTCACTCTTATCATCCTTCAAGCGATAATATGTCACTTCATCACTGTTTTCTTCAGAAAGGGCATAATATAGAAAATCTCCGCTCTTTTTTAATGGTCCATATTGTGTTTTTCCATCCGCATCTATCGGAAGCTGTCTTGTCTGTCTGCTTTCGGTGTCAAACACAAAATATCCATCCTTTGACGAATAATAACCATCGCCATCTAACAGCCTAAGATCGTTAATATGGTCTATTTCCGTCAGACATGTTGTCTTTTCATCTGCTATATCATATTGATATATTCCATTAAGCATATTATCATAAGCAAAAGACTCCGCATCATCTGACGCTCCCTCCTCTATCATCAGCTCTGTAACATCATCTCCAAACCGCACAGTCGAATAGTACACTACTTCGTCTTCATAATATATGTCCGTAATATTTGCCTGTTCGCTTGTTATCTTATCACTCATATACACCTTGTAATTATCGAGATCTATAACAAAAATACCGGCTTCAGGCTTATCATCATTTACAATCTGTCCTTCATCATTAAGCTCTATTCTGTTACTGTAAGCTCCTATAACATAATTATCCCTGTACAAAACAGCCGTAACATTCTGAACATTCTCTAATTTGGCTGCTTTTTTACGATTCTCACCGTTTGAGTCCATAACATACAGATATTGAACTGTCATATCTTCATCCGACATATTTCCTACATAATAAAGATGGTCATTGTAAAGCACCGTTCCGGCTCCTTCTAAACCATAAAAAGCTGCAGGACATGAGGGCTTCTCATTGGAGCCCGAGAATCCTTCATGTGTGCAGTTGGGCTTATCGCAATAGACCATGTCCTTGCCTGATGCCGTATCGATGAGATGCAGTATTCCGGAATCATCAAGATACAGTACATTGTCTTCTGAATAATTACATCGTACATCTCCAGAGCCATATGTGTACATTGTATTGGATGTACTGCGGTTTCTATTCTTTATTATAAAAACCGCAGTCACAATACAGATGATAAGTATGAAGATGATTGATGCGATTAATATGCGTTTTTTCTTCATAGTGCCCCTCCCTTTTTGATAATATTATACATAAAACAAATTACTCCGAATACAAAAGGCGAAATTAGTACTTTTCAAGGTGAATTTATTAAATTTTCATCAATATTTTCACGGTGAACCGTTCATCTGAACACTCAAAATCCAGTGTGCTTATATATTTATCAAGCACTTTCTTTACATTCTTTAATCCATAACCATGTTCTCTTACAGATTGTTTTGTCGTAATCGGCAATCCCCCTTTAAATATCACTTTTTGTAAACACCTGTTACTAATCTCAACAACAAGTGAATCCATTAAATAATTAATTTCCAAATCTATGCTTGGATTTTTTACATCTTTTTGTGCCTCTATCGCATTCTCCAAAAGGTTTCCAAAAATAATATTCATATCATATGCCGATAATTTTAAATCACTCGGAACCACAACTTTTACATTCAACTGAATTTTCTTATCCACCGCACGCTGAAGCATATAATTTAAAACTGTATCAAGCGCCGTATTACCCGAATCAACCAGCCGCCTTGATTCTACAAGATTATTCTCCATAGCTGACACATAATTTTTTATCTGTTCTATTTCGCCTGTTGAAGCAAGCACCGAAATCTCTGCAAAATGACGTTTCATATCATGTCGAAATGATCTTAATGCCTCCATGTTTTCATTCTGAAGCATAATCTCTCTTTCATAAGAACTAACCTGATCTCTAAGTACCTGATTTTCCAAAGCCTTCTGAGAAGACTTAACAAGATCATCCATCAGATATGAAATAATAATATTCACAAGCAGAAATGCTCCGCAGACTAACGAAAGAGAAAATGATGACACGGTTTTATCCATAAATATTACTATTGATGTTATAATACATACTAATAACGACGCAATAATAAACAACCAATAACGATTATTCAGCTCTATGCCTAAATCATTTCCAAAAAATCTTTCTGTAACCAACTGCGCAGCATGCAATAATAAAAAGAGCAAATATACTTACAAAAGCTGAATATCCATCATATCCAAAGGGTTTTATCAAAAATGCACTTACTACTAAATCTATGAGACAGCTTACTGCCAAAATATAAAAAACAAATATACATTTTCTTTTTATCGTACCATTATATGATAAAGCAATTGCTGACAGCCCTAAGAAAATACTAAGGAAATTAAATATCGGTTTATGAAAAAACAAGTTTACAAATATCGCTATAAAAACACTAAATAAATATGCAAATACCTTTCGCACTCTGTTTCCATCATTATCAAAAAAAGTATGAGTAAATCTTTCTGCAATAACAGTCTGAGCTACCTTTGTAAACAAAATAACCATTGCTCTTTCAAAAGTCATATCACTTCCTTACTCCTTCCATAGTTAAAAACTGCTTGCTTAAATGAAGCCCTTTTAGACTGTGCTATACTTATTTCCATACCATTTTTCAGTAAAACAGCATCACTTTTCCATGATTTAATACATTTTTATATTGACTATATATGACTTGCTTATGCAGACAAACTGAAACGGAAGATTTGATACAATATCACTAAGTTTTCCATAATAAGATACACTTTCACCATCGGTTTTACATATAGTAATAGTTTTATTTCTGCTGGAAAACAACATAATTTCACCATATGGAATAGAATATCCTGTCTTATTATATGTATATCTGAATTCTTTTTCTGCACATCTTCAAGTTGTAATATTTTAGTCATGGTATCACACAAAACATTATCATCTATCGGTTTTATAAGGAAATCATATGGATGAATTTGAAAAAGCTCCATAGCATAGCTTGTTTTATGAGAAATAAACACAATATTCATCCTGTCATTATGAAGCGTTTCCCTTATATATTTTCCTGCATAAACCCCATTATCACCCGGTAACTCAATATCCAGAAAAAGTATCTGCGGATTGAATTCTTTTATGTCTCTGCATAATGACATAGAATCATACCATACTTCAACCTCGCATTTTTCAGCTCTATTATTAAAATATTCAATAATTATTTTTTCGAGTACAGCGCACTGATTAATCTCGTCATCACATATTGCCACTTTATAAATCATTTGTTATTTTTCCTTCTGTTATCTTACTCCAAAAATTACTTTTTATAATTTTATCTAACATAATAGATAAAAATCAACAATCCATGCACAAAAACGACCATTTTTTTGCAGAAAAATGGACATAAACTATGGTCACATATTATAATGGGATAATAATAGAAAAACTAAATTCATTGTTTTCATTTTTAATAACATATTCGCCATCGTATTTTTCTACAATTTGAATAATATTCTTTATGCCAATGCCATGCATTTCCGGTTCATCTTTTTTACTTGTTTTTATTTCATTATCACTGTAAATAATTAGATGACTGCATGTATTTTTCACTGAAAGAACTATAAGATTTTCCTCTATCACAAATTTTAGTTTTATAGTTTTCTTTTCCTCACATTTTTCACATGCTTCAATGGCATTATTTAGCAGATTTGCTAAAATCACTACCAGATCCTCATCCTCTATTACAATTTTTGATAAATCATTTACCTTAAACACAAAAACAATATTCTTACTGATAGCCTCCTGATACTTTGTATTAAGAATCGCATTTATATCACATGATTTGTATTGATTACATTTTTTTCTCCAATAAAAGTATTGCTGATATTTCCTACATATTTACTTGCCTTGTCATATTCATGAGCTTTCAATAAAGATTCTATACACAATATATGATTTTTAAATTCATGTGACTTTTTTTTCTGAATTTCATAATTTTCCGAAATAGAACGGTACATATCAATTTGGTTTTTAAACTGTAGTCCCAATATTTCCTTTTCATGCAATTTAGCTTCACTGGTTACAATATCGTTAATCAGGAAACATACAAATATATTCATCACAGCCAATCCCAAAGAGATAGAATATAAAACGTTCGCCTGCACTTCATTTTTTGTATATTGAAACGTCATAATCATTGCTATAATTGTAATTATTGTAAATACAGGAAAAAACAAAAATCTTCCCCATATTTTGTCAGGTAAAGTCTCTATTGATTTTTTTCCAAAGTGTTTTTTTAGCAGTAAGATACATAAAAATACGGTAATCTTGCTAAAAATAACAACCAAGCTTCCCTCTAACGCATATCCTTTTTGTACCTCACCCGCTTTTGAAATAATTGTGTTATTACTAATATAAGCTATATAATCAACTATGATTGATAATCCTTGATATAATAATGCAAAAATGACTGATTTTTTTATACTAATTTCAAAATAAAAACTCATAATTATAACTGCAGCCAGTACAACCAACGTCATTTTCAATATAAGCATATCAGACAAAAATAATCCGCATAAATAATAGCAGCAAATCAATGATAGCATCAGCAAAACTTTTTGACTTTTTCTTAATCTCGAATTTTCTTTGCAAAAAACATCGTAAAATAAATTACAACATATCGCTTCAAATATAATAATTACTAAACTGAAAAAGTATGTAAACATATATCACAATTCTCCCTTATATGAAATGAATGCATCCTTCACATTCTTATATCTTGCCTTAGGTATGAGCAATTCCTGATTATTACATAACAGTACTTTATAGCATTTAACACTCCTAATATATTTCAAATTAGTCAAATAGCTTTGATGGATTCTAATAAAATGGAAATCTTTTAGTTCATTTTCCAGCTCATTTAATGTGCCATATAAATTATAGATTTTGATTTTATCCTCCATGATATAGAATTGCAGTTTATGTAATTTGCTTTCAATATATAGTATATTGTCTATATTAATCTCCTTTTCTCCTTCATTGAACTTGAATTTTTTCTTTTTTACTACCAAATTCATCTTATGAAGAATGGCATCCATGCATTCGCTTATGGAAGCCTCTAAATTAGTATTATTTTTCAACAGATATCTTATGGCATCGACCTTGTAGCCCTCCAACGAATAATTTATATAAGCTGTCACAAATACAATATATATTTCAGAACTATATTCCCTGATTTTTTGTGCCGTAACAATTCCATCAACATCATCCATATTAATATCCAAAAAAAATGATGTTGTATTGTTTAATTTCAATTCCTAAATCAATTATTTCCTTACCTGATGAAAATGTATCTATTTCATAAGAAATCTCTTTTTCGTTTAAATAGGATGCAACATATTTATTTATATTATCTCTAAATACTTTTTCATCATCACATATAGCTATTTTTAACATTTTTTCTCCATTACTATCTGTTGTATTTCAACAAATTTTTAAATAATCTGTATATATTTTTTTTACAAAAAAATCCGCAATACTATAATTTAGTATAGCGGATTCATTCCTAAAAAACAATTATTTTAATCTAAAGCGATAGCCTCATTCTCCTGTACGTCTTAAAAATATCAAACTCATCAGGTGTCTCTGACAGCTTTACATAGAATACCTGCTGTGATGCGGCAGATTCCATCTCATTGCCATCCTCATCAACGAGTGCAAGCACTGTTGCAAGCACATTGTCTCCGTTTGGCTTCATGATTTCAATCTGCTCGCCAACTGAGAACTTGTTTCTCTGCTCCATACGGTAGAGGCCTTTTTCATTTGGAGCACCTACGATACCAAGGTATGTGTAACCCTTCTCGTAAGTATTGTTATCGTATATCTGAGTCTCCTCCGAAGGCTTTCCGTAGAAAAAGCCAGTGGTAAACTGCCTGTAGGTACAGCTCTTTATCTGCTCTAAGTACCATGGCATATTTGCCTCGTATTTCTCAGGTGACTCAAGATAATCATCTATCGCCTTGCGGTAGGTTCTTGCTACTGTTGCCACATAGAGAGCGGTCTTCATACGTCCCTCTATCTTGTAGCTGTCTATTCCTGCATCAATCAGATCCGGGATATGCTCTATCATGCAAAGGTCCTTTGAGTTGAAGATATATGTGCCGCGCTCATTCTCGTATACCGGCAGATACTCACCCGGGCGCTTTTCCTCCACAACAGAGTACTTCCAGCGGCACGGATGTGTGCACGCGCCTTTATTCGCATCACGGCCTGTGAAATAGTTGGAAAGCAGGCATCGGCCGGAATATGAGATACACATTGCTCCGTGCACGAAGGTCTCTATCTCCATTCTGTCATCTATATGCCCTCTTATCTCCTTTATCTCCTTAAGCGAAAGCTCTCTGGCTGTCACCACACGGCTGGCTCCGAGATTCCACCAGAACTGATATGTGCCGTAGTTTGTATTGTTGGCCTGTGTGCTGACATGTCTTTCTATCTCCGGGCAGACCTCCTTTGCAATCATGAAAACCGCCGGATCTGCAATGATCAGTGCATCAGGTCTGTCCGGCTTCATGTTGTGAAGCTCTGTAAAGTATTCACGCACTCCGTCAAGGTCATAGTTGTGAGCCAAAATATTGGCAGTAACATACACCCTCACACCGTGAGCATGTGCAAAGGCAACTCCCTCTGCCATCTCCTCCATGGAGAAATTCTTAGCCTTGGCCCTTAGTCCAAATGCCTCTCCACCGATGTAAACTGCATCAGCTCCATATATAACTGCTATCTTAAGTACCTCCAGGCTGCTCGCCGGACAAAGTAATTCTATTTTTCTCATTTTTTCTCCCATACAGTTTTGTATTCATCCAATATATTCTACACCGGTTACTATAGCTTTGTTGACACCGTAATTCCATCGCCTATAGGCATCACTGCCGTCACCAGCTCATCGGAGTGTGTCAGCTCGTAGAGATACTCCCTCATACGCTTGTAGATGGTACGGTTTCTGCGCTCAACGATATAGTGCGATTCTATAATATCGCCATCCTGCAGCACATTGTCGGACACCAGCACTCCGCCTGTCTTTAAAAGGCGAAGCACCTGCGGCATAAAGTTGATATACTGTCCCTTTGCCGCGTCCATAAATATCATGTCAAACTGTCCTTCAAGCTGTGGAAGTATGTCCGTTGCATCGCCCTCTAAGAGTGTAATCTGCTCCTGCTTCCCGGCTCTTTCAAAGTTTGCCTTTGCGATAGGTATTCTTTTTTCGTAATTTTCAATCGTCACTATCTGACAACCCTTCGGTGCATACTCTGCCATCAAAACGGCAGAAAAACCAACCGCTGTTCCCACCTCGAGAATACGCATTGGTTTTTGCATTGCAAGAAGCAGCTTTAAAAAGCTCTGCATCTCTTTTCTGATAATCGGAACGAAGGCTCTTAAGGCTTCCTTCTCTATCTCATCTAATACAGGCGTGTTGCCTCTGTCAAAGGAATTGATATATGTGACAAGTCTCTCATCAACTATCATTCTTGTATTTCCTAATCTAATTATTGACACAAATGCGCTTAACGGATAATTACTGTGTATCCGAAGGCTCCGTAGTCTGTGTCTGTTCTTCATCGCTCTTGTCGGAGGACATGATTACCATCATATCCTTTGCTGTCATTGAAGTGTTGAGTGTGTATATCCCTGGCTTTATATGTCCTGAGTAAGCAGACAGCTTAAGCTGGAGATAAAATAAATTGTGATCCCTTACAAGGCCCTTGTCCTCTAAAAGCTGTCCAAGCTCCTCTGCGGAGATGCCCTTTTCCACCTGAACGAGTACATCCTGACCATCGCCATTTGTCATGGCAGGCTCAGTAAATACTCTGTAGCCAAAATCATAGCAGATGCTGCAGATTTTTATGCCCGCAAACAGCACCAAAAGAGCAATCATTATTGAAAAAGCAACCCTTATAAAACCAAATAAAGCCTTGTTAAAATCCATAAGCTGTTCCTACACTTCCATAATTATAGGTATAATCATCGGTCTTCTCTTTGTTTCCTTCCAAACAAAGTCTCCCAATGAATCCTTTACCTCTGTCTTTATCTTGCCCCAGTCTGTCACATTGTTGTCTGTCAGACGCTCCATTGTGTCATCCAGCACACATTTTGCCTCATCCATCAGGCTCTCTGAATTGCGCACATATACAAATCCTCTCGATACAATATCAGGGCCTGCAAGCAGCTGTCCTGAGCCTGCCTCAAGAGTCATCACAACGATGATGATTCCGTCCTCAGCCAGACGCTGTCTGTCACGGAGCACGATATTTCCTACATCTCCTACACCAAGTCCATCGACCATGACATTGCCCACATGCACTCTGCCTGTCACCTTGGCACCGTCCTCATTGATTTCGAGCACATCTCCTGATGAAAGGATCTTGATGTGGTCTGTATCATATCCGAGCTGCTCGGCTATTTTGGCCTGTGCCACAAGATGCTTGTACTCTCCATGAACAGGGATTGCGTACTTTGGATTGACAAGAGAATAAATAAGCTTTATATCCTCCTGGCAGGCATGACCGGAAACATGGACATCCTGGAATATAACGTCTGCACCCTTCATCATGAGCTCATTGATGATACCTGTAACCGACTTCTCATTTCCCGGTATAGGATTTGAGCTGAATACGATGGTATCGTTTGGCTTTATGGATACCTTCCTGTGGGTACCGTTTGCCATACGTGAAAGAGCTGCCATTGACTCTCCCTGGCTTCCTGTCGTGATGATGACAGTCTGCTCATCAGGATAGCTTCTAAGCTGTTCTACATCTATAAGAATATTGTCAGGCAGCGACAGATAGCCAAGCTCTGAGGCTATCGAAATGATATTTACCATGCTTCGTCCCTCGATGGCCACCTTTCTGCCATACTTCTCAGCACAGTTGATAATCTGCTGCACACGGTCTACATTTGATGCAAATGTAGCAATGATAATTCTGTTTTTCCTGTGATCCTCAAAGATGCCGTCCAATACCTTTTCCGACAGACTTCTCAGACTGTGTGAAGCCCGGTCTTTCTGCATTGGTACTGTCGCACATAAGCGCGAGCACACCCTTCTTTCCAATCTCACCAAACCTTGCAAGGTCGATTGCATCTCCAAATACAGGTGTATAATCTACCTTGAAATCACCTGTATGCACAACTATACCTGCCGGTGAATAGATAGCAAGCGCTGCTGCATCCTGGATACTGTGGTTAGTCTTTATAAACTCAACCCTGAAGCAGCCAAGGTTGATATGCTGTCCGTATTTTACGACTTTTCTCTTGACAGTCTTGAGCATGCCATGCTCTTCAAGCTTTCTGTCAATAATTCCGATGGTAAGCTTTGTAGCGTATATCGGTACATTTATCTCCTTAAGCACATAAGGAATAGCACCGATATGATCCTCATGTCCATGAGTGATAAAGAATCCCTTGACCTTATCGATGTTCTCCTTAAGATATGTGATATCAGGGATAACCAAATCTATTCCCAGCATATCGTCCTCAGGGAATGACAATCCGCAATCAACTACAATAATACTGTCCTCATACTCAAAAGCAGTAATATTCATTCCAATCTGCTCTAATCCTCCAAGTGGAATGATCTTAAGCTTACCTGTATTCTGTTTTTCTGTTTTCTTCAAAATATTACCTCCAAATTTATTTCACGTACAACTGCAATCCTAATATTCAAGTGCAGTGTCATCATCCGTAAGCTCAGAAAATACCTTAGCAATAGCCGAAAACTCAACATCGTCTTCAACCATCTGATAAAGCACCTCTTCATCCTTTGTGCTTACTTCTTTTAAAATATATGCTTCACAGTCTCCGCTTTCTTCTCCTTCGGAAACTAAAAGATATCGTGTTCCATTAAGTGTTGTCTCTTCTTCAACCGCAAACTCGACAACATCCTTGGTCTGCGGGTCAGTAAATTTAATTTTTCTGCATAAAAACTAAGACCGACTATTTGACAGATAATCCAAATATCCCTGCAAAATAAAAATCGCCGCAATCTCATCAACAAACTCCTTGCGATTCTCCCTGCGTATGCCGGTTTCCATCATAGAACGGTCGGCTGCGACTGTTGTAAGACGCTCATCCCAGTATATGACCTCAAGACCTGTGCGCCTTGCAAGCATATCACCGAACTCCTTCGTCTTCTCGCAGCGTTCTCCTTCCGTGTTATTCATGTTTTTAGGATAGCCGAGCACAATCCTGTCCACCTTGTACTCTGCAATAATCTCCTCAATACGTGCCAAAGTCTGTCTGAGCTTGGATGGCGACTTCCTGCGCACTATCTCAACGCCCTGTGCTGTGATTAAGAGCTCGTCGCTCACCGCTACTCCGACTGTCTTTGAACCAAAATCAAGACCTAATATCCTCATATTAATCCCATGCGCTGTTCTCAATGTATGTCTTGAGAACCTCCTCCACAAGCTCGTCCCTCTCAACCTTCATGATGAGACTTCTCGCGTTATTGTGGCTTGTGATATATGTTGGATCTCCGGACATAATATATCCAACAATCTGATTAACAGGATTGTAGCCCTTTTCCTTTAATGCCTTGTACACAATCTCAAGTACATCGCTTACCTGAAGCTCAGGCTCCTTTTGAACTGTAAAAAATTGTGTGTTGTTAATATTTTTTTCCATACGTTTCGCCCTTCTTGTAATATTATTTTATTATAAATGTAATAAAATTACAACCTTTTATTATTCGAAGAGTAATATTTCGTCTGTAAGCATACCCGATATACGGCCTGAAACTATCTGATTTTCAAGGTTTTCGTCTAGTTTTCTTAGCGACCTTGACATATTCCTTAGTATATCCGACAAAGTATTCTTTATCACCGATTACGGCCTTTTCCTCAAAAAGCACCTCCTCATTCTTTCCGATATAGAATTTCCTGAACTCCTTAGACATGTCATGACCGAGAGCTATGAGTTTTTCGCTTCGTGCCGCCTTAACTTGCTCATCTATCTGGTCAGGCATTACTGCTGCGCGGGTACCTTTTCGCTTTGAGTACTTAAAGATATGCATCTCATAAAAATGTATATGCTCAAGATATGCCTTAGTCTGTTCAAACTCCTCCTCTGTCTCACCGGGAAATCCCACAATTACATCGGTTGTGATGGCCGGATGAACAAAATATTTACGCAAAAGCTCACAGCCTCTCTCGTACTCTTTAGTGGTATATTTTCTGTTCATCCTCTTAAGTGTTGCATCGCAGCCGCTCTGAAGCGACAGATGGAAATGAGGACAGATTTTATCAAGCTTTGAAAGCTCGCTCACAAAGTGCTCTGTCACAATCTTAGGCTCAAGTGACCCAAGCCTGATGCGCTCTATGCCCTTTACTGCGTTCACCGCCTGTATCAGCTCAAGAAGGCCTGTAGCTTCCTCAAAATCCACACCGTATGAGCTTAGATGGATACCTGTCAGCACAACCTCCTTGAAGCCGTTTGCCGCGAGCCTTTCAACCTCTGCTATTACATTTTCAAACCTACGGCTTCTGACACGTCCTCTGGCATACGGAATGATACAATAGCTGCAAAACTGATTACAGCCGTCCTGCACCTTGATGAAGGCTCTCGTGTGCTCCTTTGTCTGGTCTATAAAGAGCTCCTCAAAATCATGCTTTCCGTCATTTATATCGTCCACGGTATCGTTTACACTGTCCAAAGAGTATTCCTCAAGCAGCCTTACAAGGTCATGCTTTCTGTCATTTCCGATGACTATGTCCACCGATAAGTCGTTTAATACCTCTTTTTCACTTGTCTGCACATAGCAGCCGGCTGCCACAACTATTGAGTCCGGATTATTTTTCTTTGCCTTGTGAAGCATCTGTCTGGATTTTCTGTCAGCCATGTTGGTGACTGAGCATGTATTTATGACATACACATCAGCTTTTTGTGTGAATGGAACTATCTCATAGCCCGCCTCCTCAAGCAGATGCTGCATGGCCTCTGTCTCATATGCATTTACTTTACATCCTAAATTATGTAAGGCTGCTTTTTTCATTTTATTTTTTTACTCCTATTTAATTGACTTTTCCTTAAAAACTATTACTATCTATATGACAGTAGTTATTTAAGGAGGTTTTCAATATGAAAACAGTACAGATTTCATTAAATTCCATTGGGAAAGTAAAATCATTCGTTAACGCTATTACTCAGTTTGATTTCGATTTTTGATTTAATATCGGGCAGATATGTCATTGATGCTAAATCAATTATGGGTATCTTCAGCCTAGACCTCTCTAAGCCAATAGAGCTCGCTATACATACAGAAACCGGACTTGACGAGATTATGGAAGTATTAAAGCCATATATCATCGACGAAGCCAAGTAATACAGATACAATGATTTGATTAATTAGGACCTGAAGCTCAGGTCCTTTTTATTTTGCTCTAAGGTGGCACTGATTACTCAGCATCCACCATAATCACTTCTGTAGTATCTATAGCTGTCTTCATAAGCTCATCTATCACATCGTTAAGTCTTTCCTCAGACTTCTTAATCCTGTTTATATTCGGCTTTGTAACAGGATGCTTTGCTACGAAAATAGTACAACAGTCCTCATACGGAAGAATCGATGTCTCATAGGTATCAATTTTGTTTGATATATCAATGATATCATTCTTGTCCATGGCAATGAGAGGTCTGTATACAGGCATATGGCACACCTCGTTTGTTGCAGCAAGTGACTGCATTGTCTGGCTTGCAACCTGTCCGATGCTCTCACCTGTGATAAGACCTAAGCATTTATCCTCATCGGCAAAGTGCTCTGCTATCTTCATCATGTATCTGCGCATGATGATGGTCAGCTCATCATGAGGACATTTCTCATATATGGCAAGCTGTATATCGGTAAAATTGACAACATGCAGCTTTATCTTGCCCGAATATCTGGCAACCTTCTTTGCAAGGTCTACAACCTTCTGCTTTGCTCTCTCACTCGTATATGGCGGTGCATGGAAATATGTGGCATTGATTACCACGCCTCGCTTTGCAATCATGTATCCTGCAACCGGGCTGTCGATTCCACCTGAGAGCAGAAGCATTGCCTTTCCTGCTGTGCCAAGCGGCATACCGCCCGGTCCGGGAATCTCCTCTGAATAAATATTTATCATAGGTCTGATCTCGATATTGATCATAACCTGTGGATTATGAACATCTACCCTTGTCTCAGGAAATGCCTCCAGCACCTTTTCACCGACTGCGGCATTTATCTCCATGGAGGTCATCGGATAGTTCTTTCTGGCACGTCTCGCATTTACCTTGAAGGTAAAGCTCTTATCCTTGTATACATGGTTAATATGCTCGATAACTGCTTCACAGAGCTTGTCAAAGCCCTCATCCTCATGCAGCTCGACCGGACAGATACCCACGATACCAAAAATTCTTGACAATGTGGCAACTGTCTCGTCATAATCATAGTCTCCGTCTGTCTCCACGTACACACGTCCGCTTTCCTTTCTTACCTCAAAGCTTCCATCCACATTGCGAAGCTGATATTTGATATTCTTAACGAGCGCGTCTTCAAAAATGTATCTGTT
>ENA-OQIP01000147-OQIP01000147.1-human-gut-metagenome-genome-assembly--contig:-NODE-147-length-14478-cov-3.309177_pt1 | contig 14478 bp, 16 predicted proteins | sample MGYA00242585_ERZ504750 | MGnify/ENA primary metagenome ERZ504750 (study PRJEB26092, sample SAMD00036441) | human gut metagenome | host: Homo sapiens | study: EMG produced TPA metagenomics assembly of...
CGACGGCAAAATTTCAATGGTTCTGGATCTTTTATTCTTTTATTTCGTTTTTCTCAGATACCTAAAGTTTACAGGTATTAAATCCAATAAATCAAAACTCATAGTATGTATATTTTACGGTATTTGTTTATATTTTTAGATAATCAATGACTGAAAAATCTCTTATCAGATTCAGAAGGTTAAAGTTTGTGATTCAGTGAAAGGTTTGAGTAGTGAAAATAAAAAATGGAGAAATAATAATGCTCAAAGTCAGTTAAGAAAAATTACAGACAAGAAAGGAAAACTTGAGTCATATCAAAGAAAGACAATTATTTATGGAGACGGATTCCATGCCCCAGAGCAGAGAATTGGAAAGACTCAGACAATGAATCAGAAATTAGTGTTTGTTGAATTAAAAGTAACGAATACAACAAAAGAAACAAAACAGGCAGAAGCTGCACCGGGAATCTGTTTTGCAAAAGAGAAGCAAAAAGGGTATGAGATTTTGAATGATGATTATAAACGCCCAACAGCAATCTCAAAATTACAAACAAATGAGGCAGCAGCTTATTTTGAAGAGAGTAATGGTGGATATGGGTATGGATTTAAATCACTGAAAGCTGGGGAGAGTGAGGTGTATCATTTAGGATATTTTGTGGATGAAGATCAAGTGGAAAATATGAGTTTGAATTTCTATGGAAGTGATAAGAATCATAGAGTTTTAAAATGTTTTGAATAAGCTATAGTTAGAAAAATCGCTGCATGATAACTGATTTTGAGTTAATGATGCAGCGATTTATTTGTGTCACTTGGACATTATCTCATTTTTGCCTATAGACAATATAACATATACCTATAGATATTCAAAGTATGTATGATTTGATTAAAGTATATGCGTTACCTTAAAAATAAAGGAAAAATTCTTTATTTTCACAGAACGATATCGTATCATAAATATATTCAAACAAAACAAAGCAGGAGGGGGAAGGAACATGCTGCAACTAAATTACAAATTAACAGATGAAGACTACATAGAATTTAACGAATTTCATCAGTTAATTCATTCAGAAGTAGGAAAGAGAAATCTGTTTAAACTTAGACTAATAGGTCCAATGATCAGCATTCTTGCGATAGTGATTTTCATTCTGGCAAGAGCAGAAATAATGTTGATCGTTACAGAAGTAATTGTATTATGCATTTTTTCAATTGTATGTGTAACACAGGCTAAAAAGATTATGAAAAGAGGGATCCGTAAGACAATTCTAAAAATGAAAGAAACAGAAGGACTACCATTTGCAGGAGAAACAACATTAAATTTTACGGAAGATCAGATCATAGAGATAACAAAAGGTCAGGAAGTGAAAGTAGATTATAAAAAGGTAGAAGATGTTTGTGAAACAGAGGAAGCTTTTTATGTTTACATGAGCTCTGTACAAGCGATTATTATTCCGAAGAGAGTATTGGATCAGGATAAGGAAAAGAAATTAAGACAGATCTTAAGTAAAAAGTAAAATACATCAAAACATGGTTTCAAGAAACAAGATTTTGAAACCATGTTTTTTCATATCTTAAAAATTCTTATAAAACTAACCTATCTGATTTTCACATCGTTATACCCTTTGTTAAAACCAATGAAAACTAACAAGTTCAGGAGGGGTATCATGAACAGAAGATCAGTTTTGAAAAAATACAATAATAAAAAAATACTGCTAAAAATCGTATTCCTAGCAGCGATGATTATCTTAGGATTTTCAAGATTTATCTTACACGATCAAAAACAATACGCAGATACATCAGGTGACTGGAGATTAATCCTTGTAGACAAGAATCATTACATCCCAAAAGATTACCAAATGAATTTAATAAGATTATCCAATGGAAAACAGGTCGATTCCAGAATCTATCCATCTCTGCAGAAGATGTTCAACGATGCCAGAGCAAATGGTTTAGCTTTATTTGTCAGGGAAGGATACCGAACCGCTCAAGACCAACAGCAGATTATGAATGAACGAATCAGAGAATATGAAAAATCAAGGATATTCCAAACCACAGGCAACAAAAATGGCAGAAAAGTATGTAGCAATTCCGGGAACGAGTGAGCACCAGCTTGGATTAAGTGTAGATATTAACGCCAATCAAACAAAATGCTCATCAGAAAAAGTATACAGTTGGCTTGATAATAATGCATATAAATACGGCTTTATCAAGCGTTATCCATCCAACAAATCTTATATCACAGGAATTCACAATGAACCGTGGCATTACAGATATGTTGGAAAAGAAGCGGCTGCAACGATGAAAAACCAGAATCTTTGTCTGGAAGAATATTTAAAAAAATATAAATAATCAAACTGTCTTTTCTACAAGAATCAGAGTTATACTTTATAGAAACAATACGAGGAGGAAAAGAAAATGGATGCGGATTTTCTGTTAATACAGAAAATTAAAAAAGGGAATGAACAAGCCATGGATCAGTTTGTATTGAAACATTACCCTAAAATCTATCAGTATTGTTTGCTGCGTGTCAGAGATCATGGTTATGCCGAAGATCTGACGCAGGAAACATTTTTGAAGTTTTTTCAGGCATTTGAACGGTACAAACATTATGGCAAAGCTTTAAATTACCTATATGTGATTGCAGGAAATCTATGTAAAGACCATTTCAGGAAAGAGGGCAGGATTGAAGTTTCTGAACTGCCAGAAGAAATTCCAATAGAGCATATGGGGCAGGTGGAAAAAAAGAGTTGAGATATATGAGGCACTTGATAAGCTTTCTGATGAGATAAAAGAAGTGGTGATCCTATTCTTTTTTCAAGAGATCAGTCAGAAAGAGATCGCCAGAATGATGGACATTAAAGTATCACTTGTAAAATACCGAGTCAGCCGGGCAAAAAAACTGCTGGCAGAGTATCTGGGGGAAGGAGAGTAAAGGCAGATGGAGAAAAAATATGAGACAAAAATAAAAGATTACACGAAAGATATCGAGCAAAATATAAATCAGGAAGCGGTCTTACAGACGATAAAAAAATGCAAAGAAACCTTTGTACAGGCAGAAGATTATCCGCTTTCTTATATGGAATTTTTATATGATCAGATGCAGTTTATTCAGAAACGATGGTGGATCTTGCAAGGGTGTCTGTTAGCTGTTTTATGGATTTTTCTAAATGATGCGGCAGACATTTATGAAATGCAGAGATTAATGGGAGCAGGGGCTTGTTTATTTGCAATTTTTCTTGTGCCGGAGATTTGGAAAAATCGAAGAAATCAGGCGATGGAAATCGAAGGGGCAGCATATTATTCGCTGCGGCAGGTATGCATGGCGCGAATTCTGCTGTTTGGATTTATGGATCTTTTGATCGTAACAGCATTTGCGGTAAGTGTGGCATTTACGGTGAGAGTATCAGCGCAGATGTTTGCTGTGAATTTTATGATCCCATTTAATGTGACAGGGGCGATCTGTTTTCGATTTTTATATTGTAAGCGAAGCGAAAGTGAATATTTGGCGGCAGCAGGATGTTTTCTGTTTATGATCCTGTGGGTATTTATCATTTCCAGAGAAGAAATTTATTGTAAGATTTCAGGAGCGGTCTGGTGTGCCGCATTGATTTTATCGATCATGTATTTGATTTATGTGGTCAAAAGATCACAAAGTTTTTATGGGAAAATCTATGAGGTGTAGGATGATACGTTTGAAATATAGGTTATGTGAGGTGTAAGGACAATGGAATTAAGTATTAACAACGTGACAAAACAATTTAAAGATAAAAAGGCTGTGAATGATATCTCATTTTCAATGGGAAATGGTGTTTATGGGTTGCTTGGAGTCAATGGTGCGGGGAAAACAACGTTGATGAGAATGTTATGTACACTGACAACACCAGACTGTGGAATGATCACATGGGATGGAAAAGATATCTTTAAGATGGGAGCTTCGTATCGCCAGATTCTTGGATATCTGCCACAGGATTTTGGGTATTATCCATATCTGACAATTTATGATTATATGATGTACATTGCATCCATCAAAGGAATCCGACCGGCGGTAGCAAAAAAACGGACAAAGGAATTGTTAAAACAGGTAGGATTATCAGATCAGAAAAAGCAGAAAATGAGAAATCTGTCAGGCGGAATGGTACGAAGGGTCGGGATTGCGCAGGCAATGTTAAATGATCCCAAAATCCTGATCTTAGATGAACCAACTGCGGGACTTGACCCGAATGAGAGAATCCGTTTTCGGAACCTGATCAGTGAATTGGCAGAAGAACGACTGGTATTATTATCAACGCATATCGTGTCAGATGTAGAATTTATCGCAAATAAGATTGTTTTGATGAAAGAGGGGCAATGCTGTTTTGAAGGAACATCTGATGAAGTGATTGCATCCATGGATAAGAAGGTTTACTGTTTTGTGGCACCAAGAGAACAAGTAGATCATTATATGAGAAATTATCTTGTTGTAAATGTAAAAACATTCGGATCGAATGCGGAACTTAGAATTCTCTCAGATCATGAACCGGTCAAAGGGGCATGCGTTGAGGAAGCAACACTGGAAGATGCATTTTTAAACTACTTTGGAGAGAGGGCTGGTGAAAGTCATGCTTAAATATGAGTTAAAAAGAATTTTTACAAAGCGGCTGAATCGTGTGTTGATAACGATCGGACTTGCAATTTCTGTGATTTTAAGTTTCCTTGCAGCAACCAGTAATCGATTCGTTTCACCGCAAGGACATTTAGAAACAGGAATTTCAGCGACGAGAAAAGTTGTGGCAGACAAGAATCGAATAAAGGGCTTATGACACCCAAAAGAATATCAGAACTTATCACACAGGATCAGAGAGCATTTCGTGAATACAAAGATAAAGGTGAAAGCGACAAAATTTATGGAACCAGCATACAGCAATATTTGGATGTGGAACAGCTTGTCAGCTATATTTTAACAGGAAATGAAGATTACAATCCATCGGTATATCTGGATGTAAATCCAAAGAAACTTTTAAACATTTATAAGATCCGTGAGGCAAAAATCCAGAAACTGATCAGGCAAAATGGAAAGACAGAAGAACAGAGAAAATATCTAAAAGCACAATACGATAAGATTTCCACACCATATCAATACGAAGCACCAGATTCATGGGACACGATGCAATTATATGTCGTGACATATTCCATTGTTCTGGCAGTACTCATGGGAGTTTTAGCTTCAGGAATTTTTTCAGAAGAAATTACACTGAAAGCAGATGCGATATTCTTTTCATCCAAATACGGAAGAGACAAAGCCATAAAAACAAAGATCAGTGCAGGACTCATCACATCAACGGGAATTTACTGGATCGGTATGTGTCTGTTTACTGTGATATCACTTACCTTGATGGGAACAAGCGGATCACATACTTTGATGAGCATGTTAAACAGCTATACAATCTATAATGTTACATATGGACAGGCATTTTACATTATGATGTTTGCAGGATATATAGCAAATCTTTTGGCAACGACGGTGTCTATGCTGGTATCTGCGATTATGGGAAGTCCGAATATGGCAATTTGTATTCCATTTTTTTTATTCTGCATTATGCCATTTGTGGGAAGAATCGGTGGAGGTAAGGGAATCTTTTTGCTGACACCGGATCAGCTGAATAATTTTCAGGAGATTATGAAGGTGAATCATATTTACCAGATCGGTGGATTTGTGACGAATCAGCTGGCTTTGATGGTGCTGATATATGTGGTTGTAAATTTAGTTTTGATACCAGTGATTTATTCGGTATATAAAAGAAAATCATAAACTGGCACCATTAAAAATAAAAAAAACTGGCTATTTTAAAAATACCAATGACACGATAAATTATAACACAATAAAGGAACGCAGCGTACTTAAAAACTATATATCATACAAGAAATCAGGAAGTGAGGAAAATACAATGAAAGAAAATAAAGTACAGTTTATTGCAATAACAGCAATGGCAGTTGCATTAACTTATGTGTTTACAGCGTTTGTTAACGTAAGATTACCGATCGCAGCTAATGGAGGTCTGATTCATTTAGGAAATGTTCCTCTATTTATTATGGCAATTTTATTCGGTAAGAAAACAGGAGCTATCGCTGGTGGAGTTGGAATGGGATTATTTGATCTGTTGTCAGGATGGACAGCGTGGGCACCATTTACATTTATTATCGTAGGAATCATGGGATATGTTGTTGGAGCTATGACAGAGAAGCATGACCAGTATGGATGGAAAGTTGCAGCAATCTTTGCAGCATTTGTAATTAAGATCGTTGGATATTATATTGCAGAGATCATTCTTTATGGAAACTTTATTGCACCAATCAGTTCTGTTCCAGGAAATGTCGTACAGATTGCTGTAGCAGCAGTTGTTGTACTGATCGTGATCGAACCAATTGAGATTGCAGTTAAGAAAATTGGAATTACACAGTTCGCATAATAAAATGATATAATGATACCGGGATTGCCAAAGCATTTTCTATGCAGTGATCTCGGTATATTAGATTATAAAAATAAAAAGAAAGTGAGTGACGGATATGAGTAAATACAAGATTATGACACCAGGACCTGTTCAGGTGCCAGAAAATGTAAGACTGGCGAGAAGCCTTTCTACAACGAATGCAGATTTGGATCCGCAATTCTATGATGAATACAAGGAAACCTGTGAGCTGATCAGTGAGCTGCTTCATACGAAGAATGAAACACTGATCCTAAGCGGAGAAGGAATCCTTGGTTTAGAGGCAGCATGTGCATCTATGACAGAGCCGGGAGATAGAGTTTTAATTCTTGATAATGGAATTTATGGAGCAGGATTTGCAGATTTTGTATCTATGTATGGTGGAACTCCTGTTATGTATACAAAAGATTATAAAAATGCATTTGATGTTGATGAATTAGATGCATATCTGAAGGAAGATCACGATTTTAAATATGCAACAGTTGTTCATTGTGATACTCCAAGTGGAATGTTAAATGACATTCATAAAATCTGTCCATTATTGAAATCCTATGGAATCATGACAGTTACAGATTCTGTTTCAGGAATGTTTGGAAATGAAGTCAATGTTGATAAAGCACAGATCGATATCTTATGTGGAGGATCTCAAAAAGCAGTTTCAGCGCCTCCAGGACTTACTTTCGTAACGATCAGTGATGAAGCTAAAAAAGCTATGGAAAATCGAAAAACACCAATCGCATCATTTTATTGTAATCTGACGATTTTCAAAGATTACTATAAAAATTTATGGTTCCCATATACAATGCCGATCAGCGATATCTATGGATTGAAAGCAGCGATGGATAATATTGCAGCGGATAAAGATCTGATCAAACGTCACGCCAGAATCGCTAATGCGACAAGAAAAGCCATTGAAGCATTTGGTCTAAAATTACATTTGGAAAGTGGATTTTCAGATACGGTTACAGTATTTGATGTACCAGAAGGAATGACAGCGGATGATATTCTGGAAAGAATGAGAGAAAAACATGGAATCATGTTGGCAGGTTCTTTCGGAGAATTGGCAGGAAAAGTCATTCGAATCGGGCATATGGGTGCAAGTGCAAATGTAGGAGATATGTTAGAAGTGATGTCTGGATTGGAAGAAACATTGAGATATCTTGGATGGAAATCAGAGAATAGTTTGTTGGGAGTGTTTTATACGGAATTATGATATTAGGACATACAATAAAAGATTATAAAAAGAGAAAATCTGTTGCATGATGTGATCACAGGAATCATCATCATGGCAGTATCGATTCCAATTTCTATGGGATATTCCCAGATTGCCGGATTACCTGCGGTTTATGGGCTATATGGGTCTGTATTTCCAATCATTTTGTTTGCATTATTTTCTACATCTCCGCAGTTCATCTTTGGAGTGGATGCGGCACCAGCAGCGTTGGTTGGATCAGCACTTCTAGGGATGAATATACAAAGTGGTTCTAAAGAAGCACTTGCAGTTGTGCCAGTGATCACATTTTTTGTGGCATTGTGGCTGCTCGCATTTTATCTGATGCATGCAGGAAAACTTGTAAATTATATTTCAGCACCAGTTATGGGTGGATTTATTACAGGAATCTGTTCGACGATTATTTTGATGCAAGTGCCGAAATTAATGGGAGGAACAGCAGGAACTGGAGAATTATTAGAACTGTTAGAGCATATAGAAAAAACAGCAGAACAGATCAATCTTCCATCATTGATCTTAGGAATCCTATCATTAGTCATCTTGTTGGCAGCGAAAAAGATCATGCCGAAATTCCCAATGGCAGTTGTGATGATGGCAGCAGGGGCTGTTTTGACGCAGGTTCTGCCAATGAAAGAATGGGGAATTAAGACATTAGATGCCGTAGCACCAGGACTTCCAAAATGGAGTTTTCCAAATCTTATGTTAATTCCAATGGATGAAGTGGTGACGATCAGTTTGTCGGTAGCGGTCGTTATTATGGCGGAAACACTTCTTGCAGAGAATAATTTTGCACAGAAAAATGGATATCGTATCAATGATAATCAAGAATTACTAGCATTTGCAGTTGGAAATCTTGTGGCAGCATTGACTGGATGCTGTCCGATCAACGGATCTGTTTCAAGAACGGCGATGGGAGAACAATATCAGGGAAAAACACAGTTAATGAGTATTGTTGCAGGATTATCTATGATCCTATTACTGTTATTTGGAACAGGATTTATTGGATATCTGCCAGTTCCGGTATTGACGGCGATCGTAATTTCCGCACTTCTGGGAGCAACAGAATTTGAACTGGCGGTAAAACTGTGGAAAGTCAGCCGCACAGAATGTTTTATTTTCTGGGGTGCATTTATTGGGGTATTGTTACTTGGAACGATCAATGGTGTATTGATCGGAATTATCTTATCTTTTGCAGAAATGGTGATACGATCATCAAAACCAGCAAGTTGTTTTCTGGGAATTCAGCCAGGACATAAGCATTTTCGTGATTTAGCTGAGAGTCGTCAGATTCACGAGATTGAAGGTGTGTTGATCTATCGTTTCAGCAGCAATTTGTTTTTTGCCAATGCAGGAGTGTTGCAGCAGGATATTGAGCAGGAACTTGAACGCAGAGGAAATATCAAAGCAGTGATCCTTGATGCCAGCGGAATTGGAAGTATGGATATCACGGCAGCAGACCGCATTGAGATTCTTTATAAGTCATTGAAAGAGCAAGGAATAAGATTTTATATCACAGAGCATATCGCAGATTTAAATGAGCAGATGAGAAAGCTTGGAATCGGATATCTGATCGAAGAAGGATGTGTCAGAAGGACGATTTATATTGCGTTGAAAGATATGGGGATCAAACGTCCGTATCCATTAGAAGGCGGAGTTGATAATGAAGAACGCAGTGCATCAAGAAAGCGTGTAGATAATCGTATGCAGGAATTTGTCTGGGCATTTGGTTCTGACACGGAAGATCAGATTGAGAGGCAGATTGCACAACAGATCAAGCAGTTAAAGCAAAATGGAGATGTAGAAAAGCTGTTACATGGAAGCTGGTCGCATATGGAAGCTTTTGACGAAGATGAATGGTTAGAACATCTGGAAGAACATCTAAAAGAGATCGTAAATATTTCTGGAAAAGATGAAAGAACTCTGGCGGCACGTTTTGAGGAACATCGAAGGGAAATTCATGAACGTATTATGAAAGAACATCCAGAACTTGCACAGAGATTTAAAGAGCGAAGACATCGTTTGGATGAACATTTGAAAGAACGACGGCCGGAAGTTTATGATCTGGTTGTCAGTTTGAGAGAATTAGAGAAACGAAAAGATATGGAATAAAAAAGATGAGTGCTATCAGTAGTAGATGCTGATAACACTCGTTTTTTGTGTATGCTGATTTTTATAATGCAATCTAAATTTATTTATGTCAAAATTATATCATAAATATATCGGGAAAAGTTAAAAATAAGAGATGAATACAGAAATAAAAGTACCAACAAAAACGGCAAGCAATGCCCCAGTCAATGTATATCGAATCTTTTCTATTCCAACCACAGAATAATACACGGATAATGTGTAAAAACAAGTTTCTGTTGAACTAAGGATCACAGAAGACATAAACCCAGCCAAAGAATCCGGCCCGGAAGTTTTATAAATATCAAGCAGGAATCCAGTTGCAGCGGAAGAAGAAAAAAGTTTTGCAAAGATCACGGGTAAAACTTCTTTAGGAATCTTTAATAGTTTTCCCATAGGAGTCAGAAAACGAACGATCAGATCCAAGGCTCCAGAAGGAACGAAAGATCTGAATCGCAAAAAACAAAGCGATCAGAGTTGGGGCAATCTCAAGAACAATTTTAAATCCATCCATGACACCTTCAAGAAAAGGGGTATAGATATCCTTACGCTTTAGGGTTCCATATAAAACAAGTGTAAATATGAATAAAGGAATGACAAGATTTGCAAGAAATGTGATCATCGTTTTCGGTCCTTCCATTTGATATAGATAACAGCAACGATCGTGGAACCTAAAGTAGCGATAAGTCCTGGAATTAAGATCTTAGATGGATTGACAGAGCCGTATTGGCTTCGGTAGGCAATGATATTGATCGGAATCAATTGCAGAGATGATATATTAAGAATTAGGAACGAACACATTTCATTTGTTGCGGTGTTTTTTGTCAGGGTTATCTTTTTGTAATTCTTCCATAGCTTTTAATCCGGAAGGAGTTGCAGCCCAACCAAGACCTAATATATTTGCGACAATATTTGTACTGATATATTCTTTCGCTTTTTGATTCTTCAGATTTGGAAATAAAAAAGTCAGAAAAGGGGTTAACAGCTTTTGAAGTTGTGTAGTAATTCCAAGAGACAGAGCAATGTTCATGAGTCCAGACCATAACCCAACAATTCCAAACATTAGAATACAGAGTTCCACAGCCTCTTTGGAAGAAGAAAGAATGGTATCAGAAAGTGTTGTGATCTTTCCATTAAAACTGCTGACAATGAGTCCTGCAAGGATCATAAAACACCAGATCTTATTCATCATAAAATATACCCCAAAACCCCTTTATCATAAGATATTCAAAAAAAATGAAAAAAATTCAAAAAAACACTTGCAATTTATAAAAAGTGATGGTATAGTATTACTTGTCGCTGAGGAAAACACAACACAGCGAACAAGATATGCGGGTGTAGTTCAATGGTAGAACTCCAGCCTTCCAAGCTGATCACGTGGGTTCGATTCCCATCACCCGCTTGGTATTTATTTAAGGATATATTCGAGAGGATATATCCTTTTTTTCATTTTACAGGAAAGAACTATAAACAATAGTAAGATATGAGGGAGAATATGATAGAAGAAGAAAAGAATCAGTTTGCAGTTCTGATCGATGCAGATAATATCAGTCCTAAATACGCACCGATCATTTTTCAGGAGCTGGAAGCCTACGGATTTCCGTCTTGTCGAAGAATTTATGGGAACTGGTCCAAAGCAAATGGATGGAATGAAGAGTTGTTATTAGAATATTCTATTATTCCTGTGCAACAATTTTCTTATACTTCAGGTAAAAATGCAACAGACATGGCAATGGTCATTGATGCAATGGATCTGTTATATGGAAAGAAAGTAGACGGATTCTGCATTGTTACGAGTGACAGTGATTTTACAAGACTTGCAATGAGACTTCGAGAAGAACATATGTATGTGATCGGAATGGGAGAATCAAAGACACCTGTGGCACTGACAAGAGCATGTAATAAATTTATCCATCTAAATCTGATTTATGAAGCGGACAGAGGTAAAGAAGAGGATATGGAAAGTGATGAAATAGAGAATGTTACATCACTGGATGAGATTTCATATACGATCGCAGATATTATCAGTGAAAATGGAAATGCACCAGTAGATTTGGGGAAGATTGGAAATCGATTAAATGCAAAATATTCAGATTTTGATGTGCGAAATTATGGATATACAAAGTTGAGTGTTTTAATTGATGAAGAGATGGATAATTTTATGCTTGTGCAGGAAGATACAAACTGTTATGTTGAATTTAAAGAACTGACAAGCAGAGAAACGATTGAAGAAGAAGTAATTCATTTTGTAAAGAAAAATGGCGGATCTTTAGATAATCTTTCTGCGGTAACGTTAGAATTAAAAGATAAACACAGCGGATTTAATATCAAAGACTATGGTTACAGCCGTATGTCAAGTTTCTTACGAAGCATCCGTTGTCTTACGGTCAACGGAAATACAGTCAGATTAAAGAAACGAAGAGAAAAGGGAGAGAGACGATGATATTTGATACACATGCACATTATGATGACAAACAGTTTGATCAAGACAGAGAAGAATTGTTAGCATCTATGAAGGACAATGGAATCGGAACGATCGTTGATGTAGGATCGAATATGGAAACGTCTACATGGATCGTAGAAGCAGTGACACGATATCCGATGATGTATGGAGCAGTCGGCGTTCATCCAAGTGATACGGCAGAATTGAAAGAGTCAGATATCGATACACTAAAGAAATATGCAGCAATGGATCGAATTCTTGCGATCGGAGAGATCGGGCTTGATTATTACTGGGATGAACCAGAACGCAGCATTCAGAAGAAATGGTTTGAAGCACAGATCGAACTTGCAAGAGATGTAAAATTACCGATCATTATTCATAGCAGGGACGCAGCAAAGGATACTTATGATATAATGAAAGCGTTACATGCAGAAGAAATCGGCGGGGTGGTTCACTGTTTTTCTTATTCAAAAGAGATGGCAAGGCAATTCCTTGATATGGGATTTTATATTGGAATCGGTGGCGTTGTAACATTTAAGAATGCAAAGACATTAAAGGAAGTTGCAGCTTATACACCGTTAGACAGAATCGTATTAGAGACAGACTGCCCATATCTGTCACCAGAACCCAATAGAGGCAAGAGAAATTCTTCACTAAATTTAAATTATGTAGCAGAAGCGCTCAGTCAGATCAAAGGGATCAACAAGGAAGAACTGATCGCAGTCACTGAAGAAAATGCAAGACAATTGTATCGTATGAAAGAGGTATAAAGAGTGAAACTTGGAAATCCAAAAAATACAATAGAAGTAATTCAGAAATATGATTTTGATTTTCAGAAAAAGTTTGGACAGAACTTTCTGATTGATGAACGTGTTCTTGAGAAGATCATTTCTGCAGCAGAAGTGAACAAAGATGATTTCGTGTTAGAGATCGGACCAGGAATTGGAACAATGACACAGTATCTTGCAGAAAATGCGAGAGAGGTCATGGCAGTTGAGATTGATAAGAATCTGATTCCGATTCTTTCAGACACATTAAGTGCATATGATAACGTGTCCATTTTGAATGCAGATATTTTGAAAGTCGATATTGCAAAGATCGTAGAAGAGAAAAATGGTGGGAAACCAGTGAAGGTTGTGGCGAATCTCCCATATTACATTACAACCCCGATCATCATGGGATTGTTTGAAAGTCATGTGCCGATCGACAGTATTACTGTCATGGTACAGAAAGAAGTTGCAGACCGTATGCAGTCAGGTCCGGGAACAAAAGACTATGGTGCATTATCACTCGCAGTGCAGTACTATGCAGAACCATATGTGGTAGCGAATGTGCCGCCAAACTGCTTTATGCCAAGACCAAAAGTTGGATCTGCAGTTATCCGTCTTACGAAATACAAAGACGCACCGATCAAGGTTACAAATGAGAAATTATTATTCCAGTTAATTCGTGCATCTTTTAACCAGAGAAGAAAAACTCTCCAGAATGGAATTAAAAATTTCGGAGGCTTAAACTTCTCCAAAGAACAGGTAGCACAGGCATTAGAAGAGATGGAATTACCTGCATCTGTTCGTGGAGAAGCATTAACCTTAGAACAGTTTGCACAGTTAAGTAACATCTTAGACCGGTAAGATAAAATAACCAAAATTTCCAGTTTTATGTGGTTTTAGCGGCACCGTGATAAAAGTCTTAAAACCAAATAAACGGGAGATAAAAGCTTTTTCGTTATCAAAGATTCCAGGAATTCCAAGATAACGTTGGCCGCTGTCTTGATCTTTCGCGAGCATTAAGTGGCCGAAATTCCCATAATTTAAAAGGAGAAAACCATTTGTCTTTATGTTGTCATCAAGATCAGGAATCTGATCAAGATCTTCTAGTCCGATCTTAATGCTAGGATCAAGGCTATAAGAAGGAGGCATGGGCAAGGTGGGATACTCCTTCCAGTCGAAGTCCTTTGGTGGATTTGGATGTGTGAATTCTTTCGCATCCTTTTCTAATTGAAGGGCTTCAATGTATTCTGAGAGACTGGATGTAGGAGAAGCTTCAGTTTCAGAAAGTGTTTCGGTTTCAGGCGAAGGTTCTGGAGGTACCGTTTTTTCAGTATTCTCATTTTTATTTTCAGCAGACTCCGCAGGTACAAACTTCGTATAATGATCGGATGATCTTTCCACTGCGATCCAAAGAAATGATCATTCGAATAATACAGCAAGAATCCATCCATTTTATCAAAATCATCGATC
>ENA-OQIP01000148-OQIP01000148.1-human-gut-metagenome-genome-assembly--contig:-NODE-148-length-14461-cov-3.524487_pt1 | contig 14461 bp, 13 predicted proteins | sample MGYA00242585_ERZ504750 | MGnify/ENA primary metagenome ERZ504750 (study PRJEB26092, sample SAMD00036441) | human gut metagenome | host: Homo sapiens | study: EMG produced TPA metagenomics assembly of...
CTTCAGGTATGCCACGCCGACCAGATCATCCACATCATCGCCGATAACCGGTATACGGGAGAATCCGGAACGGGAGCACAATTTCAGCATGTTCTCCAGCGTCTCCCCGCGTTCGATGCAAATCATATCAGTGCGCGGCACCATGATCTCACGTGTCAACGTTTCGGACAACGTCAATACGTTGCGCAGCATTTCGGAAACCTCAGGGTCGAAATCATTCGCCTCGACCAGACGATCTATGGTGGCGCGCCCTTGTTCGAGTTGGATTTTTTCAAGCTCTTCATCGTCCGACAGATCATTCGAATGACGTTTCGCATCCTTCTGTCCGCCGATTTTAGCGAACGGCGTCAAAGCCACCGCGACCGACGCCGCATCGGCATGCTTCAGCATCAGATCGACCGGTTTGGAGGCGCCCGCGCTACGTGGACGGACCAGCAGCGAAATCACCGCGACCACCAGCGCGAACACGAAGCCGACAAGCAGTCCCGCCCATAACGGCGCATCGCACAACGACGCGATCGCGGCGACCAACACACCGTCAAGCACATTGCAGGTGATGCGGAAGAACGCGCATGAACCGGCGGTCGCGTAGCGGTCGGCGATCAGCCGCTGCACCTTGTGGATGCGTTTGATCTTCTTGTCGCGTATGAATTGCGACACCTCCGTATCCGTCTGAATCTCAAGAATGAGGTTGTTCAGACTTGCCCTCGTGACACGTCCCACCGCGCCTTCCGTCGCGGCCATCGACAGCGACAGCCAGACCAGCAGCAATGCGATGACGACGAGAATCGCAATCATCGTGATAGTCGTTGTTTCCATGGTTCGTCAACCCCCACTTTCGAAACCGTCGGATGATGCATCATGCCGTCATTTGGCCGTTTTGCCGCCGGCCCCATGTTCGCGGTCCCATTCGGCGAGCGCATCCGGCGCTTCGGCGGGAAGCGTCGCCTGCGCGCCGGCTCCCTGTCGAAGCGCGAAGAACGTCAATAGCAGCTGGCGTTGCAAGCCGAACATCTGCCGTTCCTGTTCGGGTGTGACATGGTCGTATCCGAGCAGGTGGAGGATGCCGTGGATGGTCAGCAGCATCATTTCCTCCATGGTGCTGTGGCCGGCCGCGAGCGCCTGCTGGGCGGCCACCCACGGGCATAGCACGATGTCGCCCAGCACGCCTTCCATTTCGGTTCCGCCGTCTCCGGGGCGCAGTTCGTCCATTGGGAAGCTCATGACGTCGGTGGGGCCTTCGAGGTTCATCCAACGCATGTGCAGTTGGGCGATGGGATCCGGGTCCACGAACATGATGGTCAGGTCGGATTGTGTGCTGACCCTCATCTGGCTCATGACCCATACGCCGAGGTCGGAAAAGATTTTGCCGTCGATCTGCCAGGCGGTTTCGTTCGTCACTTCAACGCTCATTTATGCGTTTTCCTTGTTCTTGTCGTCGAATGGTTGCGATGATGCGGCACGCGCGCTTCTGCTGTGGTCTCCCGCTATGGCCGTGTGCCTGTCGTAGGCGGCGACGATTTTGCCCACGAGCGCGTGGCGGACCACGTCTTCGGGCTTCAGGTGGGCGAAGGCGATGTCGTCGATGCCGTCGAGGATGTGTTCGATGGTGGCCAGACCTGATTTCGGCACGGTCAGATCCACTTGGGTCACGTCGCCGGTGATGACCATTTTGGTGTTGAATCCCAGTCGGGTCAGGAACATCTTCATCTGCTGTTCGGTGGTGTTCTGGGCCTCGTCGAGGATCACGAACGCGTCGTTGAGCGTGCGGCCGCGCATGTAGGCGAGCGGCGCCACTTCGATGGTGCCGTCGTCCATGTATCGTTTGAGCTGGTCCGCTCCGAGCATGTCGGACAGCGCGTCGTACAGCGGTCGCAGGTACGGGTCGACCTTTTCGTTGAGCGTGCCCGGCAGGAAGCCGAGGTTCTCCCCTGCTTCGACGGCGGGACGGGTCAGTATGATGCGCCGGACCTGCCTGTCTTGGAAAGCACGTACCGCTTTGGCTACGGCAAGATAGGTTTTGCCGGTGCCTGCCGGTCCGATGGCGAAGGTGATGGTGTGCGATTCGATGGCGTTGACGTAGGCTATCTGTCCGGCGGTTTTGGCACGGACCGGTTTGCCGAGCGCGAAGGTGATGACGCCCGGCACGTGAGGACGCCGCCTGTCTGCGGTTTCCTCACGATGGGACGCGTGCGACTGTTGCCTGCCGGCCATGCGCAATTCCTCCACCACGCGGCCGTGGCCGGGATGTGTGGCGCGGACCGGATTTTTAAGCACGTTCTGGTCGAGCATGCGACGGACGGTATCGGCGTCCATCGGCGCGGTATAGGCGGCTTGGATGATATCGGCAACCACCTGTTCGGCTTGGGCGGCTTGGGATTCGGATTTGCTGGAATGCGACATGATGGCGATGCGGTTGCCCCGTACGATGATGGTCAGGTCGGGGAACGCACGTTCGACTTCCCGAAGCACCTCGTCCACAGGGCCAAGCACGGTCACCGGATCAAGCTGTTGGGGTATCGCGATGGTGCGTGTAGTGGTGGGCACAGAACCTCTTCCGATGTCGGTATTGGCGGTATGTGGACTATTCGTCGAGCTTTTCGCCGGTAAGCACGTGGGCGTGCACGTGGAACACGGTCTGTCCGGCGTCGATTCCGGTGTTGAAGATCAGACGGAAGGCGCCATGGAACTCCTGGTCGGCGATTTTCTGCGCCACTTCGGCCATGTGGGCGAGCTGTGCCGGATCCTCTTTGGCGAGTTCGGCGACGTTCGCGTAGTGCTTGCGCGGCACGATCAGTACGTGCACCTTGGCTTTCGGATTGATGTCCTTGAAGGCGTAGGTGGCATCGTCCTCGTACACCTTCTCGCTGGGAATCTCACCTGCGATGATCTTGCAGAACAGGCAATCCTTGTCGCTCATAACGCTCCTTATCGGTATTGGAAAAACCTTCGCTACCATGCTACACCAGCAGGAAACGGGGCGATTCCGGCAATTTCACGCAATGGAGCCGGGATCAGACGAAACGTCCCAATGCTCGCGCGAGCAATGACAGCGCGACCGGACCGGCGGTGGACGCACGTAGGATGTTGCTTCCCAGCACGCACACTTCGGCGCCGGCTTTCGTGAACGCCTCGACTTCGGCGTCGCTGATGCCGCCTTCCGGACCGACGAGCACATATATGGTGCGCGGACGTCCGTCCTTCAGACACGTATCGGACAGTTTGGCGATACCGGTTTCCAGTTGTTCCCAGGTCTTCGTGGCATCTTGATGCAGCACGATCACCATGTCGCCATGCACGCATGCGCGCTTGCAGATGGCGACCACCTGCTTGCTGGTCACGCAATCGTCCAGCTGGGGCGTCCACGATCTGCGCGACTGTTCGGTGGCGGATTCCAGCACCTGCCTCCACTTTTTGTCAGTACGTCCTGCCTTCCATTTGGCGATGGAACGGTCGGCCTGCCAGGGAATCACCTGATCGACGCCGATCTGCGTGGCCATATCGATCGCCTGCTCGTCATGGCCGGTTTTGGCGAGAGCCTGCACCAGCGCGAGCCTGGTGACCGGCTGCGGCTCCTTGCCGAATCGCAGCACTTCCGCGATTCCCTGCTGCGCGTCGCGCAGTACGGCGTGGATGCGCAATCCCCTGCCGTCGGAAAGCTGCAGTTCGTCGCCGTCCTTCAATCGCATTGCCTGGATGGCGTGCCTGCGTACGGATGAGGGAAGCGTCAGCCTCCATCCGGCGTTGAGCTCGTCGCTGTTCACCGGTACGTCGTCATGGTCCGTATCAAGCAGAAAAAGGGCATCAGTCATAGCTTCCGAGCCTATCAGGAACCCCACATAACCCATATCGGACCTATCGCGACACGCCGGGATTTGCATCATGGATTTCAACTGCTATAGTTTTCATTCGTTGCCGCTGAGCAACGCACCTGTCCGGGTGGCGGAATGGTAGACGCGCTAGCTTGAGGTGCTAGTGCCTATTTTATACAGGCGTGCGGGTTCAAGTCCCGCTCCGGACACCGGAATAAACCCCTTGGAAACAAGGGGTTTTCTTGTATCCGACGAAAGATTGGTGGAATACGGGCAATGCGGTTCATTCATCTTGACTCCATCGACGACGAGCGTGTGGCGGCTTATGTGAATCTCACGGAAATCCAGCTGCGCAACAGGCTGGAGCCCAGCAAGGGATTGTTCATCGCCGAATCGCCCAAAGTGATAGACCGTGCCCTGGCCGCTGGACGCGAGCCGATTTCCCTGCTGGTCGAGGAGTCGTGGATCGACGGCATGAGCGGCATGTTCGATGTCATCGAGAAACGTTGGGGCGATGACATTCCCGTGTATGTCGCTTCGCCTGAGCAGCTCAAACGTCTAACCGGCTACCGGCTGCATCGCGGAGCCCTTGCCGCGATGAAACGCTGGTCCCTGCCCAGCGTCGAAGAGGTCTGCCGTGGCACTCGCCGGGTCGCGGTCATGGAGAATATCGTCGACCACACGAATGTGGGCGCTCTCATGCGTTCGGCTGCGGCGCTCGACGTGGATGCGGTGCTCGTCACTCCGTCCTGTGGCGACCCGTTGTACCGGCGCGCGGCACGCGTGTCCATGGGCACGGTGTTCCAAGTGCCGTGGACGCGCATCGGAGGGGACGACAAGCATTATTGGCCGTTCACCGGCATGCGGGAACTGCATGATCTGGGGTTCACCACCGTAGCGATGGCGCTTGAGGATGATTCCATTTCTTTGGCCGAATTGGTCCGCCGTCTCAACAACGCCGAGACTGAAAGCGACCATATTGACAAGCTCGCGTTGATTTTCGGTACCGAAGGAGATGGACTGTCGCACCACACCATCTCCCGCGCCGACCTTACGGTGAAGATTCCCATGAGTCACGGCGTGGACAGTCTCAATGTCGCCGCATCAAGCGCGGTCGCCTTCTATGCGACGCGTCGAGTGGACCATCATGCGTGAGACGCGCATGAACGCATGGTGAAACGTTGCTGAAACGAACTGGAAATTTTCAAGACTCGCGCTGCAAACTCCTTGCGATTTGCTGAATTTATGCAATCATAGTGTGCGTAAGCGGTTTCGTGATGAAGCGGACCGACCGTGCGTACGGTGTCGCAAGACGCTCTCAGAGAGGAGTTCCCATGGCGAAGAACCCAAAGATTCTTTCCATCGTGCTGGCAGGCGGTGAGGGCACCCGTCTGATGCCATTGACCAGGGACAGGGCCAAGCCTGCCGTCCCATTTGGCGGCGTGTTCCGTCTGATTGATTTTCCGCTGAGCAATCTGGTGAATTCCGGCTACATGCAGACGGTCGTGCTTACCCAGTACAAGTCCCATTCGCTTGACCGCCATATCTCCACTGTATGGCGTTTCTCGCCGCTGTTGGGCAACTACGTCTCCCCTGTGCCGGCGCAGCAGCGTCTCGGCAAGCATTGGTATCTCGGCTCGGCCGACGCCATCTACCAGACCATCAACATCATTGAGGACGTGCAGCCCGACATCGTGGTGATTGTCGGCGCCGACCATGTCTATCGCATGGATTTCCAGCAGATGGTGCAGCAGCACATCGAATCCGGCGCGGAATTCACCGTTGCCGGCATCCGTCAGCCCATCAGCCAGTCCAACCAGTTCGGTGTGATCGAGGTCGATCCCGATCATCCGAATATGATCAAGAGCTTCCAGGAGAAGCCGCAGACCACCACGGGACTGCCGGACGACCCGAATTCCATCCTGGCCTCCATGGGCAACTATGTGGCCAACACCGATGCCTTGTTCGCGGCGCTTTCGTTGGATGAGAAGGCCGAGGATACGAAGCATGATATGGGCGGCGACATCGCGCCGTATTTCGCGGCACGCAACGAGGCCGGCGTCTACGATTTCAATTCCAACGAGATTCCGGGAGCCACACCGACCGACCACGCCTACTGGCGTGACGTGGGCACGCTGAAGCAGTTCTACGATGCGCATATGGATCTGATCTCCTATGTGCCGGAGTTCAACCTGTACAACACCGAATGGCCTATCTACACGCTGTCCGGCAACCTGCCGCCGGCGAAGTTCGTGCATGCCGGCCGCGACCGCCTGGGCCATGCCACCGATTCGATCGTCTCCCCCGGCGTCATCGTTTCCGGCGGCGAGGTGCACCATTCCGTCCTGTCGCCGAACGTGCGCATCCATTCGTGGTCTCAGGTCGTCGATTCGATTCTGTTCGACGGTGTGGTCGTCAACCGTCGCGCGCGGGTCTACAAGGCGATTCTCGACAAGAACGTCGTGTTGACGGAGAATTCGACCGTTGGCATCGATACCGAGCATGATTTGGCGCGTGGCTTCACCGTCACGCCGGAAGGCATCACCGTGGTGCCGAAGGGTACCGTGGTCGACGACTGACATACGTCGTAATACGAAAGGCACGTTTCCCCGTTCGGGAGGCGCGCCTTTCGTATGTTGTTCCGTTTTTCTTACGTTTGGCGGCTGCGGTTCACTGCACGGCAACCGCAGCAAACGTCAGTATTTCGGCAGATTGTCGAAATTGAAGCCGAGCGCGGCGAGCTGGTCACGGCCTTCCGGCGTGATCTTGTCCATCGTCCAACGAGGTTGCCAGGTCCAGTCGATGCGGAATTCTTCGACGAGACCGGCGAGGGTGCTGGCGCATTCGTCTTCGATCAGGTCGGTCAGCGGGCAGGCCGGCGTGGTGAGCGTCATCGTGATGATGGCTCGGCCCAGTTCGTCGATTTCGATGCCGTAAACCAGACCAAGGTCGATGACGTCGATGCCGAGTTCCGGGTCGATGACCTGGTGCAGGGCTTCTTTCACGTCAGCTGCCGTGGCACGTCCGATATCGTCGACGGCTTTCAGCGGAATGTCGTCATCCTGCGGTTGGGAGCATTCGCACGCGTCGGCATGATTGCCGCAGCCGCAAGTGTCCTGCCCGTCTTTTTTTGGATTCCCTTGTTCACCGGCTTGCCGTCCTTGAACCCTTTTGGCCAGGTTCGGATTGAGCATGACGCGACGGGCCGCGTCCTCATCGTTGCCCAAGGCCTTGGTCACGGAATCGAAGATCGACGCCTGCGGTTCGGGTACCAGGGTGTCGCTCATTGTCTCTCCAAACTGTTGATGGACGTTGCTTGTATCTGTTGAGCAAGAATAGCGCGTCGCTTGGGGTTTGTCACTAGTGTTTTTCCAAACGCCGAGTTGAAGGCTCAGGCTTTTGCGGCCAGAGCCTTGGCCACGGCGTCCTTCATGCCCTCCCAGCCGAGCAGCGCGCATTTGATGCGCATCGGATACTGGGAGACCCCTTGGAAGACGATGCCGTCCTCCAAGGATTCCTCGGCCTGTTCGTCATTCAGTCCTTTGCCGCGTGACTCCATAAGCTTATGGAAGGTTTCGGCGAGTTTCATGGCCTCGTCCACGGTTTTGCCTTCGACGAGATCGACCATGACGGACAGGCTGGCTTGGGAGATGGAGCATCCGTGGCCATCCCATACGAGCCGTTCGATGGTGTATGGCCCGGCATCGGAGACTTCGGCATGGATGGTGGCCTCGTCACCACAGGTCGGGTTGAATTGGTGCGATTCTCCCGGCGTGCAGTATTCGTGGCTGGCCTGCACCGTGGTTTCGGCGGCACGCGAGGCGTTTTCCGAAGCGAGGTCAGGTGCGAAATGCTCCTTGCCGTGCGGGTTCTTCGCGGCTTCGAGGATGACTTCCTGGTACATCTGCTCAAGATCGCTTCCGGACATCTCAAAATCACTCATATTTCGTTACTCAACTCCAAAGAACGGACGAACTTTGCCGAGCGCCTCGATGAGGGCCTGCGCGTCTTCGACCGAATTGTAGATGCCGCTGGACGCGCGGTTGGAGGCATACACGCCGAAGTGGCGGTGCACCGGCTGCGCGCAGTGGTGTCCGACGCGGATGGCGATGCCCTGCGCGTCGATGAACTGGCCGACGTCGTGCGGGTGCACGCCTTCGACTTCGAACGCGACGGTACCGATGCGCTCCTTGTTGGAGCGGGGTCCGAGGATTCGGATGCCGTCGATATCGCCCATTTTGAGCAGTTCGTCGGTGATGGTGCGTTCGTGCGCCTCGAGGTTTTCCATGCCGATGTTCATCAGCCATTCGGCGGCGACACCGGCGGCGACGACCTGTGCCACCGGCTGCGTGCCCGCTTCGAATCGTGCGGGAGGCTCCATGTACTGGGCTTCCTGGTCCATCCAGGCAAGCTCCACCATGGATCCGCCGAAATTGGCCGGAGGCAATGCCTCAAGCATTTCACGCTTGCCATAGAGGAATCCGACGCCGGTCGGGCCATACATTTTGTGGGCGCTCCATGCGGCGAAGTCGACGTCCAAAGCGTGGAAATCCACTTTGAGGTGCGGCACGGACTGGCATGCGTCGAGCACGAACACGGCACCCACCTCGTGGGCGCGGCGGATAATCGGCGCGATGTCGGTAATCGCTCCTGTGGTATTGCCCACATGCGTGACGGCAACGATCTTCGTGCGGTCGGTGATTACTTCGTCCGCGGCGTCGGAACGCACACGGCCTTCCTCGTCCAAGTCGAACCATTTGAGCGTGGCGCCGGTGCGCAGCGCAAGTTCCTGGAACGGCAGCAGCACGGAATGGTGTTCCGCCTTGGTGACGACGATCTCATCGCCCGGTTTCAACGCGAAACGCTTGGCGGTCTCTCCCCCGCGTCCAAGCGACGCGTTGCCGAATGCGGTGGCCAACAGGTTCAGTCCTGCGGTGGCGCCGGCGGTGACGACGATCTCCTCTTCGCCTTCCGCCGAATTGGCGCCAACCAGCTTGGCCACTTTGGCGCGCGCATCCTCGAACGCCATGGTGCTACGCGCGGCAAGCTCATGCGCGCCTCGGTGCACTCCGGCGTTGATGGTGCGGTAGAAGTCCGATTCCGCGTCGATCACGCACTGCGGCTTCTGCGATGTCGCGGCGGAATCGAGGTATACCAGCGGATGGCCGTGGATTTCCTGGTCGAGAATCGGAAATTGGCTGCGGATCGCTGCGAAATCGGTCATGCCAATGCGCTTTCCGAATCGGAGCCTTCCGGCAGGTATGCGTCGTAGCCGGTCTCCTCAAGCTCGTCGGCGAGTTCCGGACCGCCGGTCTTGATGAAGTGGCCGTCGGCGAACACGTGCACGATGTCCGGCTTGATGTAACGCAGGATGCGGGTGTAGTGGGTGACCATGAGGATGCCGAACTGGTTGGCTTCCTTGGCACGGTTCACACCTTCGGAAACGATGCGCAGCGCGTCGACGTCGAGGCCGGAGTCGGTTTCGTCGAGGATGGCGAACTTCGGCTTGAGCAGTTCGAGCTGCAGCACTTCCGCGCGCTTCTTCTCACCGCCGGAGAAGCCTTCGTTCACGGAACGGGTGGCGAACTTCGGGTCCATCTTGAGCCGCTTCATGGCTTCGGACAGTTCCTTCATCCACGTACGGATGGCCGGCGCCTTGCCGTCCACTTCGGTTTTGGCGGTGCGCAGGAAGTTGGTCATGGACACGCCCGGCACTTCGACCGGGTACTGCATGGCCAGGAAGATGCCCGCCTTGGCTCGCTCGTCCGGGGTCATCTTGAGGATGTCCTCGCCGTCGAGCAGCACCTGGCCGGAGTCGACGATGTACTTCGGGTGGCCGGCCAGCGTGTATGCCAGGGTGGATTTGCCGGAACCGTTGGGGCCCATGATGGCATGGGTTTCACCGGAGTTGACGGTCAGGTTCACGCCTTTGAGAATCGGCTTGATGCCGTCCTTGGTTTCGACGTGCGCGTACAGATCTTTGATTTCAAGGGTTGACATGGTTTCTCCTGACGATTATTTCTCTTCCAATACCTGTGCGATCGCGTCGCTTTCGCCGCGGGCCAGGCGCTTGTCGATGACGTTCATAAGATGCTCGGAAATCGCCGGAATGCCGATTTCCTCGACGAGCTCGCCGAAGAAGCCACGCACCACGAGCTTGCGGGCCTCGTTTTCCGAGATGCCGCGCGATTCGAGGTAGAACAGCTCTTCGTCGTCGAATCGTCCGACGGATGAGGCGTGGCCGGCACCGATGATGTTGCCGTTTTCGATTTCCAGATTCGGCTCGGAATCGGCGATGGCACCTGGGGTGAGCACCAGATTGCGGTTGAGCTCGTAGGAGTCGGTGCCCGGCGCGGTAGGCTCGATCAGCGCGTTGCCGACCCATGTGGAGTGCGCGCCCTTGCCGTCGAGCGCGCCCTTGTAGACCACGCGGCTCTTGCATTCGGGATGGTTGTGCACCACCATCGTGCGGTGTTCGATATGCTCGCCCGGGTCCACGAAGTAGATGCCGAGCATGTTGAGGTCGCCCTGTTCGCCGCCGAAGTCCTGGTCCATGCGAATGCGCACGACATCACCACCGAGGGTGACCACGGAATGGCGCAGGGACGCCTCCTCGCCCACGTGGATGCGCTGGTTGCCGACGTGTTTGGAGTCCTTGTTCCATTCCTGGATGAAGGTGGTGGAAATGTGGGAGTCCTTGCCTGTGGTGATTTCCACGCCTTCGGCGAGACGTGCGTCGCCGTCATGTTCGACGACCACGTCGGCATGGGCGCGGTCGGCTGCGATGATCGACAGGTGGAACGCGTCGAGGTCCCTGCCGGTGCCATGCATTTTGACGAGCACCGGCTGGTCGATCTCACCGTCGATGGTCAGTATTCCAGCGCGTTTGCCGGAATTCCATTCGACTGCGGACACGCGGTCGTTCGGCTTGGAGACGATGCCTGTGCCGGTGTCCCCCACCGTGCCTTCGGCATACGTGACGCCTTCGGCAAGCGGCGACCCGTCGATCATGGAAACGGTGACCTGCGTTTCATTGGATGGTTCGAACACATCGAAGAACTCCTCGATGCGCTCTATCGGCGTGTAGCGCCAGTCCTCCTGTTTGCGGTCCGGCTTGGCGAACGCTTCGATGTCGAATGAGCGTGGAGCGCGGTCCGCGGACGACGGCATGGCCGCCGGGTTCGCGTACGGATCGGACGGATCCGCGACGGGGATATTGATTTCCTGAGTTTGTGCCATGGTGATCAGCCCACCGACCCTTCCATCTGCAATTCCACCAAACGGTTCAATTCGAGCGCGTATTCCATCGGCAGCTCGCGACTGATCGGTTCGACGAAGCCGCGCACGATCATGCCCATGGCCTCGTCTTCGGACAGGCCGCGGCTCATCAGATAGAACAGCTGGTCTTCAGAGACCTTGGAAACGGTGGCCTCATGCGCCATGGAGACGTTGTCCTCACGCACATCCACATGCGGGTACGTGTCGGAACGGCTGAATTCGTCGACGAGCAAAGCGTCGCAGACCGTCGAATTGGAGGACCCTTCCGCGCCCTTGACGATTTTGACGAGGCCACGGTATGCGGAACGTCCGCCGCCACGGGAAATCGACTTCGCCACGATGGTGGAGCTGGTATGCGGGGCGAGGTGAATCATCTTCGCGCCCGTGTCCTGATATTGGCCCTTGCCTGCGAAACCCAACGACATGGTGCTGGCCTTCGCGTACGGCTCGGCGAGGATGCATGCCGGATACTTCATGGTGGCTTTCGAGCCGATGTTGCCGTCGACCCATTCCATGGTGCCGCCCTCACGCACGTAGGCGCGCTGCGTCACCAGATTGTACACGTTGTTCGACCAGTTCTGCACAGTGGTGTAACGCACACGGGCATGCGGTTCGACAAAGATCTCCACAACACCGGAATGCAGCGAGTCGGTGGAGTAGATCGGCGCGGTGCAGCCTTCCACGTAATGCACGTAGGAGCCTTCATCAGCGATGATCAGCGTGCGCTCGAACTGGCCCATATTCGGCGTGTTGATGCGGAAGTAGGCCTGCAGCGGGATGTCCACGTGCACACCCTTCGGCACGTACACGAACGAGCCGCCCGACCATGCGGCGGTGTTCAATGCCGAGAATTTGTTGTCGTTGCTCGGAATGCATTTGCCGAAATACTTCTTGACGAGTTCCGGGTACTTTTGCACGGCGGTGTCGGTGTCGACGAAGATGACGCCCTGCTCCTCAAGGTCCTTCTGGATTGAATTGTAGATGACCTCGGACTCGTACTGCGCGGCGACGCCGGAGACGAGTCTGCTTTTCTCCGCTTCCGGAATGCCGAGCTTGTCGTACGTGGAGCGGATCTCGTCGGGCAGTTCCTCCCAGGTGGTGGCCTGCTTGTCGATCGGCTTGACGTAGTACTTGAAATCGTCGGCGTCGAAGTCCTTCAAATCGACGCCCCACTGCGGCATTGGACGGTCGATGAAATCGCGATACCCTTCCAATCGCTTTTCCAGCATCCATTCCGGCTCGTGTTTGTCGGCGGAGATGGCACGCACGACGTTCTCGTCGATGCCTTTCTTCGCCGCCTCGCCGGCGAAGTCCGTATCGTGCCAGCCGTAGTTGTAGTCACCGAATTGCTCGATAATCTCGTCATCCTGCTTGATCTTGTCTTCGTTCACGCGCGTGCGATCAGCCACATACTGGCTCATCTCCACGTCGGCCGCGGCGTTGGACGCTTGGTTCTCTGCCACCGTACGCTGCCTCCATTCACTCATTGATACCTATGACAACCTAACAGAACACACAGCGAAACACTAGACCTTATTCGAAATTCGACAGTATTCGCCCGTGATTTGCCTTACAAAAAAGCGGAAGACCATGCAGATTCGGTCTTCCGCTTTGCGATGAATCGAGCTTATGCGCTCAAATCGTCTCAGCGCGCCTGCTGGTGGTCCAGAGCGGCCTTGACCAGACCCGCGAACAGCGGATGCGGCTTGGTTGGACGGGACTTGAATTCCGGATGGGCCTGGGTGGCCACGTAGAACGGATGCACCTCGCGCGGCAGTTCGACGAATTCGGTGAGTTCGCCGTCAGGGCTCTGGCCGGAGATGACCAGACCACCTTCGCGCAGACGATCCTTGTAGGCCACGTTCACCTCGTAACGGTGGCGGTGGCGTTCGGTGACATGCGTGGTGCCGTACAGTTCGGCGACAATGGAGCCTTCCTCCAGTTCCGCCGGGTAGGAGCCCAGACGCATGGTGTGACCCATGTCGCCCTTGCCGGCGACGATGTCCTTCTGCTCTTCCATGGTGGCGATGACCGGGTTGGCGCAATCCGGATCGAATTCGGAGGAGTTCGCGTCGGTGATGCCGAGGACATCGCGTGCGTATTCGATGACCATGGACTGCAGACCGAGGCACAGGCCGAGGGCCGGCAGCTTGTGCTCGCGGGCGTAACGCAGGGCGCCGATCTTGCCGTCGATGCCACGGATGCCGAAGCCGCCCGGAATCACGATGCCGTCGACCTGGTCGAGGGCCGCCGCGGCGCCTTCTTCGGTGGCGCACTTGTCGGCGGCCACCCACTTGACGTTGACCTTGGCCCAGTTGGCGAAGCCGCCGGCCTTGATGGCCTCGGTGACGGACAGGTAGGCGTCCGGCAGGTCAATGTACTTGCCGACGATGGCCACGTTGACCTCGTGCTTCGGATGGTGCACGCGTTCGAGCAGGTCCTCCCACTCGTCCCAGTCGACGTCATGGAACGGCAGGCCGAGTTCACGCACCACGTAGGCGTCGAGGCCTTCGTCGAACAGGGTCTTCGGCACGTCGTAGATGCTCGGAGCGTCCACGCAGTTGACGACGCCTTCGGAGTCCACGTCGCACATCAGGGAGATCTTGTCCTTGATGGACTGGTTGAGCGGCCGGTCGGAACGCAGCACGAGCGCGTCCGGGGAGATGCCGAGCTGGCGCAGCATCATGACGGAATGCTGGGTCGGCTTGGTCTTGAGCTCATGCGCGGCGGCGATGTACGGCACCAGGGAGACGTGCACGAACATGCAGTTTTCGGCGCCCAGGTCGCGGCGTACTTCACGAGCGGCCTCCAGGAACGGCTGGGATTCAATGTCGCCGACGGTGCCGCCGATTTCGGTGATGATCACGTCGACGTCATCGGACGCCTGCGCGCGCATACGGGACTTGATTTCGTTGGTGATGTGAGGGATGACCTGCACGCACTGGCCGAGGTATTCGCCGGCGCGTTCCTTGCGCAGCACCTCCTGATAGATCTGGCCGGTGGTGACGTTGGCCTTCTGGCTCAGGTACACGTCGAGGAAACGCTCGTAGTGGCCGATGTCGAGATCGGTTTCCGCGCCATCTTCGGTGACATAGACCTCACCGTGCTGGAAAGGATTCATCGTGCCCGGATCCACGTTGATGTACGGATCGAGCTTCTGCTGCAAAACCTTGATGCCGCGGCTACGGAGCAGGCGTCCAAGGGAGGAGGCGGTCAGGCCTTTGCCGAGAGAGGAGACAACGCCGCCAGTGACGAAAATATGTTTGGTGACGTGTTCTTGAGAATTGCCATGTTGTCTTCTAACCATGGAACTTCAGTCTATCAGCGGCGCAAGACGCGGCGTGTTCCATCGTGATACGAAAAGGCGGGAC
>ENA-OQIP01000149-OQIP01000149.1-human-gut-metagenome-genome-assembly--contig:-NODE-149-length-14423-cov-2.461947_pt1 | contig 14423 bp, 18 predicted proteins | sample MGYA00242585_ERZ504750 | MGnify/ENA primary metagenome ERZ504750 (study PRJEB26092, sample SAMD00036441) | human gut metagenome | host: Homo sapiens | study: EMG produced TPA metagenomics assembly of...
ACGTAATAGCGGAAGTGATGGTTTACTTTGTTTGTCCCTTCCACCAGGTAAAGATTTACGAACGGATTTTCCGTCTGTTTTGTGATTTTTTCAACATTCGGCATAAGTAACAACCTCTTTCTTTTCTCTTTTACTGGTCAAAATCAGCCTCAAACACGCCCTCCGGGGTGCGCATCGTCAGCACGCCGAGGTTGAATTCATCATCCATCACCGTGATGTGGTACTCGAAAATCACATCATCATCAAATTTCGATAATACCACATAGGAACCGTTCTCTTTTCCCTCGATCTGGTCGCAGATGTCATCGTAAACATCGCTTCCCGAAATCGGCCGCGGATAGCCGGATTCTTTAATTTTCTTTTTCAATCATTTCATATAATTCGTTCATGTTCTGCCCTCGTTTTCTTTTTATCGGTTATGTTTCATTGTACCACGAAAAGACCCGCGGGGACAATCCATTGCGGCGATTCACCGTGAACTTTTTTATTTTTCATACATCTTCTGGTCCGCCTGTTTCATGATGACGGATTCCGAGATTTCCATGTTTTCCCGGACCATTCCGCCGACGGTGCCGTTGATTCTGTTGTACGCCGTCATGATGCCCTCTGCGCCGCTCTCCTCAATACATCTGCGGAACGGCTCGAGATACAGCTCATATTTATTCCGCGGGTCAATCGAAGAGTTCTTCCAGCCGCGGCCGACCTCGGTGTTGTTTCCATAGAAGTGTTTCAGGGTTGATGCACAGCGCAGATATTTTGGATCGTCGCCCTGCATTCCCTCGATGTAAGCGCCGGCCATTTTTCCGGTCAGCACAGGGTCCTCGCCGTAGCACTCCTCGTTTCTTCCCCATCTCGGATCACGCTCGAGGTCAACGGTCGGTGCCCAGCGGCTGCGGGAAGGATGTCGTCACGTCCGGCTTTCCTTTACGATCTCAACCGCCTCTTTCACCAGCTCTTCAATGCGGTCGAATTCGTTGTTTTCAATCATCATATTTTTTACCATCCAGCTTCCGCCGCATGCTGCGATGCGGTCGTATGCCAGGTATTCTCTTACATTCTGCGGGTTGATGCCGCCGGTCGGCATGAATTTCATCATGGTGTACGGTGCTGCGATGGCACGGATGTATTTCAGTCCGCCTGCCGGTTCTGCCGGGAAGAATTTCACCATGGTGAGCCCAAGACCGATCGCCTGCTCCATCTCAGTCGGGGTCACGATGCCCGGGATCACTGGTACTTCGTGTGCCTGACACCATTTTACTACCTCCGGGTTGAGACCCGGGCTGACGATAAATTTTGCTCCGGCTTTTACGGCGCGGTCCGCCTGCTCGGTTGTGAGCACAGTTCCGGCTCCCACCAGCATCTCCGGGAATTTTTCGCTCATAATGCGGATGGATTCTTCTGCCGCATCGGTGCGGAAGGTCACCTCGGCGCAGGCAAGTCCGCCCTTGCAGAGAGCTTCGGCAAGCGGCTCTGCTTTTGCTGCATCCTGTAAAACGACAACCGGCACAATGCCGTATGTTCCAAGCTGTTCGAGAATCTGATTCATGATAGCTGTTCCTCCGTTTTGATCTTTATCTGAAAATTATTCTGCATTCTGTTTTTATTTTATTCCCTTGTATCATAACCGGACAGGTTATTTTTTTCTATTGTGCGGATTGCCGAATACATTGTAAAACTTGCTGTTTTGTGATATGCTGGGAATTGTTGTTATGGTTCAAAAATATCATTTTTTTGCAAGGATGCTTTTATTATGAAAGAAAAACTACAGACGAAATTTGCCACCCGGCAGTACATGATTTCGGATACGTTTGAGTTATACTATTACAGCACCGACGATGTGCCCGGCGTAAAGAACATACGCATACGCATTATGAGTTCTATCTCTTTCTCGAAGGGGCGATCTCACTGGAAATCGACGGAGTGCTCTACACACCGACGCCCGGCGATCTTCTTCTGATTCCGCCCGGCGTGCCGCATCATCTGGTGATGCACGACCTGTCTGTGCCGTACCGCCGCTTTGTGTTCTGGGTTAGCGCCGCTTTTGCAGAACAGCTCCGCGCCCGTTCCGCCGACTACGTTTACCTGATGGAATACGCTGCCGAAAATCAGAAATATCTGTTCCCGCTCGATTCCGTCGAGTTCAACACGATCCAGTACCGCACCATCCGACTGATTGAGGAAATGCGGTCCGATCATTTTGGAAAAGAGACGCAGATTTTTCTCTACGTCAGCGACCTGCTGATGCAGATCAACCGCACGGTGTATGAACAGCATCACCCGCTCACCCGGAAGGCGCAGCTTTCGCTGTATGAACAGCTCTGTTTCTATATTGATGAGCACCTGTCCGAGGATCTGTCGCTCGAACGGCTGGCGGCGGAACTTTTTGTGAGCAAATATCACATTGCACACGTTTTCAAGGATGAAATCGGCATGTCGATCCACCAGTACATTTCCAAAAAGCGGCTGGCAAGGTGCCGTGAAGCGCTGCTCGGCGATGTACCGGTCACGAAGGTGTATCTGCTGTTCGGATTTCACGACTATTCGAGTTTTTACCGCGCGTTTAAAAAAGAGTACGGGATCTCGCCGAAGGATTTTAAAGAACTGCATACCGTTACCAGCGATTAACACGGTCGTTCCAAATGCACTGTTCACTTTGTACTTTTCAGGAGGATTTTTAATATGTTTCAGATGTGGGGAAAATTAGTGGAAAACAATCATGTTCTTCAGGATCTTACCGTCTGCATCGACGATGAGGATACCAGAACGCACAAGGTCTTCCGTGCGCTCGATGAAATCTGTGATGCCTGGAATCTGGCGAAGCCGATCTGGCTCGATACGAATATTTCGGAGTTTAAACGGAGATCGAAAACGCGGTTCACACAGGATAATTTTATTGAATCTCTGGAGTTTGATTATCTGGAAATTCAGATTACAGAGGAATAATGTTCTCTCGTTTTTGCAGCGAATAAAGCAAATGCAAAAGCCGGGCATCCGGCGGAACTTGGGAGCGGCTGTTCTTACAGTCCCCTCTGCGGTTCCGTCGGATGTCCGGCTCTTTTTATGTATTTTGTCCCTGGCTTTGTACCCCTTTTATACCACGCGGTTTTCCATGCCGCCTTCCAGGTACGAAGCAATATTTTTCTGCACCAGTCCGATCAGGCGCGTGCGGGCTTCCTTCGATGCCCAGGCGATGTGCGGCGTAATGTACAGGCGGTCGTCGTCCGCCATTTTCAGCAACGGACTGTCACTGCGGATCGGCTCGCTGGAAAGTACATCGAGCGCTGCTCCGGCGATCAGGCCCTCGCGCAGGGCACAGCAGAGGTCACGCTCATTCACGATCGAGCCGCGGCCAACGTTGATCAGAATTGCGTTCCGCTTCATGTTGGCAAACGTTTCGATATTCATCAGGTTCTCGGTCGCCTCATTTAACGGGGCGTGGATGGAAACCACATCAGAATCCTTCAGCAGACGATAGAGATCGACCCGCTCGTAGTCCGGATCGTCGTGTGCACCGGAGGTGGAGTAATAGATCACACGGCAGCCGAATGCCTGTGCAATCGAAGCCACTTTTCTGCCGATCGCGCCAAGGCCGATGATGCCCCACGTCTTGCCCTCCAGCTCGGTGAACGGTCTGTCCATGCAGGTGAAAAGACTGCTGGCGGCGTAGCTGCCGTTTTTTACGTAATCATCGTAATAACGGAGTTTTTCTGCCAGATAGAAGTACATCGCAAAGGTATGCTGGGCCACGCTGACGGTGGAATAGCCGGCGACGTTCGTCACGGCGATGTTGTGGCGCTTCACATAATCGAGATCGATGTTGTTGATGCCGGTTGCGGTGACGCAGATCAGTTTCAGGTTCTCCGCGCCGGACAGGGTGCGGCTGCACATGCGCACCTTGTTGCAGATGACAATATCCGCCTCCCGCACACGCTCCGGGCATTCCTCCTCCGTTGTTTTTTCATATACTGTCACTTCTCCGAAACGGGAAAAGCCGGACAGATCCATGTCCTTTCCCAGTGACTCTGCCTCAAGAATTACAAGTCTCATGTTGGTTCCTCCTTTTGCAGATGATGATTCTGCTTTATCCGGGAAAGCAGTGCCGCCTGTCTGTTTTGAAAGACGGCACTGCCTGAAATATTTTTATCTTAGATACCTGCGGACTGCCGATTCGGAAATATGGTCATGTCGATATGCCATGCTCCCCGGCCTGATCCCCTGGTATTTACACGTATTCGCTGATAATCTCCCTCATCAGCTTCTCTTCCTCGGGCGTCAGCATTCCGGCAAACCTGCTCTCGGCCGCGGCGGTCTGGCGGATGCCCTCCCTGACCTTCGAAATCCTCGCTTCTTTTTCCGGATCTGCGAACAGTTCATTCCGCTCTTTGGCGGACTCGCTTCCCGCAGTCTGCGGTTTTGCTTTCGTCGCTCCGGTTCCTGCCTGTGCCATGGTTTCCGCCTGCACCGGCTGCCGTTCGGTCTGCTGTACGGTTTCCAGCACCGCACTCTGTTTCATCGCTGCAAACTCATTTTCCAGATAGTCTGTCCAGCCGTTCAGCAGAATTTCCTCTTTTCCGCCGAAATCCAGACAGAGCCGGAAAAAGACAAGGCCTCCGGCGAGCGCGATGCCTGTTCCGAGGTAGCGCATCAGCTCCGCCTCTCCATAACGGTATCGGTAGATCGCCCACAGCGAAAGAATCGACAGCGCCAGAACCGTGAGGATCATATTCTGGCTTCCGCGCAGAAGCGTCGGGACTGCCATTCCCGCTGACCTGCCCTGTGCAATCTGGCTGCGCATAAACGCCCCGGCATTCGAAAAGGGATGCGCTTTTCTCTGACACGTTTCCAGCACCGACCTGGTCCATTTCGACTTTGGTTCCTTCAGCCTTCCGAGATCGCGGATGCCCCGGGTGTAGAAACGGTTATTCCAGAACAGGCACCACACACCGGCGATTCCTGCTGCTATCATTGCGTATAAGAACACATTTTGTTTCACACAAAACTCCAGCATTCTTATTCCCCCTGATGATTTTTTGAATTTGCCTGTCATGATCATATGCCGGTGCTTCCGTTGCGGTGCATCGGCGGATGCCGCGGCAGAATTTGCGCGCACAGGATTCTTCCGCTGGCATATCGGCAGTGGAGACGTGTTACAGTTCCCAGGTACCTGTGAACTGTAACATTCGCAGCCCTCATTTAAAGTTTTGCTTCGCAAAAGGAGGGCTGCTCACACCTGAATCACTTTCTTACGCAGCAAAACAGCAAGTGTTTTACTGCTGAGCAATCCGTAGTGAGAATCTTCTTGTTCCGATGTGCCACAGTATAGCACCGCCGGAAAAATTTGGAAACAAAAAACGTTCGTCAAATTCTTTGTGATTCTGTGCTTTTTCGCGTGAATTTTTATTTTTCGTTCCTTCAGGGGACTGCTTTCGTGCCGGTTCGCGTGGTTTCGCTGGTTTTCGCCTGCCCGTTTGTCGATTTTTTCTTCTTGCTTTTTTTAGATTACAGGCGTTTTTACCATTTCCTGCAGCAGGTTGACACAGTGGCGGGCTGCCTCGCTCTCAAAGGTCGGGTAGTCCATTGTTGCGCTGTCGTCTGCTTTGTCGGAGATGGCGCGGAGTACGACGTATGGAATCTTGTTCAGATAAGCGCCCTGCGCAATCGCAGCGCCCTCCATCTCGGTGCAGGAACCGTTGAATTCCTCGATCAGATGGTTTTTCACTTCTTTGCTGGAAATAAACTGGTCACCGCTGACCACGCGTCCGCGGAATACCTGGATTTCCGGATTGACTTCCTTGCAGACTTCCTCTGCCACCTCTGCAAGGTGCTCGTCTGCCGGGAAGCTTAAAACGCCCATCTGCGGAATCTCGCCGAGCGGGTATCCGAAGATGCGCACATCCATATCGTGCTGAACAGCATCGGTCGAGATGACGATATCGCCGATATTGATTTCATTCCGCAGGGAGCCTGCGATTCCGGTGTTGATGACACAGTCCACGCCGTAATCATCCACAAGAATCTGCGTGCAGATACCGGCGTTTACTTTACCGATTCCGCTGCGCACAACAACCACTTCTTTTCCGTTCAGGTAACCGTGGTTGAACTCCATGGATGCCTTCGTGTGGATTGTAACATCCGTCATCATTTCCTTTAAGCTTGCAACTTCAACTTCCATTGCACCGATAATTCCGATTAACTTCATGTTTATGATATCCTCCAATAACTTTACATGTACTCCCCGATTCTTTCTGTTCTTGCTTTTATGAAATCATTTTTGTCAGCGGTCAGCCGCTAAAGTAAGAACGGAAAACTCCGGGAGTCCATTTTCTTTTCCTTCTGGTTTCTTTGTAATTCCTGTTACAGTATACAATAAATTTGGGATCTGTGGTATCTTTTTTCTTTGCTGTTTTCGTAATCTATGATATAATAGCAGGAACCGAAGAATTATCGTGGCTGAAGTTCACGATAATGTTCTAATTTTTTATTCACAAAGGAGGATCTTATCGATGGAATATACAACAAAAGGTACCTGTTCCAGAAAAATTCTGTTTGAGGTAGAAGACGGTAAAGTACACAACGTGCAGTTCGTAGGCGGATGCAACGGAAACACACAGGGTGTTGCAAGACTCGTTGAGGGCATGGACGTAAACGAAGCCATCTCCCGCATGAAAGGCATCGACTGCAACGGACGCGGAACATCATGTCCAGACCAGCTTGCAAAAGCACTGGAACAGGCAATTCAGAAATAACTCTTTTTAACGCTTGCTCTTTTTTATAATAAATCCCCGGGAATGCTCACCCGGGGATTTTGTAATTTATGCACTTCTGTTTTTTCTTTTCTGATGCAGCACAGCCTCCCTGCCGCCTGCTTTCTGCCGCTCTTTCTTCTATATATAATAGCGCGGTCTTTCTTCCTTCCGGTCGCTGAAACTAGTTTTTATCTGTCCCATTTGTCGCAGAGACTGTTGATCTGATCGGCAAATTTCGAAAGGTCTTTGTTAGCACCGCCTTTGTTTCTTGTAATGACGGTGAGCAGCCGCTGACCAGCCGCAACGAGGCGGTCGAAGACGGCATTTCCGCTGCTTCTCGTGCGCAGTGTTCCTGCGTTTGCCGTTGTTTCCTTCTGGATCGGAATGCCGACAGTTTTCTCGATAAATTCATTTTCTTTCAGATCAAATACGGTTCCGGAGAACGGAGCCATCGCCGGGTAGCGGAATTCGTCCCACAGTTTTTCCGCAAAAATTTCCGTCACTTTATCTTCGCCGTGCGTTACGAAAACGCGGTCCGGTTTTGCCTGCAGACTGCCCGCCCATTTGAGCAGTCCTTCCTGATCTGCGTGGCCGCTCATGCCCGGGAACTGGATGATGTGCGCGTTCACATGAACCTCTTCCTGGAACAGTTTCACTTCCTTCGCGCCTCCGATCAGCGCCCGTCCCAGTGTACCGACGGCCTGATAGCCGACGAAGAGAACCGTACTCTCCTGCCGCCAGAGGTTGTGCTTCAGATGATGCTTGATTCGTCCTGCATCGCACATGCCGCTCGCGGATATGATGACCTTCGGGGTTTCGTTGAAGTTGATGGCTTTCGACTCATCGGATGTAATCGAGAGCTTTAAGCCCGGAAACAGAATCGGATTAATGCCCTGCGCAAGGAGCGCAGCTGCATCGGAATCGTAGCACTCTTTCTGATGATCGCGGAAAATATTGGTTGCCTCAACGGCAAGCGGACTGTCCACGTAAACCGGGAATTCGCCGTGGCCGTGAACCAGATGTTCTGCCTTAATTTCACGAATAAAGTACAGCATCTCCTGCGTTCTTCCAACAGCAAACGACGGGATCACGAGGTTGCCGCCGCGGTCGAGCGTTTCCTGAATGATTTTTGCCAGCTCCGGTACATAATCCGGTTTCGGACCGTGGCTCCGGTCACCGTAGGTGGATTCCATAATCACGTAATCAGCGCTCTCCGGGTACTCCGGGTCGTTGATCAGCGGCTGATGGATATTTCCGATATCGCCGGAGAAGAGCAGTTTTTTCGTCACACCGTCCTCTGTCAGCCACAGCTCAATGGATGCGGAGCCGAGCAGATGACCGGCATCGAGAAAACGGATCTGAATGCCGTCCGATAGTGTCACACGCTGATGATACGGAATGCCCTCCAGCAAGCGGATCACGCCGAGGGCGTCCTCCATTGTGTACGGCGTGACGTAATCTTCTTTTCCCGCCCGGCGGTTTTTGCGGTTCCGCCACTCGGCCTCGGCGAGCTGAATGTGTGCGCTATCGCGGAGCATGATGTCCGAAAGCGCTACCGTCGCCGGGGTCATATAGATTGGACCGCGGAAGCCGTGCGCATACAGCAACGGCAGATTTCCGGTGTGATCGATGTGCGCGTGCGTGATCAATACAAAATCAAGCTGGGATGCCGGGACCGGAATCGGCTTGTTTTCATAAATATTCGGTCCCTGCTCCATACCGCAGTCCACTAAAAACTTCTTTCCGGCAGCCTCCAGATAATAACAACTGCCCGTCACTTCATGTGTTGCTCCAAGAAATGTAAGACGCATAAGATGCCTCCTGTTCTCCCGTGTTTGTTCGGGGACAAAATGTTGTCACTGCGGGTCAAAACACGCGTTATACGTTTGGCCCGTTATCGCGGCCAGCAGTCGTCAAGTTCCCATGCCAGCATGGTCTTTGACGCGTTGTCCGCGAAAATAATCTGAAATTCCTTTTGTATTTTATGCTTATTCTCTCTTTTTTGATTATTATAGCATAATATCTGGCAGATTCCAACGGAATTTTAAGGCAGATTGCACAACAATCTTGATATTTTTGTTCAATTATGGGCATCGGCCGCCGGAAGTGCATAGAAAAGAGGCACCGGTATTCCTGCAGTAATACCGATGCCTCACTTATCGGGGCCAGCCGATGTCCGTATGATCACTCACACGCTGAACATAGTAACACATGATGACTCAGATCTGTGTTGTGGTTGGAAAAAGGAATTTCGACGCGTTGAAAATCCTGAAAGATCTGCGTTTTCGTCTTAATATATTCATTGTTATAAGGTTTCTATAGGGGACTGGCCCCGGTTTTTTAAGGGGGAGGGAGGTGGTGAACTACTGGGCTAAAAATTGTTTCCGTTTGTTTACACTACTCACTTGTGCCTTTGTTCGAAGCTATTGATTTTATAGAATTTTAATTATCCAATATAGATACCATTAGTTGAACTTCCGCCATTTTCAGTAACACCATTTTTAGTGCATGAATGATAACCACGTAAACGATAATAATAACCTTTTTCTACCTTTACTTGTGTTCCCATATACAAACTCTCAGTGTTATAGTCCACTTTTCCCCACTTTTCATAGCTATAAAAATTACCATCACCCTTTGAACGCTCTAAGTAAACATTCAATTTCACAGTGTTGCATGTAACATTACATTCCGTTCCAGCAGCAATTCCAACATAACCATTTCCGTTATTCGTAATCCTAACAAATCCCTGATGCAGATATGTACTTCTTGCTACACTCTGATAATCACCGCTTGATTCTAAATCGTTTGTCAATACAGATCCATCAATTGTATCACCAAGATAATCCAAAGCATCTGCTTCTACATTTACTACATTCAATGACATCGCTAAGACGAGCATCATGCAAAAGAGTAAGTGTTTTAAATTCATAACCTTTTTCATACTTCCTCTTTCCCCTCGTCCTCATCTACATTATATATACGTACACATTTAAAAATGATTACAAATTATACTGCATTTCATTTAAAATTTTTACTAGCTCTTTCTTTTCTATCTGTCCACTTAATTCATAATACGCATCTTTATATTTCCAAACCGCATAATAATTTTCTTCCTCATTTTCAGACATTGTTCCCATCTCAACATCTAACACATCATCTAAAGTTTCTATTTGAACTTTTTCCCTATCCTTCCAATTTCCTTGCGACAAATCTTTTTCATTCCCCAACAAATGAAAATATACAAAATTTTCATTATATTTGTATTTAATTACTGCCATTTGTGCTTCCGGTACTATAAAAAAATCCTTGTACTCCATACCTTCCGGAATATAATAGAATTCTGGTACTGCAATATGAATTTTTCTACAATCTCTGTCTTCGCTTGTTCAAAATTAGATTCTGAATCATCTCGATTTTCACCATTATCTGTCCAAGTCACATCACCCGAATTCCGAACCCCACTAATCGTCTCCACCAACCGAATCCGATTCGCCTCGCTCGTCATACTCGCTCCAAAAACGCACGCCCCCACAACCAACACAACACCAGCTGCCTTTGCCGTCCGTACCCAGTGTTTTGTTGTTTTCGCTCTCTTCGCAATCTTCTTCTGTCTCTCCGCCTGCTTTTCGCGTTCTGCCTTTCTCTCCACGATCTGGCGGCGGATCTCCAGTGTTTTTTCTGTCGGGTTGCCTTCCGCGTCCGCGAGTCCTTCCTTCTGGAGTCGCTGCTGGAAGCGCTCGTACATTGCGTTCAGTTCTTCCTCTGAAAGTGCAGGCGCAGCCTCCGGCTCCTGTTCTGTTGCTGTGTTTCCTTCCTCTGCCTTTACAACTGCCGACTTCCCCTTCCTACCGTTTTCGAATCCGCAGCCTATTTTTTCTTCCATCGTCTGCTCCTAGTTTCTTTTCAGCTGTTCTTCTTTTTCTATCTTTTTCATCTTCTTCCGTTCCTCGGCATTTTCCATGTTGTAACCGCTCTTGACTTTTTTTTCTTCTTGAGGGGATAATAAAAGCCAAATGATATTATCAAATTCCAGGGAGGAATTCTCATGAAGCATATTGTTCTGACAGGCGGAGGTACCGCCGGCCATGTTACCCCGAATATTGCCCTGATTCCAAAATTAAAGGAAGCAGGTTATAAAATCTCTTATATCGGTTCCTACGACGGTATGGAGCGCAAGCTGATCGAAGATCTCGGCATTCCGTATTACGGAATTTCATCCGGAAAGCTGCGCCGCTACTTCGATCCGAAAAACTTTTCCGATCCATTCCGCGTCGTAAAAGGCTACTTTGAAGCAAAAAAACTGCTCAAAAAGCTGAAACCAAACGTTGTCTTCTCCAAAGGCGGCTTCGTTTCGGTACCGGTTGTCCTTGCCGCCAAAGCATGTAAAGTCCCGGCGCTCATCCATGAATCGGATATGACGCCTGGCCTGGCAAATAAGCTGTGTATTCCGTCCGCTGCAAAGGTCTGCTGTAATTTCCCGGAAACCGTTAAATGTCTCCCGGAAAACAAAGCCGTTCTGACCGGAACGCCAATCCGCCAGGAACTGCTGTCCGGCGATGCACGGGAAGGCCTGAAGTTCTGCGGATTCAATGCCGCAAAACCGGTTATTCTCGTCATCGGAGGAAGCCTCGGTTCCGTCGCTGTCAATCATGCGGTCCGTTCTATTTTACCAGAACTTCTGAAAGATTTCCAGGTGATTCATCTCTGCGGTAAAGATAAACTGGATGCATCCTTAAATGGTACCGAAGGTTACGTTCAGTTCGAGTACATCAAAGATGAGCTCCCGGATCTCTTCGCCGCAGCAGATCTGATCATCTCCCGCGCCGGCGCAAATGCGATCTGCGAAATCAGTGCTCTGGCAAAACCAAACATTCTGATTCCGCTTTCTGCCAATGCCAGCCGCGGAGACCAGATTTTAAATGCGCGTTCCTTTGAGCGTCAGGGTTACAGTAAAGTTCTGGAAGAAGAATCCGTGAATGCGCAGACTCTTCAGTCCGCAATCCGTGAGGTTTACGAAAACCGTCAGACCTACATCAATGCGATGAAGAAGAGCAGCCACACCGATTCCATCGGCCGCATCCTTTCCCTGATCCAGGAATGCGAACGCAAATAGTAACTACAGAAATCCCCTTTCTCTGGCTTTGTCAGCAAAGTGCTGGCAAAGCCATTTTTTCGTCCGGGTCATTTTCACCCGCAGATTTCCGATGGTGATACCCATTTCGGATGCTACTTCCTTTTCCGAACGCTCATGCACCTTGATTTCACGCGTAATATAATAACCCGATTCATCATGATCTTTCAGTGCATCCATCACTTCCTGAAAAAAATGATTTCTCTCCTGCTTTTCTTCCTCTGCAAGCGTCGGAAGTTCCATCTCTTCCGCCCGAAGATCCTCATCCAGTTCGTTCCAGTCAAAACGTTGTGTTTTTCTTTGATAATCAATTCCCAGATTCTTTGCAGCGACACGGACCCAGCCTTCTACTCTGTCTTCATCCAGCGCATCAATATTCAGGTACAGTTTCACCATCGTTTCCTGTGCGATATCATCCGCATCGGCTTCATTGTGCACCACCTGCATTGCGGCTGAATAGGCTGTCATTACATACTTTTTATATATTTCTGAAAAGTTATTTTTGTCCATTGTTCTCCGCCCCTGTTCGTCTGTCATTGATTCTTTTTCTGGCTGCTGCCAGCCTTTTCTCAGGCCTTCAGCTCTGCCGTCACGCTCTCAATGATCTGCTCTTTTACCGCATCCTCGAGAGTTCCCTGCTTCCATGCAGCAATACCGGCATTGTCACCTTCATATCTTGGAATCAGATGCATATGGAAGTGGAATACCGTCTGTCCTGCTGCCTCACCATTGTTCTGTACCAGATTGAAGCCATCGGAATGAAGCGCTTTCGTCATGGCTGTTGCCATTTTTTTGCCGAGAATCATTGCTTTCGCTGCGGTTTCATCCGGAATTTCATAAATGTTTGCAAAATGCTGTTTTGGAAGAATCAGCGCATGTCCTTTCGTTGCCGGTCCCTGATCCAGAATGACACGGAACTCATCGTCCTCATACAGTGTCGCGGTTGGAATTTCTCCGTTTGCTAATTTACAAAAAATACAATCCATGATCTTTTTCTCCTTTACTTTTTTTAATTTTTCTGTTGTTCAGAATCCCGTTCTGCACGGTTCCGAACAACTCTATTTTCTCACTATTTGTCGAAAAATGTCAAATAATGCAGAACGCTTTTTGTTGCGCGCTCCCCCTTTTCAATGCTAAACTTTTGCCTAATCAAAAATCATTACCTACGCATCATAAGGAGGATACGGCTATGTCAAAAGAACCAACAACCAATTCACAGGGCTTATCGGAAGAATGTCACGCTATGATTTCCCGGATTTCACATGAGGTTCGAAATCCTGTTGCGGTTATCCACAGCTTTCATCAGCTTCTTCTTTTAGCGCATCCGGAGCTTTCCAACGATCTCTATTTTCAGAAAATCCAGGAAAATATGGCTTTTCTGAACTCCCTGCTCGATGAGCTCTCCTGCTATAATCATTCATATCGGGCGGTACGCGCTTACGTGAATCCTTATCTTCTGCTCCAGAATCTCTGTGCCGATACCGGCGTTCTCCTCGAAAAACAACAGGTTTCCATTGAACTTGTCAAGGAATCTGCCATTCCGCGCTTTGCCCTTGATACCACGCAATTTCGTCAGCTTTTTCTGAACCTGATCCGAAATGCGGCGGAAGCAATGCCTTCCGGCGGAACGATCAAAATCTCTCTCTGTTTCGACGGTGACTTTCTGACCATCCGTGTGCAGGACACTGGCTGCGGAATCCCCGCCGAGGATCTGCCGACTCTCTTTGACCTTTTTGTCACACATAAGAAAAACGGAACCGGCCTTGGACTTGCCATCTGCAAGGAAATTGTAACTGCACACGACGGCACGATTTCCGTTTCTTCCGTGCCCGGGGAAGGAAGCACCTTTACGGTCGTTTTCCCCTTTTCCTGATCCTTGCCATTCCCGGATAGAGAACCGCCATCAGGACTGCACCTGCCAAAAAACCGCCGATGTGTGCGAAGTTGTCCACATTTGAAGACTGGAATCCGACCAGCAGCGAAAGGACAGCCATGACGGCCATCCGCCGGAAGGTGAGATCCTCCAGCCTTCCTTTCCGAAATGCCAGAAGAACAAGCATCGCTCCGACTGCAGAAAAAATCGCTCCCGAAGCGCCGGCGGAAACTGCCGGTGCTTCCCCTGTTTTCATCAGGAACAGTTCATGCAGATACGAGCACAGATTTCCGACGAGTCCGCCGCCCATATAGATGACCAGATAACGGATCTTTCCAGCTGCGCGTTCCAGGTAATCCCCAAGGAACAAAAGAAGCAGCATGTTGTTGATCAGATGCTGGATGCCAAAGTGAAGAAACATACTCGTAAACAGGCGATAGTATTCTCCGCTCTCAATCAGCGGCGCATACGCCGCACCGCAGTCCATCATATGTCTGGAGCTCTCTGTCCCTCCGGTCAGTGTGACTGCAAGGAATACCAGAATATTGCATACAACGATGACCAGATTGATGCTGTTTTTTGATCTCTTCCACATACGGTCCACGATATCTTCGTTCGGATCGTAACTGTTTTTCCTTTGTTCTTCCATTACATCATTTCCTTATCTGTG
>ENA-OQIP01000151-OQIP01000151.1-human-gut-metagenome-genome-assembly--contig:-NODE-151-length-14346-cov-3.220269_pt1 | contig 14346 bp, 12 predicted proteins | sample MGYA00242585_ERZ504750 | MGnify/ENA primary metagenome ERZ504750 (study PRJEB26092, sample SAMD00036441) | human gut metagenome | host: Homo sapiens | study: EMG produced TPA metagenomics assembly of...
TGATACTGTTCATCTGCTCAAGGTCATCAAAAAATGCCTGCTCACTTGTATATATCTGGTTATATTTGTGGCTGGCAGAGTGGATAGCCACTGTATGTCCTCTCTTTGCCTCCTCTGCTATCATGTTCTGATAGTCAGGATGTGTATTTGTAACAAAGAAGGTGGCCTTTACATTGTATTTATCAAGCACATCTAATAGCCCCTGTGTATACTTTCCGGGACCATCGTCAAAGGTCAGATAAATAATCTTGTTGCCCGGATTTACTGTGTCTGCCGTGGCAGCCGGATCATACACACTTACCACTCTTGTAGCTGTAGCCTTATTTCCTGATGAATCTGAGACCTCATAGGTCACAGTATACTTTCCTGCCTTATCCTTATCTACCTTATCTCCTGATACCTTGACACTGTCTGTGATGTCTCCGTCACAATTGTCTGTTGCCGTGTATCCCGGATCACTGTACTTATCACCCTTTTTAACTGACATAAAATCATCACCCGAAAGCTTTATCTGCGGTGCAGTGCTATCTGTGACATGCACAGTCCTTTTGACCTCGCTCTCATTCTTTGACGAGTCAGCGACACTGTACTTTATCTCGTAGTCTCCCGGCTTTGAAGTATCGACAGCTCCTGTGACAGATACCTTGCCTGTCAGATCCCCATCATAGTTGTCTGTTGCCGTATATCCCGGGTCACTGAACTCGCTGCCTGCCTCTACAGTCATCTCTGCATCGCCATTTAATGTAATCTCCGGAGCCTTCTTATCCCTCACCTCAACCTTGATGGTCTGTGTCGCAGTTTTTTTACCGTATTGAGCAGTTACCTTTATCTCGTATGAACCTGTCTTTGTCGCATCGACATTACTGTCTATAGTGCATTTTATCTCTTTTCCCTTTCGGTTTATAAGCCTGCCTCTGACATACGCCTTGATTTTTGGTACCTCAAACTTTTTGCCATACTCAACAGTAATACCGTTTTTGAACTTGCTGCTGAACTCAATATGTGAATCAAAGCATGTGATATACACTATAAACGCCACCACCAGAACTATTGCAGCCGTAAGTATGCCGATAATCATCTTTTTATTTTTGTCCATTTTTCCAATCCTCTTTAGCATTTTATAATTATTCTCTCTATATTATTACTCAAACCTGATAATATTATTTCAAGCAGTATCTATTATAGCGTTAAACAATCTTTTTTGCTACTGCAAATTCCTTGAGAATTTCTTAATGTTGGCTTCATATATTTCAGTTATGTTACAATTGTTTCTTTATCATGAATGCCTCCGGTGCAGTCTTAATAAGTAATTAATTTATTTAATATCTTTGTTACTATTCAGTTCTCAATATGACTAACCACATATCTTTTTGCACATATTCGCAATCACAAAAATCCCCCGAACAAGTCGGGGGATTTAAAAAGCTTATGCTGTAACAATCATTTTATTACTGCTCCTTACGGTGCATCTCAAATGTCTCCATATGGTAGTTGGCGATGTTGTCACGAATCTTTCTGTCATCTGCTCTGCTTAAGAGATCATCACGGAACTTCTTGGTAGTCACCATGTCATTGTATGAGCTTGGTCCGCCTACGCAGCCGCCCTCACATGCCATTCCCTCGATGAAGTTCTCAGGAAGCTTGCCTGCCTTCATGAGGAGAAGTGCCTTCTTACACTCTGCTGCTCCGTTTGCCTTGCAAACCTTGCAATCAACATCCTCGCCTTTTTCCTTCATGCTCTCGATTACGGCTGCTGTAACTCCGCCTGAGTTTGCGAAACGCTTACCGTATACTGAACCCTCCTGGTATGAGGTATCATCAGCCTCAAGCTGTACACCCTTTGCCTTCATAATAGCACGAATCTCGCTGAAGGTAAGTACATAGTCTGCATTGCCCTCTATCTTCTGATCATGTACCTCTGACTTCTTGGCAACACATGGTCCGATGAATACTGTAACTGCACTCACCGATCCTTTGCCTTGATCATTCTTGAAACTGCACACATAGGTGAAACAGTTGTAGAAATCTTGTCAGCAAGCTCAGGATAGTGCTTTCTAACCATATTTACAAATCCAGGACAGCATGATGTAACCTTCTTCTCTCCTGCCTCATATGCCTCAAGCCACTCGTCAGCCTCGTATGCTGCTGTCATATCTCCTCCGAGCGCTACCTCAACAAAACCGTTGAAGCCAACTGCCTGCATAGCTTTCTTCCAGCTGTTCATAGTGATATTTGCGCCAAACTGTCCCTCTGCTGCAGGTGCAACCATAGCGTATACATGCTTGTTCTCTGACTTGATTGCATCGATTACATCTACGATGTATGTCTTTGATCCGATAGCTCCGAATGGACAGCTGTGGATACACTTACCACATCTGATACATTTGCTCTCATCAATCACTGAAATGCCGTACTCATTGTATGTAATGGCGTTTACAGGACAAGAGAACTTACATGGTCTCTTTAAATGAGCGATAGCGTTGTAAGGACATGCCTGTGCACAGCGTCCACACTCCTTACACTTCTGTGGATCGATATGTGAGCGGAGACGTCCTGCCTCGATTGCTCCGAACTTACATGCATTGATACAAGCCTTGCCAAGACAGTTCTGACAGTTCTCAGTAACTGTGTAGCTCGAAATCGGACAATCCTCACATGCTGAGCTGATTACCTGGATGATATTGCCGTCATCGTTTGCGCTTGGTGCTTTACCCTCTGCAAGTCTGACACGTTGACGGATGATTTCTCTCTCCTTGTAGATACAGCAACGGAACTGAGGTGTCGGTCCCGGAATAAGTGTAAATGGGATGTCATCTCTGATCTCATCGAGGTTACCTGCAAATGCAGCCTTTGCGACCTCAAGCAAAACTGCATGTTTGATTTTGATTACGTTTTCGTCAGCGTACATATTATCTCCTTTTCCTTAAAATAAATGTATATTGTTACCTAATGATTTACATACTTAGAAGAATCATTACATCATGTGACACTTCCCATATCACATGAGCTGATTCCTCTAAAAAAATGCTCCTAGTATTTATCTACTAGGAACATTTTACAAAATTTTTTAAACTTTTTCTACCCTTGTATTCATCAAAATACAAAGAATTGTTATTTTTTTCACAATAGCAGTGATTTCAATAAGAGTTACTCATGGCGCAGTGCATCAATAGGATTCAGGTTCGCTGCCTTGTATGATGGAAGCATACCGAATATGATTCCGATTGCCATTGAAAAAAGCACCGCAAGTATAGCTGCTGCCGGACTTATCGCTGTCGGCGTGCCGTTTAGCATTGAGATGACCTTAGAGAGTATCACTCCGACCAGCACTCCGACTAAGCCTCCAAGGCTTGTGAGCACAACTGCCTCTGTGAGGAACTGTCCAAGTATTGCTCCCTTTCCCGCTCCGATTGCTTTTTTAAGTCCTATCTCTGAGGTACGCTCTGTGACTGACACAAGCATGATATTCATGACGCCGATACCACCGACTAGCAGTGATATTCCGGCAATCCAGATGAGCATCATGTTGGTTGACTGGCTGAGCTGCTGTATCTGCTTTGCCTGCTCCTGTAAATCCTGTGCCTTGTAGGTCACATCAGAGCCGTCTGTAACATTTAAATTGCTGTTAAGTATCTCCTCAGCAGCCTTTCCCACTGTAGCCATGGTATCCGTGCTGTCTGCCTTAAGCAAAAGGTTCTGCGGCTCATCATAACCAAATATAACCGGCCATGTTCCGCTTGGCACAAATACATTGCCCTGGCTGTCATCATGGGCATACATATAGTAATCATCCATTGAGTTTATTACCAGGTCATAGCTGTCCTTTTCCGTGACTACACCGACTACTGTAAACGGATATCCCTGTATCTCTACTGTCTTGCCGAGCGCGCTCTCTCCTGAAAACAGGCTGCTCTCCACGCTCTCATCAATAAGAGCCACCCTGCGTGCATTTGCATAGTCATTCTTTGAGAAGCCTCTGCCCTTCATGACTACATAGCTTGCAGTATCGAAATATCCGTCATCGACACATGTTATATTGCCGCCCGAAAGCGCCGTGTTCAGATAATAGACTGCATTGGAAGCCTGTCTTGTACGGTAAAGAGCTGCATTTTTCACATGGTCGAGCTCCTTTATGCTGTCAAGTGTGGCAGCCGATACCTCAGTCACTCCCGCCGGCGCCGTTTCATATGATAAATCCATATCATAGCCATCCTTCTGCAGTGTGACCTTTACGTTATTACTTCCCGAACCTATGAGGTTCTTTTCTATCTGTTCGTTTGTGCCCTGAATTGTGGAAACAATCGCAATAATTGCTGCAATTCCGATGATGATTCCAAGCATGGTCAGAAACGAACGCATCTTATGTGACCAGATTCCCCTAAAGGACAATCTAATATTTTCAAGCATCTTTAATCCTCCCTGCTAAACTAATACATACCATCTTCCGACACCTTGGTTTTCTCGCCCTCCCTGACTCCATACGGGAATGCGATATAGTCATCATTTGTCAGACCTGACTTTATCTCCACATATGAGCCCCAGAGCGACTTGCCTGTTTTGACAGACTGCTTTTTGAGCTTTCCGTTGTCATCCTTGTATATATATGACTGTCCGTTCTCGGTTCTGACATATGACTTGTCGATATATAGTCCGCTGTCAGAGCCCTCCGATGATGTATCTATGGTCAACTCAAGTGAATCGCCCTTTTTGAGATTCTGCGGATTCTCAATGTATGCAGTGTACTCATAGAATGAGGAGTTTGGATTGCTGTCTCCATAATAGTTTACGCTGTCTGACGGCACATTGCTTATCTCGGATATCGTGCCCTCATATGTATCACCTGTCATGTAGTTGACTGCTGATACGCTCTGTCCTATTTTTACCGTATCCAGATCCAGCTCACCGATTGTTCCGCTGATATACAGTCCTGATGCTCCCGAAAGCTGCAGGAAAGGTGTACCGTCCTGCGGTGGATTGGCAGGATCACCGACTGTTGTCACAATTCCATCCTTCTTTGCATATACCACGCCATCCTCAAGCTCGCTCTGCAGTTCCTTTAAATCGGCCTGTGCAATTCTCTTTTGTAAATCAACATCGGCAACACTTCTGGTCTGCTCCTTTATGGCATCCTTAAGCTCATCTGCAGTGTATGTCTTTTCTTCTGCCGCGGTATCAGCTTCTGTCTGTGCGGTCTGTTCTGTGGCACTGCCTGTTTTGGTACCTGACGGCTCACTTCCTTCTGTATCATCAGAAGAATCTCCTGCTGTAATTGTGCCTGCAAGGAAAAGCTTTATCTCCTCGCTGTCATCATAGCTGCCAAGCCTATCTCCTCTTACGATAAGCTCCATATCAGGTGCGTTAGCATCCCCTATTACAAACCGTGCTACAGCGCTTTTATCAGCGAGTGTATTCAAAAGCTCTCCCGATACATATGAAGCCTCTGTGCATGTAAATACATAAGGATCGACCTCTGTACCGCTTCCTTTAGCCACTGACAGATCCGATATCACATCATGCTCTTCGTCAGGCTTTTGCTCAGGGGCAGACGGCTGTGTGTCAGGCTGTGGCTCAGGTGTAACAGGAGTCTCGGGCTGCTTTTCAACCGGTTTAGTGTTCTTTAGCTTGTCAAGCTTCTGCTTTTCCGATGCAAGCTGGTTCTCAAGACTCTGTATCTCAAGCTGCTTCATCTCAACCGAGAGGGAAAGACTCGTCACATCATATGCAAGTAGCTTATCTCCGGCCTTTACCTGCTGATCCTTTGTGACATAAACCTCTGTCACCTTCTGTCCATCCTTTAAATTGATTGTCTGACATGCATCATCACACACCATTCCCTCACTGGTCATGGATGTGTAGTCGTTTGTCTTGCTGATCATTGAAACACTCATGACGGAAGCAAGACCCTTGGAGTTCCTGTAATAAACAACTCCTGTGATGCTTCCCGCTGCAACTGCAACTACAAGGACAGCTATTATAATGATCTTAATTCTCTTTTTCTTTTTCATTACCTGCCTCCTGTCCTTCCTCTGTTATCTCGCCGTCTATGATGTGGACGATGCGCTTTGCCTGCTCGGCTACCTTTCTGTCATGTGTAATCACGACAACCGTCACACCGGACTCATTAAGGCTCTCAAAGAGCTCAAGCACCTGCTTGCCTGACTTTGAATCCAGAGCTCCCGTAGGCTCATCCGCCAGCAGAAGCTTTGGATGATTGACCATAGCTCTCGCTATCGCCACTCTCTGCTTCTGTCCTCCTGAAAGCTGTGTTGGCTTGAAATCAGCTCTGTCTGAAAGCCCTACACGCTCTAATGCCTCCATACCCATCTGCCTTCTGTCCTTTTTGCTCACACCGGCATATATGAGTGGCAGGCATACATTGTCCAGTGCACTCTCTCTCGGCATGAGCTGGAAATTCTGGAATACAAATCCAATTGTATCCCGTCTGACTCTCGTAAGCTCCTTTTCCTTAAGCTCACTGACAGGTCTGCCGTCAAGTATATATGTACCCGATGTTGGCAGATCAAGACAGCCCACTATATTCATGAGAGTGGTCTTGCCGGAGCCCGACGGTCCCATGATTGCCACGTACTCTCCCTCCTCAATCTGGAGTGAAACATCCTTTAAAACCGGCACCACGAGCTTATCCTGGTCATAGTTTTTATAAATATGCTGGAGTTCTAGAATCATCTACTGTACCTCCGCGTCACCTGAACCGGTGGCATCTGCAGCACCTTCGTCCATTGTGCCATCGTCCATTGTGCCATCATCAACAGGACCGCCCTCAGTGCCCTCAAGCATCTGGTCATCAAGAGCTTCTGTACCCATATCGTCATAGACTGAATCTTCACCACCGCCATTTTCAACGTACTCTTCCCATGTCTGTGCCGGCTCACCCTCATAAAGATCATCAGATGCCCATACTATATAGTCATCCTTTGTAAGCCCTGACTTGATTTCATACATCATGAGATTCTCGTCATAATCTCCAAGCTCAACCTTTGTCTTCTCAAGCTTATCCTTTTTATTAAGTGTCCATACATATGCATCATCGCCGTCCTTTACGACATAGCTCTCATCAATCCAAATACCATCCTTCACCTGCGTCTGTCCGAAATCCGGCTCCACATATACATGCTGTCCTAAAAGCATGTCGCCTGTGCCTGTAAGCTGCACATAGAAGTTGTACTTTGATGCCTTCTGCTCGCTGCTTCCATCATCATACATGCCGGAATTGCTGTTATCAGTCTGCGTATTCTCAGTATCAACCTTGCTGATGGTACCCTGCCATGTCTTTGACTCATCAACTCTCGAGCGCACTATAACTGCCTGCCCCTCTGCGAGTCCACTGTTTAAAAAGCTCTGCTCATCAATTGTGCCCTTTACCCTGTAATCACCGGTGGCAACGATTGTCATAAATGCAGTATCTGCTGTGTCTGCACTCTGATTCTCATTGATTTTTCTTTACAACACCAATCATTGTGCTGTTTACAGTGGCATTTTTGATGCTCTCATCATACTTTTCTATCTCTGCCTTCTTCGTGGCAATATCGTACTGAGTCTGCTTCTGCTGTGTCTGCGCCTGCTGAATCTGCAGTGTATAGTCAAGCTGCTGATCCTTTGGCGCTTCCTTCTTTTCCTTGGTGAGCTGCTCTATCTGTGCATCATAGCCGGAAAGCGTATTGTTTAAGCTCTCAAGCTCAAGCGTGGCGCTTTCCTTTTTCGCAGCAAGATCCTTTGTATCATAGGTAAAAAGAGGTGTGCCCACCTGTACCTCATCCCCCTCTGACACAAGAATATCCTTTACCTTTTTTTCACTGTCAGCCTTGATATCCATGGTATCGGCTGCTTCCACGACACCGCTGTACTTGTCAGTACTTCCCGCCTGATACATGACATCAGCGACCTTGTTTGCATAGACTCCCGATGCCTTTGCTGCATTCTTCCCTTTGTCATTGCAATGACAACAGCTGACACAATCACTGCTATGATAAGCACAGCTGCAATCACTAGTAAATGTATTATTCTTTTTCTTTTTTACTCTATTTCGACCTCCCGGTTTCTTATAATTAATTGATTATAAGTAACTATTCAGAACCACTGAGAAACAAAAAAGCTGATGCGTCATGCTTGCATGTAAGCAGCTAGGTTTTCTTGTTCTCAAGGTGGCTCGAATAGAGCCCACCCCCCCACACATATGAGTAAAATTAGCTGCGTAGCAGCGAGAAAGCACGAGTATCGTGCGATTTTGCGAATGTGCGTGGGGTGATTCTGAATAGTTACTATTATGACATAATCATACCAAATATATATTGCATCTGTCTTTTAAGATTTTTTTAATATTTTACTAATAAAAAATGGAGGTTAGTATGGAAATAGCATTTAGTGAGAAAATTTCTCCACAGCTGTCCGCCGCCCTGTTGTCCACCCTTATGAGCTTGGAAAAGAGGGAGGGCTTTCAAGCGGCTATCTGCCGGAGAGTGATAGCTGGGAAGTGATAGTAAAATATGTCGGTGACATAGAAAAAATAAAAGAAAAGTATCCTTCTGTACTCATCACGAGGCTGCTCGGAAACTATGCGGTGCTCGTAATTGAGAAATCACTTGTAAATACCGTTGCCCTGTGCGATGAAATCATATATATGGAAAAGCCAAAGCAGTTTAACTACGATGTGTACGAGGGCTCTCAGGCCTCATGCATCACTCCCGTACACACCAATCCATATAATCTGACCGGAAATGGTGTGCTCGTAGGCATTATCGACTCCGGAATTTACTATGCCCATCCGGCTTTTATACAGGATGGTGAAAGCAGAATCGCCTATCTGTGGGACCAGACTGTTTCCGATGATTCCTCACACAGTGATATCATCCCTTTCGGCACCTTATATGACCGCGATACAATCACCAAAGCCATAAATGCAGAAAACAGCTTAGAAATGCAGCGTATCTGCCCAAGCATCGACATATCCGGGCACGGCACTCATGTGGCAGGAATCGCTGCCGGAAACGGTAATGGTAATGAACAAAACACAAAATACCGCGGTGTTGCTTATGAAAGCACTCTTATAATCGTAAAACTCAAAACCTCAGGCGGTGCCAGCTTTCCCACAACCACGCAGATTATGCTGGCAGTAGACTTTTGCATAAGAAAATCAATCGATATGAACATGCCTATCGCCATAAACCTAAGCTTTGGCACAAGCAACGGCTCGCACAGCGGCACATCACTGCTTGAAGCATACCTGGACTATATAGCAGGAAACTACCGCTGCGCTGTCTCAGTCGGCTCAGGTAACGATGGAGCCGGCTTTGGTCATGCAAACGGCAGCTCGTATCCTGCCGATGCAGAGCTTGCGATAGGCTATCCTGAGCCGTCTCTTTCCATTGATTTATGGAAAAAATACTGGGATGAGATACAGCTGCGCATTAGTGCACCAAATAATGATATGCTTGAGATTCCCGATACAATTACCAATCAGGCAAAGGGCTTTACATACAGATACAATCTCGATGGGACAGACATATATATAACAGGCGGCGGTCCCTCTCCCTACTCTCCTTTTCAGGAAATATTCATTGAACTCATGGGATCGGAATACATCTCACCCGGCATCTGGAAAATATCACTTGAACCTATATCTGTAAAGGACGGCTCATGGGATATATGGCTGCCGTCAGGTGCTCTGCGCAATGCACAGACCTCATTTATCCATGCATCGCCTGATATCACCCTGACCATCCCCTCAACCGCTCAAAATGTCATATCTGTCGGAGCCTATGACAGCCGAACAAACCGCACAGCCGCCTTTTCCGGCCGAGGCTATACCTGGGCCTTTGACAGTATAAAGCCTGATATCATTGCGCCCGGTGTAGACATTATTTCATGCTCAAACACCGGAGGCTACACTTCAAAAACAGGGACATCTATGGCTGCACCGTTTGTGACCGGTGCGGCTGCACTTCTGATGGAATGGGGAATTGTGCGTGGAAATGACCTCTATATGTATGGCGACAAGCTTAAAGCTTCTCTCATAAAAGGTGCCGGTGAAAATGTATTTACAGCTGCCTCACGGGCTGTCTCTGAAAACAGCTCCAAAAACACAAAATACCCCAACCCTGTTACGGGCTGGGGTACATTGTGCTTACTGGATAGTATTCCTTAGTGGAAGCGCTATTCGTATACATGCTTCTGATGCTTCTTTGCATCTGCCTTATTCTTTTTCTTCAATGGATGCTTTGGGTTTTTATCCATTATAATCGCTTCCTTCCGTTCGTTCTGACTACGTTATACACCTGCAATCAGCACTTGTCAAGTAAGAGTGCTATTTTTAATTAATTGTTTATATTTAGTGCGAAATCTCAATCATTTTAATGTTAAAGTGTCGATTTGTATGCACAATTATTGACAGTTTGCTAAATTTAATTATTATCTCTTCATCACACTCTTTTTAAACACAGTCATCGCAATTCAAAAAAATACATCATTACATAGCTGCCAAATATACAAAATATGCCGCATAGCAAAGCAGCATCACCACTCCACATGGCTTTCTAAGCTCTTTATGTCTTATCGTACCGCCCCACAGGAGCACACCGCACAGGATTGCCACAACTGTATCAATCACAAACCTGCTCTCAAACGGTACCGGACAAATGAGAGCTACTGTTCCGATTACAAAGAGTATATTGAAAATATTGCTGCCAACTATATTTCCAATCGCTATACCGGCATTTCCCTTGCGTGCTGCTGAAACAGATGTAACAAGCTCCGGAAGAGATGTGCCGAATGCAACGATTGTCAGTCCGATAAAGCGCTCACTCATGCCGCAGGCTCTTGCTATGGTCGTGGCACCGTTTACGACAAACTGGCTTCCAATTACGACGCATACACCGCCCAGCACAATAAAGAACAGACATTTCCATACCGGATATAGCTTTACCGACTGCTCATCACCGCTGTCATTGCCCTTTTTTGCCAGAATATACAAATAAAGCAGATATGCAATAAATAAAATCCACAGTATAACACCCTCAATGAATGTGATTTCATTACCTGTCATTCCCATCACGAGAAGCACCGCTGTGATAAGAAGCATGTACGGTATCTCGTATTTGAAGGTGGTTTTTTGTATGGCTACATTTGTGATAAGTGCCGTCACTCCCAGGATTATAAGGATATTTAGTATATTGCTGCCGACAATATTGCCGACTGTAATCCCCGCATTACCCTTTATTCCTGCAGTGATGCTGACTGCAGCCTCAGGCATCGACGTACCCATCGCCACAATCGTCAGTCCAATCACAAGCTGCGGAATACCAAATTTCCCGGCGAGCTCCGCCGCTCCATCCACAAACACATCCGCGCCCTTCACCAGTGCTACAAAGCCTGCTATAAGCAGTAAAATTGCTACAAAAATCATAATTTTCCTCCTTCTGCTGTCCTTTTTAAGGATGCATGATTAATTGATAGATACATCTATGTCTTATCAGCAGAAGGCTTTTATATACAAAAAAGGCGACACTTCTGCTGTATAAAACAACAAAAGTACTCGCCATTTAATCACTACTCCGGATTGCTGCCATATATGTATGATATGTATGAGCAATCGTACTGACGGATAAGTAAGCACTCTCGTGCCGGCTACTCCCTTTCACTTATATACTATGATATGTCAACGCAGTGTATTCGTCAAGAGAAAGTTTTTCTTGCCTTTATCACGCTAACGTGGTAGCATGGTTACTAAATAAACTATTAAAGAGGTACTACAAATGAAAACATCCGAAATTATTGTATTTATCGTCTATCTGCTGTGCATGCTGGGTATCGGTATCTTCTTCTTCGTGAAAAACAGAAACGGCGGAGAAAAGACCTACTTCCTCGGCGGACGTGAGATGGGACCATGGGTTGCGGCGCTGTCAGCCGGAGCCTCAGACATGAGTGCATGGTACTCATGGGACTTCCTACTTCTATCTATGCACTGGGCTTAGGTCAGGTATGGATTCCTGTAGGACTTGCAATCGGCTTACACTATAAGCTGGCTGCTTGAAGCACCGAGACTGAGAAAATTCTCTATTGTAGCAAACGACTCAATCACCATTCCGCAGTATCTGACCAACAGATTCCTGTCCAAATCACTTGGCACTGCAGGTAATATGTGCAATTGTGTTTTTGGTTGCATACACTATTTATGCGGCATCAAGCGTAAAGGCATGCGGTACTCTTTTCCACACTGTAATAGGAATGGATCCACAGATTGCCATGTATCTTGCAGCAGTTGTCATCGTAGGCTATACCTTCCTCGGCGGCTTCTCGGCTGTATGCTGGACCGATTTTTTCCAGGGCATGCTCGTGCTTGGTTCTATGTTTATAGCACCGATTTTTGCAGCATTTATGCTTGATACATCATCTATGTCATCACTCCCGGGCGGTTACTTAAATCCATTCTCAAGCTGGCAGGATATCGTGTCAGGACTGGCATGGGGACTTGGTTACTTTGGTATGCCACATATCATCATCAGATTCATGTCCATCAAATCACAGAAGGATTTGAAAAAATCAGCAAAAATAGGAATCACATGGACTCTGCTTATTGTATTTTTTGCAACCTTAATCGGAGTAATCGGAAGACTTTTCCTTGGCTTTGACGAATCAATCAATGAAAACTCTCTTGTTTTCATCCAGATTGTAAGAAAGATTTTCCCGGGTGTTATCTCAGGTATACTCCTCTCAGCAGTGCTTGCCGCTTCCATGAGTACCGCAGACAGTCAGTTGCTTGCTGCTTCATCTGCTTTCTCGAGTGATGTGTACAAGCCTGTCATCAGAAAAGGTAAGGCAAGTGACAAAGAGATGATGTGGACCGGCCGTATTGTCGTTCTTGGAATCTCTGTTGCAGCACTCATCATCGCATCAAACCCTAATGCCGGCTCTATCATGGCACTTGTTTCCAATGCATGGGGTATCTTTGGAGCTGCCTTTGGACCTGCAATCATGCTCAGCCTCTTCTGGAAGCGCTTTAACTTCAAGGGTGCTGTTGCAGGAATCATAACAGGTGCTGCCGTTGATATATTGTGGTATGCATTCCTCACATCAACCGGAATCTACGAGCTGCTGCCGGGATTTGTTTTAGGACTTATCGCAGCCGTTGTTGTGACACTTTGCACAAATGAGCCTTCAAAAGAGGTTTATGAGCTCTTCGATAAGGCTCAAAAATTTGATGAGTAATTGAAATAATTAATCATTTAAAAACATAAGTAAAACCGTCGTACCCTGCCATTTACGGCCCGGTACGACGGTTTTATTTTTCTTATTTAGGTTGTGCTTTTAGAAACACTGCTATGCCTGCTCCTTTTTGCGGTTCGTAAGAGCTGCGATTGATACGCCAAGACCTGCCATTGCGATAACAAGCCACATATACATATTGCTGTCATCTGAGGTCTTTGCTGCGCCTGCAGCAGCTGCTTTAGTACCTGCATTGGTATTTACCTTTACAAAGGCAAATGTGCCTGCTCCCGGTGTAAGAGCCTTTGCAGGCTGTGTGGTCGGTGCTGTTGTTGGTACTGTTGTGCTGCCTTTGTTGGCATCATCCTTGTCTGTGCCATTATCCTTATTTTCATCATCACCGGTATTACCATTATCGGCATCACTCTTGTCAGCTGACTTTGTCTGATATAAGTATAGGTCATCAACTGTTCCCCAGCCACCTTTTGCACTCACGATACCGACAACAAGTGTAACTTTGGTTTCTTTCTCAAGCTTAAATGAAACGCTTGGAGTCTTCCAGTTTTTCCAGCCTGTAAGTGTTACATTGTCACCCTTTGCAATGATATTGCCTTCTGAATCCATAACCTCAGCATAAAGCTCATCTCCGTCGGCTCCCTGTCCTACATACTCAAAGATGTACTCGCCTGAAGCAAGTGTAATAGCTTTATTGTAAGTAATGGCAGCCTCGGTCTTATCTTCTCCACCATTGTACCAGTGAGCACATGCTTCTCCTGACTTCTTATCATCCTTGGTGGAAGAAACTGAATCGACAATCTTGTTATTGACAGTAAAATTATCAGCCTTTTCAAAGCCTGCATCCTCTGCATCTGTAATGAGATTTTTCTGCTTTATAACTACTGTACATTTTGTTATACCCGATGTCTTATCTTTATAAGCACCACGCTCGATTTTTTCTGCTGAATTTAACAGTTCCCTCTACAGTGTATGTTCCTGCCTTTGAAAAATCAATTCCCTCTGTATTCCAAACAACGTTCTCTTCAACCTTTTCGGTATTGTATGTCACATTAACTGTTTTGGGAAGCTCTATCTCTTTTCCTGCCTCTCCTGTGACATTTGCAGTTTCTA
>ENA-OQIP01000152-OQIP01000152.1-human-gut-metagenome-genome-assembly--contig:-NODE-152-length-14290-cov-2.236249_pt1 | contig 14290 bp, 12 predicted proteins | sample MGYA00242585_ERZ504750 | MGnify/ENA primary metagenome ERZ504750 (study PRJEB26092, sample SAMD00036441) | human gut metagenome | host: Homo sapiens | study: EMG produced TPA metagenomics assembly of...
ACGCTTCCTTCCATCACACGGTCAGGAAATGATGACGCCGCGGTATGCATCGTAGACGGAGTCGAAAATCAGTGCTTTTAACGGTTCCGTCGGATCACCTTCCGGTGCCGGAATTTTCTGTACGATCTGCTCGAGCACCTCGTCCACGTTCAGGCCGGTTTTTGCGGAAATCCGCGGAGCATCCTGCGCTTCCAGTCCGATGACATCCTCGATCTCTGCAATTACACGGTCCGGCTCGGCGCTTGGAAGGTCTACTTTGTTGATGACCGGGAACACATCCAGGTCATGGTCAAGGGCGAGGTAGACGTTGGCAAGGGTCTGCGCCTCGATACCCTGCGATGCATCGACAACGAGCAGCGCGCCGTCGCATGCGGCAAGGCTTCGGGAAACCTCATAGTTGAAGTCAACATGGCCCGGGGTGTCAATCATGTTTAAAATGTACTCCTCGCCGTCGGCCGCTTTGTATACGGTACGGACTGCCTGTGCCTTGATCGTGATGCCGCGCTCACGCTCCAGATCCATATTGTCCAGCACCTGATCCTGCATCTCACGCTCGGTCAAAAGGCCTGTTTTCTGAATAATACGGTCCGCTAAGGGTTGATTTTCCATGGTCGATATGGGCAATAATACAAAATTACGATTTTACTCTGATCTATTCCTGACAAGTTTTTTCCTCCTGCTTTTTCCCTACGATACCAGATTGCTCCATATTTCGTACTCCCGCAATCTGTCTATTTTGTATGATACGAAATTCCACTCAAAAAAGCAAGATAAATTTATCCGCCTGATGCCGGACTTTTGCCCGACAGAACCTTATGCAGGATATCCGAAAACGGCCCCATTGCATTTTTCACCTCCTCGACCGTATTCGTCTGCGCACCAACCTCGAGAAGAACAGATCTCGGGCGGAGATGGAGGTTGTAGCGGTAGCCTTTTAAATAGATACAGCGTGAAAAGCCGGGATAATACTGTTCTGCCTCATACTCCATCTGAAAGGAAAATGCAAGGTTTTCCGCCTGATACGGATTGGGCAGGCTTGTCAGTTCGCCGCTTTCTTTCGTGCGGGAAAGCCGTTGAAAAACATGATCTGCGCGGTCGGCTTTCCGTTGATTTCTGTCACAAGACGTTTTGAACCATTGACCCCGTCCCGGTGCAGGTCGATCACGACCTGAATGGACGGGTGTTCTTCCAGCGCCGCTGCGATGACCGGCTCCGCGTAGTTGTAGGCGCGGCTCCGCTCGAGACAGCCTTCTTTCATGTCAAATGCCTCTGTAATATGAAGCACTTCGTATCCGTACTGCTTTTCCAGAAGCTCCTGCAGATCATCACCGAGGCCGATTACCGTGTCCGCCCTTTCTCCCGGACGGGAATCGGCGAAGGTTTCCTGCGAATGGGTATGATAGATCAGAATCTGCGGGCCTTCGGCATTTTCCGGCAGGGTCAGGTCTTTTCCGAGCAGGGTGCTGCCGTCGATCTCGCCCGGCAGGACCGAAGTGTTGGGATCGACAACGAAGAAGCGGTTCAGGAGCGCCTGCTGGTCAGCAAGAAGGTCAGGGGAAATTGTCTCCTGAATCGTGTCGGCCTCCGGGTAGAGAATCTCACGCGGTGCGCCGCCGGTTTCGATGGTCTCCTCCGGGACAGACTGCGGCGCTTCGGGTTCTGCCGTTGATGCCGACTCTCCGGCTGCCGGTTCTGTGATTCCTGTTTCCGTCTGCTCCGGCTCCGTGATTTCCATTCCATCTTTTTGAGTTTCATCTTTTTGAGTTCCATCCTTTTGATCTTCCTCAGTTCCCTGCTCCTTCGATTCTGTCTGCCCTCTTTCTGCTCCCGGTCCCGGATTCGAATCCTGCTTCGCCGTATCCGTTTCCGCTGCTTCTGTCCCGGCAGACAGCGTATTTTCTGCCGTGCTTCCCTCCCGAAGCGCCGGTATCTGATCCCGCACTGCCGCGAGGAGATTTTCCATCCATCCCCTTCCGTCCTCTTTTCCGTCATAAAAAAGAAGCGGCATCATCACATCCACGGATAACTGCTCCGCCTGTGCTGCCGCCCGCTGCAGCAGAACTTTCCCCTCTGAGAAATGATTTTTCCGGAGAACCGCTGCACTGCGGAACAGCAGTATACTGCAGGACAGGAAAAGACATCCCCATCCGAACCATCGTCCATTTCGCCTGGCATTCCACATATTATCACCATATTCATGATATGTTACAGTTCCCCGGAAAATGCCTGATTCATACCTGCCGCAAGAACCCCGGCCAGGCGGCGGACCATCTCGTCGATCTCTTTTGTCGTCACGTAAAGGCTTTCGAGCGCCGGTGAAATGACTTCTCCCAGAATTCATCCATCTCGGACTCCTCCAGCGATTCCAGAACGCCTGCGACGGCATCGTGGACGATCGTTCCTGCCCCTACAACGGTCGGCACACCGATTCCGATGACCGGCACGCCAAGCGTCTCCTGATTTAAGGCATTGCGGTGGTTTCCGACGCCCGAGCCCGGCCAGATTCCGGTGTCGGCAAGCTGGATCGTACAGTTCAGCCGGTGAATACTGCATGCGGCAAGGGCATCCACGGCGAGAATCACATCTGGATGGGTCTGTTCTGCCGTTCCGCGCAGGATTTCCACTGCCTCCATGCCCGTCTGTGCCATAACGCCGGGAGCAAGGGCACTCACTTCCCGGCCCTTCTTTCCGTAGGTGCGCACCAGATGGCGCGTAACGTTAAGCTGCTCCACCGTCTCCGGCCCGAGCGCATCCGGCGTGATGCCGCGGTTGCCAAGGCCGGCCACAAGAACGGATCCGCACGCTTCCGGCACCATTTCCATCAGACAGTGGGAAAACTCCTCCGCTGCTTTCCGGCTCTCCTCCTCGTCTGCCGTCAAAAGCAGCGGCGCTTCGATCGTCACATACGTCCCTTTCGGCTTTCCCATCATTTTTGCACCCTGCTCCGATGTGATTTTCACAATGGTTGTCTGAATTTCCGCCTTTCTTTTCTTCTTCTCAATCTCGACCCCGGAGATCTCCACATGGTCCCTCTCAAATTTTTCCTGATTCTCCATCGCCAGGTCTGTCCGCATCCTATACTTTCCTATCATACTTTTCTCCTTCTCCTGTATTTTTGTTGTAGTTTCTGCAATTTTTTCAAAAATATGTATTGACAAACCATGCGAAATATTATAGGATAATAAAGCATGTTTCAGTGGAGCGCCCGTGTCTGTTCCATTGAATAACATCCCTTAAATCACATTAATTTTAAAAATATTGGAGGTGTACAGTTTGGCTAACATTAAATCCGCAAAGAAAAGAATCCTGGTAAATCAGACAAAGGCAGACCGCAACAAAGCAATCCGTTCTGCAGTTAAGACTTCTATGAAAAAAGTAGATGCTGCTGTTGCTGCAAACGATAAAGAGGCTGCTGCTGCTGCATTAGTAAATGCGATCTCTACCATCGACAAGGCTGCTTCTAAAGGCGTTTATCATAAAAACAACGCTGCCAGAAAAGTATCCAATCTGAGCAAAGCTGTAAACTCAATCGCATAATAAAGATATAAAACAAAGAGAACTTAGTCATACCGTCATGTGGCTGGGTTCTTTTTTTTATGCTTACCAAAAGAGTGCGCCGCGACAGATCTTTTTGATAAACACAGAACAAGGCGTACCGGTACAGGAAAACTGGCCGATACGCCTTGTTCTTTTTTAGAAAACTCTGCTCTTACGCCGCCCTGCTGTATTTCGTAATCAGCAGCTCCACGCTCAGCAGATCGGAAATTTTTCCCGTCTTCACGTCCTCTTCCATCTGCACGCAGTCATTGACCGCCGCTTTTAATTCCTCCGCCGCATACTGGCGCGACATGGGAATATAGTTCCGCACAACGAAGCTCTGCAGTCCCGTCCGTTTTGCGATCGTCGCCTGATCGCAGTGCTCTGCCAGCAGCTCTTTGACCTGCAGCAGCAGATTGAACTGGCGTGCCAGCAGAAAGAGAATCCGCATCGGCGGCTCCTTTAAAGCCAGCAGATCCTGATACAGATCGAGCGCTTTCCGCTGCTTCTTCTCCGTTACCGCGCGGATCATCTCGAAAATCCGGTTCGTAATCTGCGTTGTGCAGACTGCCTCGATATCCGCCCGCGTGATCACATCTCTTCCCATCGTATAGCTGAGCAGTTTTTCCAGCTCCTGCGAGATATTTCCCATATCCGTGCCCGTCTTTTCCAGAAAATCTTCCATATCCTGGCGCGTGATCTTTTTTCCCTCTTTTTTCATCATGCCGAGTACCCAGGTCATCAGCGTCTTTTCGTCCTGACGAGCAAATTCCACTGCTCTTCCCTGCTTCTGCACCGCCTTGTACATACGGTTCCGCTTATCAACTTCCTCCTCCACGAAGATCAGCACCAGATAATCCGGCAGGGATCCCATGTAGTCTGCCAGCGCGTCGGCTTTGTTTTTGAAAAATCCCGTATTTTCCAGCAGAATCACACGGCGGTCCGCAAAAAACGGCATCGTCTCCGCAAGGTCAATCACTTTGGGAATCTCGGTTCCTTTTCCCTCAAAGCGGGAGAAATTCATCGTGTCGTCCTCCGGCAGCAGTGCGTTTTTCAGCTTGTTTTTATACTGATGCTTCAGATAGGCTTCTTCTCCGTAGAGCAGGTAGGCCTGCTTAAAATTCTGCGTTTTGATATCTTCTAAAATGCTTTTCATTCCATCCTCTTTCTTTCGTTCCGGCCAAAGCACGTTTGCGCAGTGCCGCAGCAGCCGGAGCTTTTGACCATTCAGGAGACGGGAAATTCCACATCCGACCAGTATCCGTGAACCGCCAGGCGGTCACGCTTCAGCTGTACTGTCACGGCTCCATCCACCGGTGTTCCGTAGATATGGCTTTTGCAGGCACGAAGCCGCTCCAGCAGCTCCCGGTGCGGATGGCCGTACCGTCCCGGCCACGCGCAGGAAATCAGGCTGATCTGCGGCTGTATGCGGTTCAGAAATGCCTCGCTCGTTGAATTTCTCGAGCCGTGGTGCGCCACCTTTAAAAATCTGGCACCGCTCTGCCGCCCCCAGGACCTCTTCTTCTCCGCTTCCCTCCAGATCTCCCGTCAGAAGTGCGCGGCAGGCACCGCAGGAAAGCTGTAATACAACACTTCCGGCGTTTTCCTCTCCCGTATAGTCTTCGCCCGCTCCCGGATGAAGCACCGATACGGTGAGTTCTCCTGCACGGATCTCGTCTCCCTTTTTTAGATATTCTACCATAATTCCCGCTTTTTGTGCGGCTAAAATAAAAGGATTTCTTTTTCGCTTCCTTTCATCCACACAGGCAGGAACAGATGGCGGATGCGAAGCGCCGTTTTCTGCTCCCCGATCAGCTCCAGCAGTTCGAGGATTCCGTTCGTGTGATCTGCGTCCGGGTGCGTGACAACAACGGCATCAAGAGCGGCAATGCCGCGCTGTTTCAGATACGGGAGAATCCTTTTTTCCCCGATCGCAGACGCACTGCTGCTCCCGCCGTCATTCAGCATCAGAAAACGGCCGCTCTCCACCACCAGCGCATCGCCCTGGCCGACGTCCAGCGCTGTAATGGAAAACGTTTCCCGGGGACGGTAAAAAAGCAGAACACAGGCAAAAAACATGGTAATACCAAAGAGCATCCGCTCCCGCCTTCGTGCCTGCGCACCTTTTCGTTTTGCCCCATCCGGATTCATCTCCCGTTTTCGTTTTCGCACATACAGTATCACCAGCAGACCGGTCAGAATGATTCCATATCCTGCCATCTGCCATTTTTCCGGCTGACCGCAGATCCACACATTTCCCGGAATCTGTGCGACCGCCGCTGTCATCTGCCGCAGAAGTGTGAGCAGGAACCGCGCCGGAAGCAGAACAACACTTCCCGCTTTCACGCTTGCCAGTCCCGCCAGAAGCCCCGCAGCACCCGTCAGCAGCACCGCCGTCATGACAGCTCCTGCAAACAGATTCGGCAGAAACGCAAAGAGCGGAATCTCATAAAAATACCACGCCTGCAGCGGGATCATGACAAGCTGCAGGGAAAGGTACACCATCGCAGCCTCTTTTCCTTTCGCCGCAAGCTTTTCCAGCCCTGTTTTTCCCCGCGTCTCTTCCGTTCCGCCTTCTCCCCCGCCAGAACCGGATAAACCCCGGAAATGGCTGTTACTGCTCCAAACGAAAGCCAGAACCCGCTCTGCTCCAGATACAAGGGGTTTTCTGACAGCATCAGAATTGCCGCAAGAGAGAGCGCACTTAAGGAATCATACGTCCTTCCCACTGCGACAGCTCCCATCCGCACCGCAAACATCACCACTGCACGCACGGTCGCCGTTCCGCTGCCGGTAAACATGCCATACAGCACCATACCGGCGGCCGCTGCCAGAGACGCGGGAGTTTTCGGCAGATGCAGCGCCATCAGCACGCGTCCGAGTGCACTGCCGAGCAGCATCAGATGCATGCCGGAAACGGAAATCAGGTGCAGCAGACCGCTCTGCTGATACGCCAGATACGTCGCCTCCGTGAGTTCCGACCGTTCCCCGAGCAGCATCGCAGAAAGCACACCTGCCTCCTCCTCCGGCATCATTTCTTTTAAAACGGCACAGCACCGCTCCCGCTCCAGCCGGAGCGCTTCGCCGAGATTCCACCGCCCGACATCCACAACTTCCTCCCGCTCCGAAATCACGTAGAACGCACAGCCTTTTCCCTCATAATATGTTTTCTCATCAAACATCCCCGGATTGCGCGGGCTTTCCGGCTTTTTTACAGTTCCGTACACCCGCACAGCGGCTCCGACCGGCAGATCTCCCCGCTTTGCGAGCAGATAAATTTTCCCTTTGCTTCCCTCCCCGCGCAGCACATACCCGTTGTTGCTGCTCTTTTTCTCATACGTTTCAATTGTCCCTGCAATCCACACCTTCCTGCCCTGCTGCGCTTCGTTTTCGTATTTGGGGTCAGAAAAAGGCGTGCCAAGAGGCACGCCCGCAATCCGCAGCAGCACAAGTACCAGCATGAATCCAAGACACGCCAGGCACATGGGCCGTTTTCTCATGTATCTTTTTCCTCCAGATAAGACAGGTCTTCCTCGTAGAACTGATTGAGTTTCATCGTTTCACGGAAGGTTACATCGCTCTCTCCGTTGATGGAAAACTGCACCTTATCCACCTTACAGTTCGCCGTGATGGAATCCACCACCGCATAAATCGGAATCTGCTCCGCCACACTCGAAAGCGCAGAATCCTTAAAAAGATTTGTCAAAAATTCACATAGGCAATCCGATCGGATGTCGTGACACTTAAGACATTCATCGTATCCGGCAGCACTGCATAGTGGCCGTCTTCTTTCGGTCCCTTCATCAGCTGCTCCACCACGACACGCTCCAGCGGAATGTTCGTGCTGTACGGCACCCGCCGCGTCTCCTTCACAAGATGATCGCCTGCTTCATTTGCAAAATACAGTGTCAGCGTCGCATACTGATACTGATAAATTTCCCTTCCGGAATTTTCCAGAAAGCTGTCCGCCGTCATCGTTCCGATCTCGCGTCCTTTGGAATCCTTTAACGGATCCCCGTCGATCAGAAACGTCACGCGCTCCACCTCCGGAACCTGCACAAAGGTACGCACCAGTCCTGCACGCACCAAAACCTCCTGCGGCCGCGCAAGCTCTCCGTACTCTCCACTTAAGTTCAGCGTAAGGAGCCCGTTCTCCAGCGTATACGTCTTGATGGAAATCCCATTGGAAAGAAGTGCCTGGTTTCCGTCCCTGGCAGGTTTCTCCTGCAGCGCGTCAACCAGCTCCTTGATCAGTTTCTGATCCGTTCCTTCTTTTGGTTCATACGGCTCCTGCACCAGTGTTGTGCCGGTTTTGTCCAGGCAGTACAGGTGATACGCCGACTCCTTCTGGCTCTTCTGCCACTGCCCGCAGCCGCTAAGAAGCAGCACGCCGGCCAGCAGTACGCCAAGTATCCGTTTCATGTGCGCCACCTCCTACATCACGTAATTCAGAGGAATCCGCACGGAAAATGTCGTTCCCTCGTTTTCTTTGCTGTATACACGGATCGCTCCCCGGTGCATGACAATCGCGCTCCGCGCAATCGCAAGGCCAAGGCCGGTTCCGCCGATTTCCCGCGAGTGGGACTTGTCCACGCGGTAGAAACGCTCGAAGATATGCGCAATCGACTCCTCCGGGATGCCGATGCCGGAGTCTGCCACCGTCACGTAGAAATATTTGTGATCCGCATTTAAGGATACACGCACCCATCCATTCTCGTTGTTGTACTTGATGCCGTTTTCGATCAGGTTCGAGAACGCCAGCGAGAGCTTCGTCGCATCCACCTCCGCATTGACCGGGCGGAAGCTGTCGAGAATGAGCTCCACATTTTTCTGTGCGGCAATCGGATGAAGCCGCTTCAGCAGCTGCTCTAACAGCTCGTTGATATTGACCTGGGTGATATTGAGGTCTGCCACCTTTTTATCCATCTTGACCAGCGACAAAAGGTCGGTAATAATCTGGTTTTCGCGGTCGATCTCCGAGGTAATATCCTGCATGAACTCCTGATAAAGTTCCACCGGAACGCCCTCCTGCCCGTTCAGCGAATCCGCCAGAACCTTCATGGACGCAAGCGGCGTCTTTAACTCATGCGAGACGTTCGAAACAAATTCCTGGCGGGAATCGTCGAGCGTGCGGACGCGGGTCAGCATCTTGTTGAATGCGTCCGTGATCAGCTCTGTCTCGAGGTAATCCGGAACAGAAATGCTTTCGTCGAGATAGCCGTCGGTGATGTCCTCGATGGAACGGGTGACCTTCTGGAACGGCTTCATCAGAATGCCCGCGAGCAGATAGCCAAAAACCAGCACGAGAAGCGCAATGATCGAAAGAATCGTCATTCCCTTCGTCTCCAGAATTTTCATATTCGCACGGATCTCATCCGTCGAAATGCTGACGAGCATAACGCCGAGCGTCTCCTTCGTCTCGGTATTCTGAATCCGCACCGTCATTTCCAGATAGTTGTTTTTCCGGTCGTACTGGCTCGTCTCCTTGCCCTGAAAGCTCTGGATGACCTCCTGCGAGATAATCGTCTTTCCGCGGTCCATATCGTACGTATCTTTGATGACGCGGAAATCCTGGTCAATAATCAGGATTCTGCCGCCGTAGATATTCGTCAGCATACTGAGCTGTCCGTTGATGACATCCGATCCAGGATCTTCCATGTAATTCTGCTGGATGAGCTGGTTGCAGATAATATCGCACTGATTTTTTACGGTAATGCTGCGCACCGATACCGCACGGTCCTCATAGCTGTTTACGATGCTCTTCTCAAGGATCACACACGGTACAATGCCGATGATCACAAGAATCACCGTGATGCGGAAGCGCAGACTCCGCAGAAACTTCCATTTTTCTTTGATTTTAAGCCTGGAAATAGTAACCAACTCCCCACTTTGTGTGAACATACTTCGGTTCACTTGGATTTTTCTCGATCTTTTCGCGCAGACGGCGGATATGTACATCTACGGTGCGCACATCGCCCGGGTACTCATAGCCCCAGACAATGTTCAGCAGGTTCTCTCTGCTGTACACCTTGTTCGGATTGAAGACGAGAAGCTCGAGCACATCGAACTCCTTCGCAGTCAGATTGATCTCGCGGTCTCCGATGAAGACTCTTCTGCCCTCGCAGTCGATCCGCAGGTCTTTCACCTGTACGACTTTTTGCTTTCTCTTCTTTTGGCTCCTGGTCGGGCCGCACGGCGCATGATGGCCTTGATGCGTGCTTTTACTTCCAGAATGTTGAACGGCTTTGTGATGTAATCATCTGCGCCGTATTCCAGTCCCAGGATTTTGTCCATGTCCTCGCCCTTTGCGGTCAGCATGACGATCGGAACGTTGGAAAATTCACGGATCTGCTGGCAGACGGACAATCCGTCCAGCTTTGGCAGCATCAGATCCAGAAGGATCATATCGTATTCTTTTTCTTTTGCCATGGAGAGTGCTTCCTCGCCGTCGTATGCGCAGTCAACCTCCATGCCGTCCTGCTCCAGGCTGAAGCGGATTCCTTTTACGATCAGTTTTTCATCATCAACTACAAGAACTTTCTTTGCCATTTCTTCTCCTTCTTGTTCTAAACCTCGATAGAACCCCTTATCTTTTCAAACATCTTTTCCTTGATGCCCTCAATGTTCATAATCTCCTCAACCGAACCAAACGGGCCGTTTGCTTCGCGGTAGGCGATGATGGCATCCGCACGGCTCTCTCCGATGCCGGAGAGTGTCATCAGTTCTTCTTTTCCGGCCGTGTTCAGGTTGACTTTGCCGGAACCGGAAGCCTGCTCCGTGCCGCCCGTATTCTGCTGCGGCGTTTCCGTGCTTTCCATGTTTTCTGCCTCCTCGCGCGTCCAGACGGTGATCTGCTCTCCGTCTTCGATTTTCCGTGCAAGATTGAGGATTTTTTCTTCAGCATCCGGCAGAAATCCGCCTGCCGCTTCCACAGCCTGCACTACGCGGCTTCCGCCCGGCAGCGTGTAGACACCGGGGGAAGCGACCGCACCGCAGATATAAACCTGCACCGTTTCTTCCGGTGCTGCCTCCTGTGCCTCACGTTTTTCCGGAATGCCTGTGGTTTCTCCGGCGCTTTTTTCGGAAACCGTCTGCTCCTCATCCACTTCCTTCTGATTCCCGAAAACGGTTTCCGCCGTACTCCCGCCTGTGCTATCTGACAGTTTGTATTCTGTATCCCTGTGGTTGCATCCGCAGAGCAAAAAAACCAGCATCGCCGCCAGTATTTTTGCATGTTTTCTGCCTCTGTTCTGCTGTTTTTTCAATTTCATGCTGTGTACTCCCTTCCGCTTCGCATCTGACGCGCAAGGGTCCCTTGTGTACGCATAACTACGTTTCTATTGTATCGAAGAAACCATAAAAATACAAGTAGAAATCTTAATCGTTATTCCCACTGAAACACTACAATTCCCACAACTGCCACTGCCATGCCGAGCAGCTTGCGCACGGTGAAATCCGTTTTTTACCATACCGAAAAGGCCGAACAGTTCAATCAGCCACGCCGCTGCGAGCTGGGAAATGACGATCAGCATCGCCGCCTTCGCCGGGCCGAGCCCTGCCATACTCCAGATAACCCGTGATCGTGATAAAACGCCGCCAATTGCCCCGCCGAGCAGCAGATACCACGGCTTTACGCGGAACAGATCCCCGATGGGCTCCCTCCCGGTGATGCACCATGCCGCAAGACAGACGGCAAACGCACTAATCTGCACCCAGCCGGCCGCCAGCCATGTACTCGTCTGTTTCGTCACCTCTGTGTTGAAAACGCCCTGAATACTCATCAGTGCGCCGGAAAGCAGCGCTGTTAAAATTCCCGCCATTGATTCTTCCTCCTGCTGTTTTTTTATGTACTCTCGGAGTCTTTCTGCGCTTGATTTTTACGAGAAGATTTTTTGTCAGTTGTGCCCAAATTTCTGAGGCGTACGCGGTGCGTACGTTGATGAAATTTGGGTGCAGCTGGCGGAAAATCGGCCGTAAAAGCAAGTGCAGAAAGGCCCCGAGAGTACATTTTATACTATTCCTTTTTCCCCGTTTTTATACAGAACCGAGGGACAGCAGGAAAACAGCCGCCCGGTCTCCTGCATAGGAAACCAGACGGCTGTCTATTTCACATTACTGTAATGCTTTCTCCAGTTTTTCAATCATCTCATCGATGTCATCTTTCGTAATCACAAGCGGCGGTACCATACGAAGAACGTCGCTTCCGGCGGAAATCACAAGAAGTCCGTTCTCAATCGCGCGGTTAATGACTTCTCCGACCGGACGGCCCGTTACGACAAGGCCCTGCATAAAGCCTTTTCCACGGCGTGCTGCGAGGCAGTCATATTTTTCCACCAGTTCGTCCAGCTTTTTCTCCAGATACGGAGCCGTCTCTGCTACATGCTCTACGACATGCTGTTTCTCATAGCATTCAAATACAGCATTGACAGCCGCGCAGGCCAGCGGGTTTCCGCCGTATGTCGTTCCGTGGTCTCCCGGAACGAGCGAATGCTCTGCCGTCTTTTTATTCAGCACGAAGGCGCCGACCGGAACGCCGCAGCCAAGTGCTTTTGCACACGTCATGACATCCGGCTGTACGCCGTAATCCTGCCATGCGAACAGTTTTCCCGTTCTTCCCATACCGCACTGGATCTCGTCGAGAATCAGCAGGATGTCGTGCTCGTCACACAGATCGCGCACGCCCTGTAAAAATTCTTTCGTTGCCGGATAGATACCGCCCTCGCCCTGTACAGTCTCCATGATGATCGCACATGTCTTGTCGGTAATCTGTGCCTTTACGCTCTCCAGATCATTAAAATCCGCAAATTTAATGCCGCCGATCAGCGGTTTGAACGGATCCTGATAATGCGTATTTCCTGTTACAGAAAGCGCTCCAAGGCTTCTTCCATGGAAGGAATGGTTCATCGCGATGATCTCGTGATCGTTGCTGCCGTCTTTTAAGTAAGCGTATTTTCTCGCTACTTTGATGGCTCCCTCGATCGACTCCGTACCGCTGTTCGTAAAGAATACTTTATCCATGCCGGATGCCTTCGCCAGCTTTTCTGCCGCGGAGCCCATCGGAACATTGTAGAACAGGTTGGAAACATGGATGACTTTGTCCACCTGGTCTTTCACTGCTTTTTTATAATCGTCATTGCTGTAGCCGAGCGCATATACCGCGATACCTGCCGCAAAGTCCAGATATGCTTTTCCGTCGGTGTCATACAGATGGACGCCCTCGCCGTGGTCGATCACAAGCGGGAACCGGTTATAGGTGTGGAGCACGTACTGCTCGGTCTGTTCCATATACTCATTTGTCTTCATGATTGAATTTCTCCTTGTTTTCCCCTAAAATCGCCGTACCAATTCCTTTGTTCGTAAAGATCTCAAGCAGCAGGCAGTGCTGGATTCTTCCGTCCATGATGTGGACTCTTGAAACACCGTTCTCAATCGCGTCGATACAGCCCTGGAGCTTTGGAATCATACCGCCGCCGACATTTCCGTTGGTGATGAGATCTCTTGCTTCCTGTACGTGGAGCTCGGAAATCAGGCTCTCCGGGTCCTTCGGATCTTTGTAGACACCCTCGATATCGGTCAGGAATGCCAGTTTTTCTGCATTTAACGCCTCAGCGATGGCGCATGCCGCGTCGTCTGCGTTGATATTGTAAGTATTGAAATCATCATCCATGCCTACCGGGCAGACAACCGGAAGGAAGTCGTTCTCCAGAAGATCGTACAGCACCTTCGGGTTTACGTTCTTGATATTTCCAACGAAGCCGATATCCTCGCCCTTGGACAGCTTCTTCTCTACATTTAAGAGTCCGCCGTCTTTTCCGCTGATGCCGACCGCGTTGACACCGAGTGACTGAATCATGGTGACAAGCTCTTTGTTGACCTTATTCAGCACCATCTCTGCCACTTCCATCGTATCGGCATCCGTTACACGAAGGCCGTTGACGAATTTCGGTTCCATGCCGACTTTTCCGACCCAGCGGCTGATTTCCTTTCCACCGCCGTGTACGATGATCGGTTTGAAGCCGACCAGTTTCAGAAGAACTACGTCCTGGATGACGTTTCTCTTTAACTCTTCATCCACCATTGCGCTTCCGCCGTATTTGATGACAATGATTTTGCGGTTGAACCGCTGAATATAAGGAAGTGCCTCGATCAGCACATTTGCTTTGTCCAGATACATCTGATTTACCATGATTTTTTCTCCTCTTATGCTCTTTTCCCGTGCCTGTTCCGGATCCGGTCAGGAACGATAATCTGCGTTGATTTTTACGTAATCGTAGGTCAGGTCGCAGCCCCATGCCGTTGCTGTCGCCTCTCCCATGTGGATGTCGGCGGTCGCAGTTACTTTCGGCTCGGAGAGGATCTTCGTTGCCTCCTCCTCGCTGTAGTCAACGGCAACACCTTTCGTGATAATCTGCAGTTTTCCGGCTGCGCTCTCAAAGTAGAGATCTACATTTTCCGGATCGAATTTTGCTCCGGAGTAACCCATCGCGCAGAGGATTCTTCCCCAGTTGGCGTCATGGCCGAAGATTGCCGCTTTCGTCAGACTCGATGTGATGACGGATTTTGCCAGTGTCACGGCCTGCTCTTTGCTCTCGGCTCCCTGAATCGTCACTTCGAACAGTGCGGTTGCGCCCTCGCCGTCGCCTGCGATGTGCATCGCCTGTGTTTTATTGACTTCAAAGAGTGCTTCTTTGAAAATCTTGTAATCCTCGTTTTCTTCCGTAATTTCCGGGTTTCCGGCAAGACCGTTTGCCAG
>ENA-OQIP01000153-OQIP01000153.1-human-gut-metagenome-genome-assembly--contig:-NODE-153-length-14265-cov-2.784199_pt1 | contig 14265 bp, 15 predicted proteins | sample MGYA00242585_ERZ504750 | MGnify/ENA primary metagenome ERZ504750 (study PRJEB26092, sample SAMD00036441) | human gut metagenome | host: Homo sapiens | study: EMG produced TPA metagenomics assembly of...
ATAAGGCTCGTACTGTAAAGGCCAGCGTTGATTATGTAGCAGTCATTGCAGAAAAGGCCGCAAAAAAAGAGAAAATCGAATCTGAGGTTGCTACGTTGACTGCAAATCTCGATGATCTGAAGACGCAGCTGAAAGCCAAGAAAGCAGAATTGAAAGCCGCCACCAAGGAACTTGCCAAAGCCGAAAACAAAAAAGACTGCCGCCGAAGCAAAAGCAGCAGAAGAAGCAAAGAAGGGCGAAGCAGAAGATGTGCTGAAGAAGCTGCTTGCCAGCGGTATGACGGCTGAAGAAATCCTTGCAAAGCTCCAGTAATGCAATATGATGAACTGGACAAGCTGCTGAAGTAAAGGAAGGGGCTGTTGCACAAGGATAAAACCGGTGTAACAGCCTCTTTTTCATTCATGCTGCAATTTTTTCAGCTTTTCAAACGTATCTAAATTAAAGTGGCATATCATCTTCCTATTTCACAAATCCTTGCCGTTTTCAGACAGGAGGTTGCTTTTATGAAAGTATCTGCCGACTATCGTATGCTCGCTCTCGATGCTCTGCGCGGAAAATGGAAAACTGCTGTTTTGACAGGTATTGCCGCCAGTGCGCTCGGTGCTACCATTGTGAGCAGTTCCAACAGTGCCGTATCCAATTCCAATCAGGCAAAGGACATCCATTTTGAACTGTTCTCCCAGCCCAACGGCGGTCGGCTGCTTGCTGTTCTGCTTGCCGGCATTGTTCTGTGGGCAGTCCTCCAACTGATCGTGGGCGGTGCAGTTCAACTGGGATATGCTCATTTTAATCTGAACCTTGTAGATGGAAATGATGCTGCCATCTCGGACTTGTTCTCTCAGAAAGACCGTCTGTGGGATGGCTTCTGCATGAAATTCCTGCAGGGTCTGTACATCGCCCTCTGGTCGCTGCTGTTGGTGATTCCGGGAATCGTGAAAACATACAGCTATGCGATGACACCTTACATCATGTCCGAGCATCCTTCGCTGACCGCAAATGAAGCGATCACAGAATCCCGGCGGATCATGAATGGCAACAAATGGCGGCTGTTCTGTCTGGATTTCAGCTTCATTGGCTGGGAGCTGCTCTGTTCGGTGCCACTGTATGCCGAGGGTTTTCTGGTTCTCAAATATTTCACCGGTTCAGAGGCTCTGGCGATTTCTCTTGTTCTTCTGCTGACAATTCCATTGAGCATTGGCTTCTTTTTTGTACACCCCTATGAGGAAGCTGCATGGGCTACTTTCTACCGCGATATTACCGCAGCACCTACCGAACCGGATGAAGCATATTGACTTTTATATTAAAATTATCGTTGTAGTTCCCTTCATCGGCTATGACTCTAAATGGCCGGATCAGAGTAAACATAGATTGAAAAAGCTGATCCAAAACGCAAACGATTCTATTGTTATTTCACATTCTGCGGATGTTTCCAGTTATAAAAAAAGAAATTATTATATGGTCGATCATGCAGAGTACCTTATCGGTGTGTTTGATAATCAGAAAAAGCTGCGTTCAGGCACAGCACAGACCAGTCCAACTATGCCTTGCATCAGGGAAAAGTAATCACTCTGATCCATCCAGACACTATGGAGATAACAGCCCCTGCGCCTTAACAAATTCACAAAAATTTTTCATTAGCATTTCCAACAAAATATTTTCATTGAAGGGGTGCTGTGATATAATAAGATATAAAACTACGCTCAGAACAAATGGTGCCGCTATGAACAAATATATTGGACAGCAATTTGCTGCTTTAAGATACGAAAAAAATATTTTGGTTGTTGAAGAAACTACATCTGCTGGTGGATGCGGCTCCTTCAACGCGGCTTCTTCATGTCCTGCGTCAGCCTGTCTTTATGACAGTGCGGCGTGGGGCTTTTTTATTGCCTGAAAGGAGTATGAGAACATGAGTCTGAAATATACCTGCCCCAGCTGTGGAACCCCATTGGGTTATGAGGGATTGTGTTGGAAATGTAAGTGCGAGCAAGAACGGCAAGCTGCTCTGGCCTGGATGCCGGAACAAATTGTCGAAAAACAAAGAAACTTGATACAGAACATCCAGAGGCTGGCTGATATGGAGGACCCGGAGTTCGCCGACTTTTGGCAGCTGCTTGGCTACCATGATGCCATCACCCCGGAGATTCAGCGAGTGGCACTGGCCGCAGAGGTGTTCTGGCCCTGTGAGATCTATTATCACGCTCCCGCTGATGTGGGGGAGGGCCTGATCCACGCGCTGCTGTCCACAGAGGATTCCAGTGAAGCGTCCAACCTGATGTGCTGCCTTGCTTTCCAGGGCGATGGTCGGGCACTGGAAACGCTGTTGGAACTGGAGAATCATCCCCGCTCCTGGCGCAAGAAGCTCTATGTAGACCCGTCCATTTACGCCCAGTGCGGCGGCTGGACCTTTAATAAAAAGGGACAACGGACCCAACTCAACTTCGATACCTGCTTTTCCTTCGTCAAGGGAGCCCCCGGTGAAGTGTCCCCCGTTCGCATCGGGCGGGCACGGGAGGACACCTGTCCCCACTGCGGCGGGCGGATGGCGGACATGCTGGTGCTGGACGGCCGGGACGAGCGGCTGAAGTTTCTGGGGCTGGACGGCATTCTGACCGCCACCTGCTGTCCCAACTGCGTGGGCTTTCTGAAAGGCCCCGCTTTCAACCGCTTTACTCTGGACGGCGGCGTAGAGGTCTTTCCCTCAGAGCTCTTTGACGGGGCGGGAAAGATGGACTGCTATGTCCGGCCGGAGGACTACAGGTCCCTTACCGAAAATCCCTTCGTGCTGGGCGGTGCGCCAATGCCCCTGTTCTATGGCGCCGCCTGTGACGATGTGAACACCGTTGGCGGCTTTGCCAACTGGGTTCAGGACTGGGAATACACCGCCTGCCCCCACTGCGGAAAGCCCATGAAATATCTGGCCCAGATCCAGTGGGATACTTTGATGGACGGCACAGAGGGCACACTCTACATCGAGTTCTGCCCTGACTGCCAGATCGTATCCATGCAGCACCAGCAGACCTGATAGGAGGAAATCGCTATGAATTTGCCAAAGTTCAACAGTGCGGACGGGCGCTGTTACTGGATGAAGCCCGAGGTACAGGAAGAACTGCAACCGCTCTTTGACCAGTGTATCCAGGATGCCATTGACGGGAAAATCACGCGGCTTGATGATTCCCACTGGCCGCCGGTAGTGGTCAGCAGTCAAGGTGCACCCTTTGAGGTGTGGCAACTGCTTAGGGCATGGACCGAAATACAGCGGGCCGAGACCCTGGATGCGGAAAAGGCCATCGCCTTCAGCGAAAACCTGCGCCGCCAGAGCCGCTGGGGTGAAATTGACCACCATCTACTTGATATGCTGAAACGGGAGCTACAAGAGAAGTATTTTGTTGTAACAGGCGATGAAGATGATCGCTTCTGGGATCGGGAGTATTCCCTGAAACCAGGTATCCGTGCAGAGGAGGTCCCGGAGCCGCTGCTGCGTTTCGCCTGCTATGTGGCGGTGAGCTATAAAGTGTATGGCTTGGACTTTCAGTATCTGGACGCCAATTACCTCTTTGGATTGGTGGAGAAAGTCCGTCCTGATATGGTGAAAAAGCTCCGGGAACACGGGACCGGCAGGCTGCCGCTCTCTCTGCAAAAGAGGAAAACAGAGCACTTCACCGCATCGGCCAACGATGCCTTTGCCGTTATCCGTATTACTGCCAGGGACAACACGGAGGAATGCTGCCATGAAGTGCTGAACTACCTGTGTGAGATTCTGGAGCAGGAGGACTTTCCCCGCAGCTATGCGGTGGAGTTCAAAGGGCCGGAAAAGAGCTATCTTCCCATCACAGGACTGCCCAAAAAGGGAGTAAACCAGCTCTTTGCCTGTGCCGTGCAGTACCCTGGCCTCCACCCCCTGATGGAACGGTACGCCCGGCTTGCCATGCGGCAATATGAGCAGTACACCAATCTCAGCGATGAGCAGTGCGCACTCCCCGGAAGTTTTGCCGTGTTCGCCCTGGGAATGCTGGGGCAAGAGTGGCGGCAGCTGGTATGGGATTATCTCGATCTCTGTGATGATGAGCACTCCCACTTACAGGAAAAATTCCTCCGGGAGTATGTGAAACAGTTTGGATTTACCGCCGATACCGTCCCTGTATTTGTCCGTGGGGTGCTGTCCATGCAGAACATGAAGTATTCCAAGGACTATGCCGCGTGGATGGCAAACGCAGAAAGCCTGGACGCTCTGCTGGAGGCAAAAATCCACCTGTCCGAGATCGTTCCAAGCGGTTTTTCCTCTGACGAGGATGACGATGATGACGAGGGCGAGGAACCCGCCGAAGAAACAGAAGCCAGCCCGGAGGAAGTGCTGCAATACGCATGGGAAACGGTCTGCTATGTGATCTGGGGCAAAGCCAGCGCCAAGGGTGGTCAGAAAGTGGTGGAAGCAGCTCCGGAGGAACTGAGAGAAAGGTATCAGGAAATTTTTCAATAGACTATAAGGAGGACTCGGATGAGTGAAGTAAGCTATTCAAATGTACCTCCCATGATGGCTGCCATCAAAAGTGGTGACATAGAGGCGATTCGTTCCCTGCTTCACGCAGGGCATTCTCCCAATGAGCCACAATGCTATCAGGTAATGATTGGAGATTGGCCGCGGGATGACGAAGCCTTTCCGCTGGAATTGGCTGTACTGGAAAATCGGATGGACATGGTACAGCTCCTGATCGAATGCGGAGCAGATTTGACCCATAACCCGGAAGAATTGCTTTGTGGTTCCCTGCGCAGTCAAGACCTAACCCTGTTTTCCTTTTTGGTAGATGTGGGAGTCAGAATCCCCGCAACGCAAAGGGATATATGCAGGCTGTTTCTCCACTTGGTGGATCGGGATGAGCCTAATGTACTCCCCATTTTGAAAAGGATGGGCATGGATTTGAAACAATACGGCGGTGAAGCCCTGCGCAGTATGGCGAGCCATGGAAATCAGCTGCTGGTGGAGTATCTGATTCAAAACGGGGCGGACATCAACTATCACAAGCCAGATATGGTGTTTCCCTACGCTTCGACTCCTGTCACTGAAGCTGCACGGCACAACGATTTTTCTATGGTGCGCTGGCTTGTGGAACAGGGTGCAGACATCACCATCCCGGATAAATACGGTGACCGGCCCTACACCGTGGCAGTACAGAACAAAAATCAGGAAATGGCCGCCTACTTAAAAGCTCTGGAGCCGGAGGAATGGCATAACGAACAGGAAAAAGCGCGTCAACTCATGCCTTACAAGCTGCCTGCCAAGCTGGTGGAATACTTAAAGACCGGCCCCTTGCGTCTGGAATTTCCAGAGCGGGAACTGGTGAAATGGGCGGAACTGTACCCCTACATGGATGTACAGGAGATGACCTGGAAACGGAAAAAGTTGCTCTCCCTTATGGCGAAAATGGACAATTACAGCGACTATTTGCTGCTGTGGAGTCCCAGAGATAAGAAACTCTGGTATCTGGACATTGAGCATAAGGAGTTTCATCCGTTAGCCAAATGGGAGGAATTTATTGCTGATCCCGGAAAATATCTTAATGGAATGATTGAGGGCGAGTTTGAGGAATAAGGAGAGAAGCAAAATGGAACAGGCATACTGCACCGCAGTTTTCTGGCGCGGCGGAGAAAAGATTGATCTGAATGGACTAAAACCAGATGCGGTACGGTGTCTGTCTGTGACAGGAGAGCGGAAGGTGAATCTGTCCTTCCTGCGAGATTATCCCAATCTGGAGGAACTGACCCTAATGGAAAAGTGTGAGGGTGTAGAAGTTCTCTCCGGGCTAAAGCAGCTTCATACACTGTCCCTATGGCTGTCGGCCCCTGTTTCCTGGGACAATGTTTCTCTCCCCGGCCTACGTGTTCTCCACCTGCGTGGAGAAAAGAATGGCGACATTACCCCACTTCTCACCAGCATTACCTATCTCCATTTGGAGGAAATGCGGAAAACGGAAGATCTTGCCCCTTTCCTGACTCCAGCGACCCGGCTTCAGAAACTCTATCTCCAGTCACTACCAGCTGTGCAGAAACTACCGGCTCTGGATGGGCTTCCTTCCCTTTATGCCCTGAAACTCTATGAACTGCATAAACTCAGCGATTTGTCCGCCCTCTCTCACAGCCATTTGCGCTACTTTGCCGCCTCTCTGATCGGGGATAAACTCTCCGCCCAGGCGCTGGCAGATGCTGTGCTGGCAATTCCCGGTCTGGAGGCAGCCGCGCTCCAGCTGGTAGACCGCTCCGGGCGGCGCTATGGCAGTATCCAAAAAGCCTTTGTCGCCGCTGGGAAATCCGGATTGCTGCGGGAGGAAATTAGTGCTTTGACCACATGGCTGTCGCTGTAACCTGGGGATTGGGGCAAGAATGATATGGAACAGTTTTTTGAACATTCCGATTTGGGATTGGGAGCACTGACCTTTCAGAAAGGACCAGGGACCATCCACTGCTGGACTGGAAGAATCGCAGACACAGAGATCCTGTTTTCCATTATTTTGAACACATCTGAACTTCAGTCGGCAAACCTGGATTTTATCCGTTCTGTGCTTCAAAACTGGCGGGAGTATCTTTCAAAAGCGGAGCATGAGATTCAGGCGCAGATTGGTAAAAGCCCTGAGAAGTTTGGATTGCAGCGCGCTCCATTCCCTGAAACGGAGATTCCCGCCGAGCAGCCGCAATTTCTGTTTTATGATGAGACAGAATGGGGCCTGCACTTTGAGATTTGTACCCTTCCTGTGGGGGAGCCATTTGGACTTATGGTTGAGTTTTCAGGGGATACGCCAACGGATGTATATGGCTTGTCGGAAGCGGAAGAAATAGAAGCGGACATGGAATAATATAAAGGAGCCGATCAGATTGTGTGAGAATGCGAAAATTCTTTGTCCTTACTGTTTGACGAGAGAAATTGACCCGGCACAGGCGATATGCTCTGCTTGTTATTCAAAAGAGGATAAATGGGAGCGAGGCAGTTGGGATGACCTACGCAAGCGCAAGAATGCCGATGAAATCCAGATGTTTACCATAGCCAAAAAAGTAGATGAAGCGTTCCAGATACCAGAAAATGAAGCTTATGCCTGTATAGAGAAACACGAAATGATTCAGGCTGAGGCCTTGGAACGGGAAATGGAGGCTTTTCACCGGCGGCGCATCCTTTGTATGGTGGAGATATTTTCCAAGATTGATTGCGGCATCCTCTTTTCTGGCTATGTAGAACTGGATACCTATTTTAAGAATGTGTGGGATTATGCCCATCAGCGCATTGCCGCAGAACAGCTCAGAGAGGTTCAGGAGTATCTGCGGTCACAGATTCCATGGAAATCCCTATCCAGTCAGCGGATGGATCTGGGGGCAGAACTTCTCAACTTTTGGTGCGGAGAAGATGAGTTGGATTGGGGCTATTCTCAATATTTTGAGATTGCAGCAGGTAATCTCAAGCCGTTTCTTGTAATGACCTTATTCACAGAGATTCTGTGTAAGCATTTTCCAGATGTAATGTCTGCGCCAGTCAAGCGGCTGAGCAGCAAACTTTGAGGCACTAAAAAGGGGGTACTTTCATGCCAGACTGGGCACAAATCATATCCGATGCGCTGGACATTCTAAAATTTGACGGAGCCGTACAGGACACTCTGGCGGAACTTCGAGGGAAATGGGGCGCACAGGTCCCGGCGCTGCTGGATGAACGCTTTGACGCCATCGGCATCCAATATATGAAATTGCCCCATGAAAAAGGAGCGGCGGCCTTGGGGCAGGAACTCTCTGCCTTCGGCTGGGCGTTGTATAACCTGGACGATGAGGACGAGTATCTGTTTGCCTTGATCCCAGAAGAAGAACGCAACGAATGGGAACGCTACTGCAAAAAGCAGGGGCAATATTGCCACCTGATGAAACAGCAAGGGCGAAAATGGGGCGACCATGCCAAGGAGCAGGACCCTGGGAAGCTGATGCCCTGCGAGGAGTACATACTTCAGGATGAGTACGATTATTTCTTCAACTCCCTGGCGGGTGATTTTGCGGCGGGCGAATGGAAAAACCAGGATGCAGAAGAATGGAAAAACGGCTGTGTGGCCGATCTGCGCCAGCGTCCGCCCCAGGTGACCCGCGCCCACAGTTTGCCGCATCTTGGGTGCCTCACTTATTCCGCAGAAAATGGACTCTATGCCGCGTCCAGGACCGCTGGCAGCGGGACTATTGGCCGAGCATTACTGAGCAAGAATCCAGGCACGCTCAACTGGGCCGAACCGTCCCCCGTTGGATATGACGGTCCACCGCAGACCCTGTGCTGGGCTGACCATTCCCTCTGGGTGGGCGATCCCACCAACGCTACGCGGATTGAACTGACTGACCGGGGCACCTGCCAGGATGTGAAAAACTGGACTCTGCCGGAAGATGGATGGAGCACCAAATACCATTGCGGCATTACGACAGACGGTCTGGGCCGGGTCTACTTTTCCAACGAGTGGTACAAGGGGCAGATTTACCGCTGGGAAAACGGCAAGGTAACAAAACACACCTTCTCTCTGGATGGATACGACCATCTCTCCGAGGCCGTTCCCGTTCCCAGCACAGGCCGCATTACCATGATCCACGCAGTCAGTGGCAAGGGGCGGATGGAAGAATGCCTGCTGGAACTGGATATGGACACCGGGCGGTGCCGAATTGCCCCCCTGCCTGGAATGGGCGAGGGGCTGAAACTTCGCTGGTTTACCGGGGACTGGCTGCTGGTGCAGGGAAACGGCGAAATCCTCTCCGATGACTTTGCCCAGCTCATCAACATGAACACCCGTGAAGTGCTGCGTATCCGTCCGGAAATGTTCGGCGGGGAGAAAATGCAGCACATTGGAATACTCACCGATGGCACGGTGGTCATCGTCACCCGGCGGGATAAGGTTGGGCCGGTATTTCGTTATCCCATCGACTTCTGGGGCTTCCTTCGGATGGCAAACAAGCCCAAAAAGCTGGAATGGCGGGAGTACAAAGAAGTGTACCCGAATCTGCCCATCTTTCTACCGCCCAAGGCCACGGAGCGAAAAATCATTCTCAAAAAAGACAGCCTGACTATCCTGGGGTCGGTATTTACGCCGCCGTTTACCCTTTCGCAGCTTTCGGAAAAGCTGGGGCCCGCCCGCATTGTCCTGCAAAATGGAACACGGAAAAGCCCCATTACAGGCCGAGAGAGTCCCTATACCCAGGCCCTTGCTTTGTGGGACGAACTTGGACTCCAGGGCTGGTTGGATGAAGATGAGCAGATTATCAAAACCCTTGGTGTCCGGGTAGCGGCACTGGGAGAGTATGCGGTTCGGCAGACATTTGACGGAGCGGTTTGGATCGGGTCCAAGGACTACCGGGAGGCCAGCTGGAAGGATTTCGCCGGATTTGCCCATACCCTCAAATTAGGCGGCTTTACCGTCTATACCCTCTTGCCGGGTCCTGTTTCAGAGGAGCAGTCAGCGCAGAAAGCAAAGCTGGAGGCCCTCTCCGCCATGGTGCAGATCAGCTGGAAAGAGCCAGAGCAAAAGGCGGCGAAAGCACAGAAATACAAGTTATCCAAGCCGACTGAACCAGTGCTCACCTTTACCAGCTTCAACTTCAAGCTGGCGGTCATGGAAGTCCTGATGTACGAGAAAGGCTTACTGGCTCCTAAACTGGATGCCCATGAGTTTGCCAGAGAGTATAGCCGACGCAAAATCGACATTGACACGGAAGGGTATGAACCCATCCCAGAGATTCGGAAGTGGCTGGAGAAATACCCTGTCCCGGAGCGGCTGGCACCGGAGGTCACAGAAATCGAGATGGATGGCGGCAGCGAGATTTATACCCAGCTCTGTCCGTTCTGGGATGGCGAGGATGGAGCCTTTGATCTTAATACCGTTACTGAGGCGGAACTGCGCCAGTTCCCCAATCTCAAACATATTACTCTCATGTCCTCCAAGCCAGAACAGGTGCTGCCGGTTCTGGAACGGTGCAGTATCAAGGTAGACTTGCTGTGAGGTGAAAGCATGAAAGCGAAACTAAAAGTGATAAAGGACTGGGAGTTCGAGGAATTTGAACTGACGGGAACTTCCTTCAAATACAGCCCGACTGGATGCAAGGGTATGGTAGCCCGCAGCGAGGATGAAATTGTGTTTTGGACCTATCATCTCTTGACAAAAGTGCAGCGGCGTTTTGTGGGTCAAAGGCGAAGTTTCCAGGTGGATTCCCAGCCCAGAGCCGAAAGAGCAGCAAGATGTTTGGGAAGTTCCTGTCTTGCTCTCATGCGACAGAGGAATACTGTTGGTTTGCCCGGCCAGTAAATCCCTTTGGTGGATGCCGCAGATGGATGGAGAGTGGATTCCGATCCCCATGGATAACTGGTGTGCCCAGGGTATTCCCAAGCCGGTAGCAGTCACCGGAAGCCAGGGCGTTTTCCCTATTGTGTGCCGAGTGGACAACTCCGCTGATGCGACCAACAGTTTTACCAGCCTGACGGTAGACTTTGAAACCATGACTGCACACTGGGCAGAAAGCGGCTCTTGCGTATACAGCAAAGCAGGGACCCGACAGACCCATTTGGCGGCGGTAGAGCGAGCTGGCGGCAATTTTGCCCAGGCAGACTTTCACTACAACTATCCTATGATTGGCTCCATACTGGAACAGAATGGACAGTTTTATGCCTTTTTGGAAAGCAGCACCATCAATCCGGCGGGTCTTTCTCTCATGGGCTACTATTGGTATCTGGAACTGGAGGAAAACGGACTATTCAAAAAGAAACTGTGGGGCAAAGATAATTTAAGCCGCCTGCCCGGAAAACACGGGATGCGCGGAAAATTCTCCGGTGACAGGACTTGCCTGATCCTGTCTCCCATTTTTAAGAATGATGACTGGAAGGGTAAACAAAAGGTGCTGCGCCTTTCAGATTTGGTGCTGATCGACCTTGCCATGCCCCGTGGATACGCTTCCTTCCATGTGCTGGATGTATGGGGAAACCGGGCATTTCTCAGCGATGAGAAAAACAAGCTGGTTCTTTGTGAAATGACCTTGGAGTAGTTATGAGGGCTGAGTATGCTTTTCAAGAAAAAGATTGTATTTACAGAAGGAATGAATGAAACCCTTTGTTCTTTCGATGAAATACCCTGGTTTTCCTGTTGTGGAGTTTCGTATGATAAACCATCGTATTACCCATATCTTCAGGAAAAGGACCCAAAACAAGCAGAAAAACTACTGCTGCATACAAAGAACTACTCAGGAACCGTCTGCCTTACAAATTTGTTCAAAGAAGGCATTTGTCGTGCAGATACCTTTATTCTGCAAACGGCTGGGTGGAAGTTTTACCAGAATGAATTTATGCCATGTGTGGAGGCCAGTTGGCGCACTTATGAAAAAAGAGTATCGAAGGCAAATGGCCTCGATCTGAACTCGGCGGAAAAAGATTCCTGCGTGATTGTGGCTTTCCTGACAGCATAGATCTTCAGTTGTGCCGAATGGTGCAATATTTACTGGTTGAACAATACTTCCTTGAAAGGTTTCCTCAGTTCCCTCTATTTTTCAGCCGGATCATTGATATTTACAAGGATGGGCATATCGTGCTCGGCTGGAATGGAAGATTTGCATCGCATGAGACGAATCTGGAAAATGAAAACGGAACCCCAATCTTACCAACAGACAGAAGTTTGATTATATGGTAGGAAAAGAAGAATTTAATTGCTGTGAGACGAGGGAAAATGATATGGCATTACAGGAAAAGAAAATAATGCCTCCCCCTTGGCTGGCTCACCGGGAGATCGAGCGATACTCTATTGGCTGGCGCATGGGGCTACGGGGAGGATTACATATACCGATTTGGCGATTGGATGGACACCCTCTCCCCGGATGAGCGGACGGAATACCGCACCCTCTTTCCCGAGCCGGTGACCTGGAAGGGTTGGTGGGATGACGAAGATAGCAGCGAAGTGCTGGAACATGGGGGACTTCTGGGTGAATGCGTGGCAGCCGGAAGGAAGCCCTAAATACACCCGGCAGTGGCTTCAGCAGGAGTTTGCCGCTGGGAGAAAGCGGGAATTTGCTTATCTGGGGCCATCAGCCTTCCGAGGACGGCCAGCTGACAAAAAGCTGCCTCAGCCAGTGGTGGATGGAGGATTTCTGGTCCATTGCCAATACCTATCTTTGTATGGAGCAGTATATGATGGCGGCCAAGGCGGAGCTCTTTGGCGATAGTGAAATCCAGGAGCAGATATTGAAGTGTAGTGACCCTAAACAGATCAAGGCCCTGGGCCGCAAGGTGCGGGGTTTTGACCAGAAGGTATGGGATAAGTTCAAATACGCCATTGTATTGAATGGCAACTGGTGCAAATTCAGCCAGAACCGCGACCTGCGCGAATTTCTTCTCTCCACCGGAGATAGTGTGCTGGTGGAGGCCAGTCCCTATGATAACATCTGGGGTATTCGTCTCGCAGCCAGCTCCCCCGAGGCGCAGGACCCGATGAAGTGGCGGGGGCAAAACCTGCTGGGTTTTGCTCTAATGGAGGTACGGGACGAACTGCGCCGGGTCACGCAGAATGAAATGTTGTGCGACTGGAACGCAGTCTGAGGTAAAAATGATGGAATTATTTGCAAAAAGAATGACTTGGGAGCTGGACAATGAGGAAGGGCTGTCCTGCCTGTTCTTTGAACTGGAGGATGGTTACTTTACACTCTCCCGCAAGACCGGCGCGGAAGCACTCCGCTTGGAAATGAATGATCCAGCCAATGGTCAGTTGATTGACCCGGACTGTTTTGAATATGCCCTTGATAATACCAGGTTTCGTCTAAATATCGTGCGGAACAACCGAAAGGTTCTGCGGTATCTGGAAGAACACCACATCAACACGGAGTTGTATGGAGAAATTGTCCTTCACTACACTCCTCTCAGCAAGCCACAGCTTGAATCATTATCTGCCGTGACTCTCAGGCTGTTTTTCGGTGAACTGCTTTTTTAGGCTGAAACAGAAGTGTCGTTTGCAGAAATCATGCGAGGGGATAACTATGGTTAAAATTCATCGTATTTGGTTCAATACGGAGAGAATGGACAGAGAGGATCACTACAAAATCACATTATTCAGTCGCCCTCGTGTATCTATTCATGTGGACGAGTACATTTGGAGTTTCATCGAAGAAAACATTGTGAAGCCACACAAGCTTATGCGCAGTGAGAAGCATGGGTATCTGTTGGACATTTCGTTTGACCAGTTTGACCCAGCAAAACACCGATATTATCCACTTTCCCCGTACAACGGGCCGCTTCGGGAAGGTGTCGAGATGGACAGCGCAAACAGAAGCTATTTCCGTGAGGACTTTGCAGGCGGCAAAGATCGGACTACCTGGTTCTCTCCCGATAAAATCTGGACAAACTGCGGCAACAAGGTTCTGGATGTCAATATTGATGCCGCCAATGTGAGCGAGAGCATCACCCCCAGAGAATACGCAGAATTGCTGTTCGATGGGATTGGTGCTGCACTGGTGTTTAACTTCAAAAGGCTCAAGCGCGAGGAGTTTGATGAGCTGAAACCCAAGATTGACTGGAGCATCGTAGAAAGCTTTCCCTTTCCAGCAGCCTTTGAGGAGCAGCAGTACATTGGGGACGAGGGCAAAATTCATGTGTATTCCTGGGATGGCCGGCAGGAAACGGACCTTGTAGGCCCCTATTCCGTGCGGGAGTTGTATCTGGAGCATTTCGGAAAATAGTTGGGAGGAATCTGATGAAACGGACAGATATTTATACTGAGGCTCTGATCTGTCTGCGCTCAATCCTTCAGGCAGACCATCCGGAATTCAAGAACTGGATTGACTGGTTGGAGCGGGACATTCAGGACTGGAACCAGCGGCGGGAGGTTACCCATCATCTTCGGGCATACGGTGGTATGGGCTCATTCAATGATCTGCCCAGTATGCGCGGAAATCACGACTACATTTTTGACTTTCTAAAGTCTGTGTGCTATGCCTTCGGCCATCTTTATGGCAAACGGGAAGGCATTTCTCCGGAGGTATTGATGGCGGAGTGCCTCCACGATGTAGAGCAGGCAGCCTATCACCCCCATAAGGCACTGAACCAAGCCATTGCCCAGCACTTGATGCAGGGCGATTTACAGGAAAACCTGGATAGGCTGTAGGAGAACTTACTATGAACGAAAAACTGTCCCGTCCCCAATTCAATCAAATGGACACCACCGAGAAGCAGACACTGATGGAAAGCCTGGCTGCTCGTTATAATATGACCTTTCTTGATCTACATACTTTTGACCGCTG
>ENA-OQIP01000154-OQIP01000154.1-human-gut-metagenome-genome-assembly--contig:-NODE-154-length-14263-cov-1.966681_pt1 | contig 14263 bp, 18 predicted proteins | sample MGYA00242585_ERZ504750 | MGnify/ENA primary metagenome ERZ504750 (study PRJEB26092, sample SAMD00036441) | human gut metagenome | host: Homo sapiens | study: EMG produced TPA metagenomics assembly of...
GCTTTATGTGAGCGGTGTGCTTGCGGGGATTTTGCTTGGGATGATGCACATACTGTGAGCGTAAGCAGTATCATAAGGCGGAGACTCTTGAGAGAATCCCTCATGAGCTTATGAATTTATGAGTTTATGAGTTTATGAGCTTACAGGCAGCGAAGCGGATTGCGAATATCTGCTTTACCGGGATCAAAAAGAATTACAACGTGGGATAAGATGCAGAATTGAAAGTGGATTGCGAATATCCGCTTTACCTGCTGCGAAAATAACAGGAGGACAAAAATGGATTATATCGTAAGAGCTACCGCAGCGGATTCTCAGATCCGTGCCTTTGCGGCAACTACCAGAGATCTGACTGAGACTGCAAGACAGGCTCACAATACAAGTCCGGTAGCAACAGCAGCGCTGGGAAGATTAATGACAGCAGCTGTGATGATGGGCTATGACATGAAGGGAGCAGATGACCTTCTTACCATAAAGATCCAGGGCGATGGCCCTATTGGTGGTCTGGTTGTTACCGCTGACTCTCATGGAGAAGTAAAAGGTTATGCTTTTAATCCGGGGGTCATGCTTCCGCCAAATGATAAAGGCAAACTGGATGTAGGCGGTGCCTTAGGCGTAGGCGTTTTAAGCGTGATCAAGGATATCGGCTTAAAAGAGCCTTATGTGGGACAGACCATTCTGGTATCAGGAGAGATCGCAGAGGATTTAACATATTATTATGCAACCTCTGAACAGACCCCTTCTTCTGTGGCACTGGGCGTTCTGATGAATAAGGATAATACGGTTCGTCAGGCAGGCGGATTTATCATTCAGCTGATGCCGTTCTGCGATGAGAAGTCATTGAAAAACTGGAGCAGCGTCTGGCAGAGTCAATTCCGTTACCGCATTCCTTGACGAGGGCCTGACTCCGGAGCAGATTCTTGAAAAACTGCTTGGAGACATGGACCTTGTGATCAACGATACCGTGCCGACCCAGTTTTTACTGCAACTGCAGCCGTGAGCGTGTATCGAAAGCGCTGATAAGCGGTCGGAAGAAAAAGAACTGAACGAGATGATTCAGGAAGCAAAACCGGTGGAGCTGAAATGCCATTTCTGCAACAGCGCCTATGAATTTTCTACCGAGGATCTGAAAGAATTATTGCGTAAGAGCAAATAACAGTACTGTTTCAGGCGAAACGGAGGCTGTGAGAGCTTCTGTTTGCAGAAAATCTGTAACAGGGAACCAGATAGTGGAGGAAGAAAGAGATGAAACAGGGATTCGTAAAAGTTGCCGCCGCTTCCTGTGCGGTAGTGGTAGCGGATGTCAGAGAAAATACGAGAGTCATTCTGGAAACGATTCATAAAATGGAGGGCGAGGGAGCAAAGGTGATGGTGCTCCCGGAGCTGGCTCTTACCGGCTACACCTGTAGTGACTTATTCTGGCAGAGTCAGATGATTGATGCGGCGAAAGAAGGATTAAAGGAAATTGCCGATGGTACGAAAGAGACCGATGCGCTGATTTTTGTCGGACTGCCGTGGGAACAGGGCGGAAAGCTGTTCAATGTAGCCGCTGTGCTCTGTCACGGAGAGCTTCTCGGCATTGTGCCGAAAAAGTATCTGCCGAACTACAATGAATTTTATGAGCTGCGTCATTTTACGCCGGGAAAAGAAGCGGTGACAACAACGGAATTTTTTGGAAAAGAGGTTCCGTTTGGCATGAATCTGCTCTTCCAGTGTGAAAAAATGCCGCGTCTTAAGGTTGCGGCAGAGCTCTGTGAGGATCTCTGGACCCCAAATCCGCCGAGTGTGGCGCATGCGCTGGCCGGTGCGACAGTGGTCGTAAACCTTTCTGCCAGTGATGAAATGGTTGGAAAAGACAGTTACCGGAGAAGCCTTGTGAGCGCACAGTCGGCGCGTCTGATCTGCGGCTATATTTATGCGACAGCAGGTGAGGGCGAGTCGACGACAGATCTTGTCTTTGGCGGACAGCATCTGATTGCTGAAAACGGAACCATTCTTGCCGAGGCAAAACGATTTGAGAATCAGATCATTTGTGCAGATCTCGATGTGGATCGTCTCACAAGTGAGCGCAGAAGGATGACCACGTATCCGGAGCAGAGAAACGATGGGTATCAGGTCGTTCGATTCTCCTTGTCAATAGAAGAGACAAAGCTGACCCGTTACTTCGATCCACGGCCATTCGTACCGTCGGATAAGCATAACCGCGATCAGCGATGCGACGAAATTTTAAATATTCAGGCTATGGGACTGAAAAAACGTCTGGCGCATACCCATTGCCAGAGCGCAGTTATCGGTATTTCCGGTGGACTTGACTCGACGCTGGCATTGCTTGTAACGGCAAGAGCATTTGATCTGCTCGGGATTCCGAGAAAGCAGATCCTGTCTGTAACGATGCCGTGTTTTGGAACGACAGACCGTACGTATCAGAATGCATGTGAGCCTGTACCCGTAGTAGTGCCTTGGCGCAACCTTAAAAGAGATCGATATCAAGGAGGCTGTCAATCTTCATTTCCGTGATATCGGACAGAATCCGGAGAAACACGATGTGACGTATGAAAACGGACAGGCGCGTGAGAGAACCCAGATTCTGATGGATCTTGCCAACCAGTCCGGCGGTATGGTTATTGGAACTGGTGATCTTTCCGAGCTGGCACTTGGCTGGGCAACGTACAATGGCGACCATATGTCGATGTATGCCGTCAATGCGTCCGTACCGAAAACCCTGGTGCGCCATCTGGTGCAGTATTATGCGGACACCTGCGGGGAAAAAGCACTTTCCGATATCCTTCTGGATGTGCTCGACACGCCGGTCAGCCCGGAACTGCTGCCGCCGAAAGATGGTGTCATTTCTCAGAAAACAGAAGATCTCGTCGGACCGTACGAGCTTCATGATTTCTTCTTATACTATATGCTGCGTGTGACGTACGAACCGCTCAAGATTTACCGTGTGACAAAACTTGCATTTGCCGGTGTCTACGATGATGCGACGATCTTAAAATGGCTGAAAACGTTCTACTGGAGATTTTTCGCGCAGCAGTTCAAACGCTCCTGCCTGCCGGATGGCCCGAAGGTCGGAAGCGTTGCGGTATCCCCGCGCGGCGACCTGCGTATGCCGAGTGATGCGTGCGTGAAGCTCTGGAGAGAGGAACTCGACCAGCTGTAAAAAACAAAACAGGAAATACGGAAAGAAACAAAGATAATCCAAATTGGTGCAGACAATCAAATTTTGAGATGCACGACAGAAAAAAGGCTTCGGAGCAGAAGAATGCTTCGAGGCCTTTTTGCATGGAAAGATCAGGATTCTGCGGAGGAAGGATTTTGAGCCTGTTCGAGCGCCTGATTGATCGCGGAGACGAGCAGTTCGGAGGTGTAGCGGTCGTCCTCTCCGTAGATGAGGCCTTCCGTCGTCTGATTCACATAGATCTGGCTTGCGATGGAATCGAGCGCGGGCTCCATGAGCGGATACATGGCGGCGGTGGTTTCACTTAAGTTATTCAGTGAAATCGCGGTGATGCGGTCCTGCTCAACATTGACCTGCACATCGAAGGTCTGGTTGCCGAGGGAGATCGTGGAGGTGTAGATGCCGGGAATGTAGCGTGCATTTTCGGCGGAAGCAGCAGTGGTGACAGAAGGTTTTTTTCGCAGAATCCTTCTTCCCGGAGAACATGATCAGAAACACTACGAGAAGAATCAGCGCGAGAGCAAGAAAAACAGCGGTGTAAACCACTTCTTTCATATGTAGTACAATGATTTTCGTTTTGGAACTCATGGGCGGGCACACTCCTTTTTGAAAAACCGTCTGTGAGCGGACGAGGGCGAACGGACGGGCGTTTTTACTATAATGTATGTAAAAGAAAAATCGTTTATGAAAAAAAGTGTCTGAAAAATCATTTCCGCAAGCTGCAAGTAATCTTTGGACAGTCTTTCTTCTGCCCGAAAATTAGTATATAATGTAATCGGTCACGATAACAAACTTCAGGGAGAGTCGGGAAAAGAGGAGGGGAAAGATGAAAAAAAGAAAAATCAGAAGGACCATGGGCGTTTTTTTTACTACTTTTTTTGCTTCTGCAGATTATTTTACTGTTTCTGTACAAAGCGTTTATTGTTGATATTGCTAAAAAAAATGAGGAAAACCTGGTGGAAAATACGCTGCAGATTTATCATAATACGATGGAAGGTGTATTGGAACGCTTGGATGATAACCTGGATCTTTTACTGGGATATCGACTGCTTTTGACACAGCTAAATGGAGAAAATAACCTGGAAAAAGTGAAAGCGCAGTATAAAATGCTTCAGATTCTAAAGGAAAGATGTAAAGACACAAAGGAAGCGGATGCCTATGCGGTTGTTAATTGTAAAGACAACAGTATCCTGATTCAGAGAAATGGAAATATAACATATGATACAATAAAAGATATCAAAAAGTATCTTCAAAAGCGTAATACGTTTGATAAAACTCCTACATCCGGCTGGACTTCTACTGTTATGGGGGCGCAGGTGTATCTGGTAAAATATTATAATTATGGTGCAAATACGATCGCTGTATTGATATCAGAAAAAAGACTGGACTCCTTGTTAAACTATAATGATATGTCCATCAAAGAGGCAGCATTTTATCTTACAGACAAAAAAGGGGAAATTCTGTGCGCTTCAGGAAAAGATTGGGCATATGGAGAAGAAATAGAGAATCTGCAGAAACAGGATCCATCCATCAGTATCTATCAGGGATCTGTTCTGGAAGATGCATATCAGATGTATTACAGTGTAAAATCATCCGAGTATGCCGCATATTCTACCTCCGGTATCGTTATTTTTGGATTTTTAGTACTGTCTTTGCTTTTCTTTGGAACAATTGTCTGGTATATGCAAAAAGAATCTTCCGGCCGATTGCAGACCTGTTCTGGGTGTCCAGAAAAATTTACAGTGGAGATTTCAGGGCAAGAGCGGAATATAATACAAACAGCTACGAAATGGAAGAAGTAAAACAGGCATATAATGATATGGTACAGACGATTCTTGAAATGAGGGGGCAAAAGTACGAACAGGAACTTCGAATGAAGGATGTGCAGCTGAAGTATATCCATATGCAATTAAAACCACATTATTTCCTGAATGCTTTATCAACCATTAACAGCATGGTTTATCAGCACGAGGAAGAGAATGTCCATACCTTTATTCAGGCATTTTCACAGAACATCCGTTATATGTTTCGAACTGGTCTGCATACCGTTCCGCTGCAGGATGAAATAAAGAATGCCGAGGGATATCTGGAAATGCAGCGACTCATGTACCGGGATTGCTTTTATGTCTATATGGATGTACCGGAAGAACTGCAGCAGTATCCGGTGCCGCAGATGATTCTGCATACATTTTTGGAAAATATATTTAAGCACGTGATCAGTATTGATTCGTTCACTACGGTTCTGATTCAGGCATTGTGGAGCTTCTCGGGGAAGGAAGTTTACTTAAAACTGGAACTATATATATCGCAGGGTCAATTTTCGCAGGAAATACTGGACTTTGTGAATAAAGATATGGAAATAACAGAAAAAAAAGATGGAAGTGGAATTGGAATAAAAAATGTAAAAAGAGGTTCTGAAGATGATGTACGAGCAGGATCATCTTCTGTATTTGGAGAATCTGGAACCGGAAGGAACCAAAATAACCATATGGATTCCGAAAACACTGAAATGTACAGATGAGGAGAAAGACGAAGAGAGATGAATTTGCTGATTGTAGATGATGAAATTGTGACAACGCAGGTATTGGAAGAACAGCTGGATCGCGCGTTACTTTCTATTGACCAGATCTATGTGGCCTACAATACTTCTATGGCCAGAGATATTTTGCAAAAAAACAAAGTGGAACTGATTTTATGCGATATTGAAATGCCAAAGGAGAACGGGATTCACTTTCTGGAATGGGTACGAGAACAGAAAATCCAGACAGAGGTTATCTTTCTGACCAGCCATAAAAAAATTTGAATATGCCTGTGGAGCTGTACAGAATGGTGCGGCAAACTATCTGCTGAAGCCGATTGACATGAATAAAATCAATCAGGCATTGCTTCGTGTGACAGAAAAAATAGCCTGGAAACAAAAAACGGAGGAAATCCGGGAATATTGGAAGATCGGAAAAAGAAAGATGGTGCGATATTTCTGGACAAGAGTATTGCTGGAACCCGGTGTGCAAAAACAGGGACTCGAGGAGGAAATAAAGCAACAGGGGATAGCGGAAGAAATTCAGGAAAAATATTGTGTTGTGATTCTTCATTTTGCCAGTGGCAAACTGGACTTCGGGAAAGAAAAGGAACAGGAATCCATTTATAAATTTGCAATGGAAAATATTCTGGCAGAAGCATTCACAGAAAAAATCAGAATGGAAAATGTGATTTGCTGGGAAGAGAATACGGGGACCTATCTTGGAATTCTGTCGGAATTTTCGGAAAAGGAGACGAAGGAGAGAGCGGCACGGGTCAGAAAGATATTTGAAAAATATTTCCTGATGCATTGCAGATCGGATACATTTCCCCGAGTGTTCCTTTTTATGAAGCAGGTTTGGAAAAAGAGAAAATAATGGAATATGACAAAACGCATATTTATGACGAAGGGGAAATAAAAGAATTTATGGCATTGCTTCGAGAAAAAGAGGCTTCCGGACATATTCTGGACGAAGATTATATCCTGCAGTGTCTGAACAAGGGTTCCAGGGTAAGTACACTGGAATATTTACAAAAAACGCTGCAGCATGTAAGGCAAACGATGCATTCCGTAGAAGGATTTCGCAATTTTCAAGTGGAACTGACACAGCTTGTAAGCAAATATCTCCATGATAAAAAGGAAAATATGAACAGCGTGATTCGTGATCCGATCTATCTGAAACTGGATATGAATGCTGTTAAATCAGAATTCTCTATGGTGCAGTGGATGACCTGGCTGATGAATAAGGTATTTGATCTGACGCAGGAGGAACGGAAAGAAAAAACAGAAAAAAGGATCACAGATCAGGTAATTGATTATATCAGAGAACATTATACGGAAGATATTAACAGAAATACGCTTTCGGAGAGGTTTCATTTTTCGCCGGAATACATTGGAAAAATGTTCCGGAAGGATATCGGAACGTCGTTGAATGATTATATTAATTCCCTGCGCGTGGAAAAAGCGAAACATTTGCTGGAAAACACCAATACAAAGGTGATTGATATTGCGCTGGAAGTCGGATTTGATACTCTTCCGTATTTCTCATCTGTATTTAAAAAATATACGGGAGTTTCACCGGCAGAGTTTCGGAAAAAAGAATAGATATCTTAAAAACGAAAGTTTTTGTACTTTTTTGTGTAAGAACTTTCGTTTTTTTTGTCGCTATGATAAGTCTATCAAAAGGAACCGGAAAGAAGAAAGGAGAAACAAATGAAGAAAAAGATTTTGGCGATTTTGATGGCTACCCTGACAGTAGGATCTCTGCTGAGCGGATGTGGTGGAGCACAGAGCAGTGATGCAAACGGAAATCAGGAGAGCAGTAAGCAGGAAAGCAGCGACAGCGAAGAACCGGCAGAGGTTGTATTTGCGTACATGACGCAGAACAATATCCCGGAGTCATCAGAACTGGAAAGAATTCAGAACCTGATCAACGATTATACAGTAGATAAGATCAATACAAAGGTCAAGCTGGTACTGTTTTCCAATTCTGATTATATGAATCAGGTGAATCTGATGCTGGCATCCGGAGAACAGCTGGATTTGTTTCAGGCCTATAATACGTCGCATCTGAAATATATTCAGGATGGAACAGCGCTGGATATTACAGAGTATCTGGACAGTGACCTGAAAGAAACAACAGAAACTCTTTACGATGGTTTTCTGGCACCGACAACGGTAGAGGGAAAAACATATGGAATTCTGAATATGGGTTCCAACTATGTACCGGGTGGATTTACCTATCGTGAAGATATTACCGAGGAACTTGGAATCGATATGAGTCAGGTTACCAAACCGGAAGACTTGACAGCAGTGTTTGCAAAGGTAAAAGAAGCTTATCCGGATATGACAATCATTGATCCAAACAGAGCGAATGCGTTATTTGAAAGCTACCTGGGAAAGATTGCTAAAATTGATCCATTAGGTGACAATATTGCCTCATCCGTTTCCGGTGTGGCTTATCAGGACAATGCAACTGTAGTGGATATGTATGAAACGACAGATTTCAAAGAACTGTGCGAACTGACCAGAAGCTGGTTTGAAGCTGGTTATTATGCAAGTGATGCAGCTACTACAACAGCAACTACTGCAGAATTACTGATGTCCGGCAACTGCTTTGGCACATTCTGTGGCTTGGGTAATCCGAAGATTGCGCAGCAGTATACAAACAACTATGGTCATCCGTTTGAAAATGTACAGATCAGTGATTCGATGATCTGGTCTGGAAACGGCGGAGCATGGATGGTAAATTCCGGCTGTAAAGATCCTTCGGCAGCCTGCAAATTTATGAACCTGCTGTACACGGATGCATATGTAGACAACCTTCTGGTCTATGGAGAAGAAGGGTAGATTACAAATTGGATGAAAATGGTTGTGCAGTAGCACCGGATGGATATACGGATCTGAACAGTGTAGCCTATACCGATAATATGAACTACTATTTCTGGGGAAATAAATGGCTGACCTATCCGGTTGTAGGCGGTCTGTATGGAGAAGAAAAAGAGACAAACAAGCAGCAGAATTATGATGGAGATCATTCAAACTATTATGGTTTCCTTTACGACTACAGTGATAAAGAAGCAGAATATACCGCATGCCTGAACATTGTAGAAGAGTATAAAAAATCTCTGTGGGTTGGTGCAGCAGATGTAGATACAACACTTGCCGAGATGACAAAACGACTGAAAGCAGCTGGTATGGATGACCTGATTCAGGCAAAGCAGGAGCAGCTGGATGCATGGATGAGTAGCAAATAGGAAAGACTTTAAAAAAGAAAAGGCTGCGGAAATTTACCGCAGCCTTATTTATCAAAAAGGGAGTCGAATTATGACGAAAAGTGAGAAAAAACATGCCAGTAAAAATACATTAGCATTACTGTTGATTGCATTACCGGGTATTACATATCTGATCATTAATAACTATATTCCTATCATTGGAACCTTTATTTGCGTTCAAAAAGTTACAGTTTATGCAAAAGGAATACTGGGGAAGCCCGTGGTGTGGACTGGATAACTTAAATTTTTGTTCCTGACAGATGATGCATGGGTCATTACGAGAAACACATTGTTATATAATCTGGCGTTTATCGTGATCGGAACCGTAGTTTCTGTGATTTTTGCAATCCTGCTGCATGAGCTGGGAGAACTGTTACGCGGAAAGTTTTTCCAGTCCGTGCTGTTGTTTCCACACTTACTGTCATGGGTTGTAACGGCGTATCTGGTATACGCGTTATTGGGAAGTACAACCGGTTTTGTGAACAATACAATTTTAGATGCGCTGGGGAAAAAAGGCGTAGACTGGTATACTGCAAAAGCTGCATGGCCGTTTATCCTGGTTATTGTATATCTTTGGAAGAATGCAGGATATAATGCGATCGTTTATATGGCAGGTATTGCAGGCATTGATAAGGAAATTTATGAAGCGGCAAAGATTGATGGCGCTTCTAAATTGAAACAGATTACGGCCATTACACTTCCGCTTCTGAGACCAACCATTGTTATTATGACATTGATGGCGATCGGCCGTGTATTCTATTCTGACTTTGGTTTGTTCTATCAGGTACCAATGAATGCAGGAACCCTGTTTTCTACGACGCAGACGATTGACACGTATGTATATCGTGGTTTGATGGAACAGGGTAATGTAGGAATGTCTTCGGCAGCAGGTGTATATCAGTCATTGGTTGGTTTTGCACTGGTCATGATTGCAAACTTTATTGTACGGAAAAAAGATCCGGAAAACGCATTGTTCTAGGAGGCAGGATATGAAAAAGACAGTCAGCGATGAAAAACGATTTATTGCAATAGCAACAGTTATTTTAGTGGTAATCAGTATTGTGGCGTTGTTTCCGATGATTCTTCTGGTGGTTGCGTCCTTTACCGATGAAAATGAACTGATTACAAACGGATATCAGATTTTGCCGAAGAAACTCAGCCTGGAAGCATATACCTACATGGTAAAACAGGCAGCAACAATCGTAAGATCGTATCTTGTTACGATTGGAACAACCGTTGTCGGAACCGGATTAAGCGTATTACTGACGACTTCGATCGCATATCCGATGGCACGAAAAACATTCAAATATAGAAACGCATTATCCTTTTTTGTATATTTTACCATGCTGTTTAATGGAGGACTGGTGCCACAGTATATTATGTGGACAACATTTTTCCATATTAAAGATACGTATGCAGCACTGATTTTTCCGAATCTTCTGATGACAGCATTCAATATTTTCCTGGTAAGAAACTATTACAGCAACAGCCTGCCGGAAGCATTATATGAAGCTGCACAGCTGGACGGAGCGTCAGAGCTTGGAATTTTCACCAAAATTGTATTTCCGTTGTCGAAGCCGGTAGTTGCCACCATTGGACTGTTTACAGGTCTTTCCTACTGGAACAGCTGGACCAATGCTTTATATTACGTACAGGATCCAAAATATTTTGGTATTCAGAATCTTCTGATGCGTATCATGAAAAACATTGAATATCTGCGAAGCGGAGCATCAGAGCTGGCGGCCGAAGGACAGGCAGTTTCGCTTCCGGGAAACTCCATCCGAATGGCACTGGCATTTGTCGGAATTTTACCAATCATTATTATTTACCCGATGCTTCAGAAATATTTTATCAAAGGTGTGGTTGTCGGCGCTGTAAAAGGCTGACAGAAAGGAGAAACAGATGGCAGCATATGTACATTGCAATTTTCACTCCTGTATCCTGCGGATGCAGGTAGATGTTTCGATTCTGCTTCCGGAAAAAGAGCGAATGGAAGATGTAGAGCAGGGAAAAAGGGAGAGACTTTCGGGAAAAACTTTTTTTTAAAAAAATCAGACCCTGTATCTGCTGCATGGATTTACAGGAGACCATCTTTCGTATCTGAGGACCTCCAAGATTGAGCGTTATGCAGATGAGCATCAGATTATGGTGGTTATGCCAAGCGTATATAACAGCGCCTATACGGATATGAAATACGGACTGGATTATTTTTCTTATCTGACAGAAGAACTGACAGATTTTGTGGAGAGAAATTTCCCGGCAGCAACAAAGCGGGAAAACCGTTTTATTGCAGGAATGTCGATGGGAGGTTACGGTGCCTATAAATGGGGGACTTACCTGTCCGGAAAAATTTGCGGCAATCGGAGGCGTTGCGGGATCTTATCATGCGGAATATCGTTATCAGGGAAAGGTTAACACGGTATCCACCCTTTGTGAAGCGTTATATGGTGATCCGCCTGCGATTACACCGGAGGTTCATGATGTTTTTACACTGTTGAAAAACCGGAAAGAAGAAGGAAGAGATATTCCGAGACTGTATACCTGCTGCGGTACAGAGGACAGACGTCACCAGGATTCGGTCGATCTGAAGGAGTTTGCGGATCAGCTGGGCGTTCCGCTGCTGTTTGAAGAGGGACCGGGAAGACATGATGATATTTTCTTTGATGAGTATATTCAGAAGATTCTGGACTGGATGAACTTTGCAGGGAAATCAGTAGAAGAATAAAATATACCGCAAAGTGGGGCTTGCAGATTGCGGAAATGATTTTTCAGACACGCGCTAAGCGAAAACACTACAGAATATAGAACTATTTAGCAGATAAAGACCCATATTTGTAGAAATTTTTCTTAGTGCGGCAGCCCCCACGGGAAATACAGGGAGAAGAGGAAAATGCAGATAGAAAAAGCAGCTGTAGCCGGAACACTGGAATCCAGCGATTGTATGGTTACGGTAGAAGATGGGGATGGCAACATAGATCTGGTACTGGAAAGTACAGTGATTCATCAGTATGGAAATCAGATCCGTCATGTGGTTCTGGATACTCTGGAAAATCTGGGAGTTCAGAACGTAAAAATTAAGATTGTAGATAAAGGAGCTCTGGACTGCACCATCCGTGCAAGGGTGGAAGCTGCGGTATACCGTTCCGCCGGGCAGTCGGAGCAGCTGCCATGGGGAGGTGCGATCCGATGAGAGACGCAAAAAAACGATTACGTCGTACCATGATGTTTTTAAACGCACAGAAGCCGGGACTGATTAAAGATCCCTATATTTATGGAGCAGATTCTCTGATGTTGGATCTGGAAGATGCAGTGGCAGAAAATCAGAAGGACGCGGCCAGATTTTCCCTGTTTCATGCACTTCGCACGATTGATTATCATGGAGCGGAACGGATTGTACGTATCAATGGCCTGGACACACCTTTCTGGAAGGAAGATATCCGTTGCGCAGTAGCCGGTGGATGTGATGGCATCCGGATTCCGAAGACAGAGACAGCACAAGATGTAAAGATAGTGGAGCAGCAAATTTTAAAGGCAGAGAATGAGTTTGGCAGACCGGAGAACAGTACCTTAATTATGGCAGCGATAGAATCGGCAAGAGGTGTGGTGAAGGCGTTAGAAATTTGCGAGGCTTCGAAAAGGTTGTTTGGTATCGCACTGTCCGGTGGAGATTACACGAAAGATCTGCATACCCACATCACGGGAACCGGAATAGAACTGATGGGAGCAAGACAGCAGCTTGTCATCGCTGCACGGGCAGCAGGTGTACAGTGTTTTGATACCGTCTATACAGATTTGGAAAACGAAGAGGGCTTTCGGGAAGACGTCAATACGATTCACCTGATGGGCTTTGATGGGAAATCGATTATCAATCCAAGACAGATTCGTATTGTACATGAAATTTTTACGCCGAAAGAAAAAGAGATTATTTTTGCGGAAAAAGTAGTCCGTGAGATTGACAGCAAAAAGGCACAGGGAATCGGTGTGTTTACTGTAGACGGAAAGATGATTGATATTGCGTTTTATGATGGTGCAAAGCGAATCATCGAACTGGCCAAGGCTTCCGGTGTGTACGAGGGGGAACTGTAAAATGAAAAATGCAGTAGGGAGAGAAATTCCCGAGGAAATATTGAAGATAACAGGAAAAGAAGTATTTCACGGAGTGCATTATTATGATGGTTATGAATATCAGAAAGATGGTCCGAAAACCCGCTGCGTGGTGAATTCCGATGGCAGCAAACTGGTGAAAACAATTCATGAGGCACTGGTGAAATGCGAAATCCGGGATGGCATGACAATTGGATTTCATCATCATTTCCGGGATGGTGATCTGGTTGTAAATATGGTGATGGAAGAAATCCATAAAATGGGTATTAAAAATATTACCATTTGTGCCAGCTCTCTTGGGAAAGCGCATGCAGGACTGGTGCCGTACATGGAAGATGGAACGATTACGGGAATCCAGTCTTCCGGTGTGCGCGGTGAGATTGGAAAGGCGATTTCTGAGGGAAAACTGAAAGGGCTTGCAGTGATGCGCTCTCACGGCGGCAGAGTTCGGGCAATCGAAACAGGAGAAGTACACCTGGATATTGCATTTATCGGAGCACCGACGTGTGATGATTATGGAAACTGTCGTGGTATCGGTGGAAAGGCGGACTGCGGAGTGTTGTCCTATGCGATGGTAGATGCTGATTACGCAGACAGAGTCGTAGCAATTACGGACTGTCTGGTTCCGTTTCCTAATTTCCCGGCGCATATTTCCATGACAAAAGTAGACTATGTAGTAGTGGTAGATGCAATTGGAGATCCTAAGAAAATTGCAACAGGTGCAGCAAAAACCGCGAAAGATATGAGAAAACTGATGATGGCGGATTACTGTACACGATTTGTAACGTCTACCCGTACTTTAAAGATGGATTTTCCTATCAGACAGGTGTGGGAGGCGCGTCTATCGCTTCCACCATTTCGCTGGCAAAAATCATGAAGGAACGTGGAATCCGTATGCGTTTCGGTGTCGGAGGTCTGACAAAACCGATGTGTGATCTTCTGGATAACAATCAGGTTGATGTACTTCTGGATACGCAGGATTTTGATCTGGATGCGGTAGAATCAGTAAAAGATATCAGGCATTTCAGAATCAGTGCCGGTGAATATGCAGACCCTTTTAACAAGGGCGCAGTAGTCAACAAACTGGACTTTGGTGATTCTGGCAGCACTGGAAGTTGATAGTTAAATTTCAATTGCAATGTTGTAGTAGGTTCCGATGGCGTTATAACAGGCGCGCGAGGGAGGTCA
>ENA-OQIP01000155-OQIP01000155.1-human-gut-metagenome-genome-assembly--contig:-NODE-155-length-14259-cov-2.526252_pt1 | contig 14259 bp, 12 predicted proteins | sample MGYA00242585_ERZ504750 | MGnify/ENA primary metagenome ERZ504750 (study PRJEB26092, sample SAMD00036441) | human gut metagenome | host: Homo sapiens | study: EMG produced TPA metagenomics assembly of...
CGATTCTACCGATGCAACAACGAATCCCTGCTGTGCCAGTACGGACAGATAGGCAAGATGTGCCGAGCGGTCCATCTGGATCCAGGCCCCTCCGCAAATCCATACCACACACGGGTATTTTCTGGTGTTATCCCGTGGGTAAATCAAATCCAGCTTCAAATCCTGCACCGTGTTTCCAAACCAGGCATCCGCCTGTGCAAATGTAATTCCTGTTGTGACGCAGAATTGTGGTTTTTCTGCTTCTACCTGAATTCTTCTTCTCATGTAATAAACCCCCATATTTCTGTTTTCCTGACCGTTCGTCGCAGCCTCCGGCCGGAAATCACCTTTTTTGTTTACTTCTCATCCATTGCCTTTTTGATCGCACCAAGCAGCTCCTCATACGTCTCATACGCCGGAATCTGCGGATAGTCGGCTTTAATTTTGTCGGTCGAGCGGAACAGAAATCCTGCTTTGCTTGCCTGAATCATGCCAAGGTCGTTGTAGGAATCACCGCTTGCGATCGTCTCAAATCCGATGGACTGCAGTGCTTTTACAGTCGTAAGCTTCGACTGCTCAACTCTCATCTTAAAGCCGGTGATCTCTCCGTCGTCTGCGACTTCCAGAGAATTGCAGAACAGGGTCGGATAGCCGAGCTTTTTCATCAGCGGTGCGGCAAACTCCGTGAAGGTGTCGCTGATCAGGATCACCTGGGAGAAGGTGCGCAGCTCGTCAAGGAACTCTTTTGCACCCGGCAGCGGATCAATTTTTTCAATCGTAGCCTGAATTTCTTTCAGTCCAAGGCCGTGCTCTTTTAAGATTCCAAGTCTCCATCTCATCAGTTTATCGTAATCCGGCTCGTCGCGTGTCGTTTTTTTAAGTTCCGGGATTCCGCTTGCCTCCGCAAACGCGATCCAGATTTCCGGTACCAGTACTCCTTCTACATCCAGACATGTAATATACATTGTTATGATCCCCTTTCCTGCGCTGCCCGCCTGTTTGCCGACGGGGTTTGGTTTTTTTTTCTACAGCATCACTTTACCTACACTATATCATAGAATCCATATCACTGCAAATTAAAAATCACGTTTTATTTTTTTATACGTATATATCTCTCTAAAAATTACATTCTTTTTACAAAATCGTTGTTTTTTACAAATTCATATATTTATTTATATGTTTTTTGACTATTGATTTATTTTTCATATATTTATATAATAATTACAAGCATTTTTATTAATTTTCTATTTTATCATCCATATTAACGAACGAATTTACTTTTCAGATAGTGCACTAATCTAAGGATAAATAAAAACTAAAACCATCCAACAATACTTATGAAAGGAGACCACTCATCATGAAAAATTAAAACATGTCTTGCATTTTTTATTTGTTGTATTCTGTCCTTAAATATGGTAATTTGCAATGTAAAGGCAGATAATAATGTTGTTCTATCTAACAAAGCATATCTATTAAAAACCGGAATGCCACAAAAGGAAATAGAAAAGCTGGATGATGACGTCATGCAGTTCATTGTGGATGACTTAAAAAGTGGAGGTAAACATTTTGAATATATTAATTCAAATATCGAAAATCAAATATCGATACTCAGTAGCGAAACTTTAACCGGTATTTCCTTTACTGCATCAGCTTTTTAAAAATGCATCAACCATTTATATCTATCCAACATACGAGTTTACTTCTAATAAACAACCTCGCCGGAAAAAGACAGTTTTTTCTTTTCAATTAGGCGCTGCTATGAGACCGTATGAATATGGTGGAAAATTTATGGTACAAAGATAATACTATGAACGATTGGAAAGTCGGTGGAACTCTTACTGCAAATAATCAGCAATTATCTGGTGCTGAATTTTCAGGGAGTCAACTAGGAACACCCGACTATGCCATGAAGCTTAAAGGTGTTACATACTGTCACGCTACTGCAGGTAATAGCAGTGATAAAAGAATTGTAATGGGATACTTATATAATCCCCAGAAAACCGGCTACAGTATCTCTTTTTCCTACAACGGTGGTGGAATTAGCTACTCTCCATCAGGAACAGCCTATACTGCATATAAAACAATGAACCTAAGTTATTAAACTTTCATTCACCACATACAAGTACATTTAATTTCTAATTACTCTTTCAAAGTAACAATTTGCCTATCCAGAAGCACAAATTTCTCTGATAGGCAAATTGTGTTTAAGGTATTTTCAAGTAATTTAAGTAAAATCATGAGCAAGTCGCCATTACTCGTAGAAAAACGGGCAGATTATGAATGTTTTAGGAATTGCAGGAACAAAAAGTACAGAACAACCATTCAAAAAAAACTTTTTAAATCCGGCATCAACTGAATAAAGCCATAAATAAGAGGTAACTCATTATGAAAAAAAATCAAATTTTTATTTTTCACCCTGTTATTCTGTTTTTCTGTTCCAGTCAAAGCAGACACTGCATTCGAAAATGACGATACGGTATTGTGCTCTTTTTTAAAAGAAAACGTACCGGAAAATGCTTCGCCAATAGAATCCAGTTTAGAAAACGAGTATCGAAAAACTTCTTCCAAACCTATCGATTTCTATTTTTTTAAACGATCTGAAAAGACAAAAAGTTTCCAAGATCTGTATGCCGCAAATGTACTCACCTATCAGGAAAAATCAGATCGTTCTTTGTTATATCAGACAGTTTTCGATTTTCAAAATATAACCCAGGTAAGAACTGCGAAAGAAGACTTTATCCGTCTGGAGACAGATCCACTGATGTATCTTTTTGAATTAGAAAAAGCAGAATTGTGGACTCGGAACAGCACGGAAGAACCCTGGACGCTGGAACGGAAAATCACAACGCCTGGAAATCCAGATTTTTATCTTCCTTATAGCCAGTTTTCTTCTGATAAAAAATATTTTCGAATTCTGGCATCTTTTTCCTGGAGCCCGAGCCCTGCTGAGGAAAGCGAAGTTTCTTCGCCAGAATATCATTGCATTTATACCTCTGTGTATCCGGTATATCAGATTCCGGTGAAAGTACTCGTTTTGATATGCGGAGGCGCAGCTTTCTTCTTTCTCTACCGGAGACACAAAAAAAATCATATCTCCCAAAAAGATGTTCCGTAAGCTGCGCCTTTTCAACATGTTTTCGTCACTGTTCAGAGCCAACTTCCAAAAATGCTACGCATCTCATCGATGTGGCTTTATCTGCTTTTCATCGCATCCCGAATCCGCTCCAGTGCCTCGGTCAGTATTGCGCGCGGGCAGGCGATGTTGATCCGCTGGAAGCCGCGACCGCAGTCTCCGAAGATCTTGCCGCTGTCGAGCCACAGCTTCGCCTTGTTGATCATCAGGTCTTCCAGTTCGTCGACAGAAGCCCGTCTCGCGGAAATCGAGCCATACGAGATATGTTCCCTCCAGGTCGATCATCTTCACGCCCGGAATCTGCTCCTCCACATACTGCCTTGTAAATTCTGCATTTGCCTTCACATAGGAAAGCATTGCCTCATACCACTCCTCGCCCTTATTATATGCCGTCTCACATGCCACCAGACCCATCACACCAAGCTGGCTCGTTCCGGCTGCATCGAGCTGTTTCCGGAATTTCGCACGGAGTTCCGGGTTGGCGATAAAGATGTTTGACATCATCATACTTGCCAGATTGAATGTCTTACTCGGCGCGGTGCAGGTGATCGTGATGTCCTCGTACTCTTTTTTGATCGCAGCAAACACCTGATGCTCGCCTTTAAAAATGAAATCTCCATGGATCTCATCACTTACAACGGTCACGCCGTACTGCACGCAGAGATCGCCGATCGCCGTCAGTTCCTCTTTCGTCCAGACTCTTCCGACCGGGTTGTGCGGATTGCAGAGGAAAAAGAGCTTCACGTTTTCAGCTTTCAGCTTCTCCTCGAAATCCGCCACATCCATGTGATAGCGGTTATCATCGCCGAGCACCAGCGTGCTGCTGACAACTCTTCTGCCGTTATCCGCAATGACTTCCGAAAATGGATAGTAAACCGGTGACTGGATCAGCACGGCATCCCCAGGCGCGGTGTAAGCTTTGACTGCCATCGCAAGTGCAAATACAACGCCCGGCGTTTTGATCAGCCATTCTTCTTTCGGCTCCCAGTTGTGATGGCGTTTCATCCATCCCGCAACGGCCTCAAAATACGGAGTCTGCGCATCGCTGTAGCCGTAAATGCCCATTTTTGCACGCTCCACCAGCGCATCCTCGATGTAGGAGGATGTCTCAAAGTCCATGTCCGCCACCCACAGCGGCAGCACGTCGGCTGGCATACCACGTTTTACTGCGAAGTCATATTTTAAACAGTCTGTATTTTTTCGGTTGATGATTCTGTCAAAATCAAGATTTCTTTCCGTCATTTTTCTCTTCCTCAATTTCTGCAAAAACCTTCTCAAGCTCGCCGATCAGGTCCTCGATATTTTCAATTCCAACAGAGAAGCGAAGGGTGCTCTCCGTAATTCCGTTCCGCTCACGGATTTCCTTCGGCACATCGGCATGTGTCTGCGTCGTCGGATACGTAACGAGTGTCTCCACGCCGCCGAGGCTCTCTGCGAAACGGATCATTCTTACCTTTTCCAGAATGGCAAGGGCAAACTCTTTGCTCTCGAGCTGGATTGTCAGCATGGCACCGAAGCCTCTTGCCTGTTTTTTCATAATCTCATGGCCCGGGTGATCCGGCAGTCCCGGATAAATCACTCTTGTGACTGCTTTCTGCTGCTGCAGCCATGCGGCAATCTGTTCTGCATTCTCCTGGGAGCGTTCCATGCGGATGCCAAGCGTCTTCATGCCGCGCAGTACCAGCCAGCAGTCAAACGGAGCAAGGCCTGCACCTGTTGTCTTGATCAGGAAACGCAGTTTTTCCTGAATATCTTCGCGGTTCGTCACGATAAAGCCTGCCAGTGTATCGTTGTGGCCACTCAGGTATTTCGTGCCGCTGTGAATCACAACGTCCGCACCGAGATCGAGCGGATTCTGAAAATACGGGGACATAAAGGTGTTGTCCACAATCAGAATCAGGTTGTGGCGTTTTGCAATATCCGCCATCTTTCGGATGTCGGTTACGTTCATCATCGGGTTCGTCGGAGTTTCGATGTAGATTGCTTTTGTATTTTCTTTCACATAACTCTCCACGTCATCACGGCAGCAGTCGATGCTGGAAAACTCGACGCCGTTTTTCTCGTTGACGTTGTGGAACAGACGAATGCTTCCGCCGTACAGATCGGAATCCGCAATGATGTGGTCGCCCTGGCGGAACATTTCCATCAGAAGAGAGATCGCTGCCATGCCGGAGCTTAATGCAAACGCATCAATTCCGTTTTCCAGTGCAGCCACCATCTTCTCCAAATGCTCTCTGGTCGGGTTCTGCAGTCTGCTGTAATCAAATCCGGTGCTCTGTCCTACGCCCGGATGCGCATACGTTGCGGTCTGATAAATCGGGTAGCTGAGTGCGCCGTAGTGGCTACACTGTCCTTCGTCTTCTTCTAAATGGATACATTTTGTGTCAATTCCTCTTGCCATATGAATAATCTCCTGTTATTTCGTAATTTTTCTTTCTATACTAATCTGATAGGTTTTGTAACGTAACCTATCATAACAGAAAATGCGGCGTTTGTATATTCCCTTTTTTCTTTGACTTGTTATAAGTTTTTCCTATAACTATCGTAAAAAAACGCCGCCAGAAGATTTTTTCTCCCGGCGGCCGCCTCTTGCATCCATATTTTAAATAAGTTCCGCACAGATCGGATAATGATCAGAAAGGCACACACCGTCCTTCTGCTCCGTCCATTTTTCCACCTTTTTCAGTTCCCAGTCCCCTTTGAGAATGATGTAGTCAATCGAGCACTGCGGATCATTCGGATCATCGCGATGATAGTTGTGGAAGGTAATGCCGATTCCTTCCGTCGCATTCACAAGACCGGCAGTTTCCCTCAGCGGTTTCATCTCTTCGCTGTCCGGCTCGGCATTGAAGTCGCCGCTAAGAATCACCGGCACATCGGCAAATGCTTTCTCTGCTCTCAGATGTGCGAGAATCTGCTCCAGGCCAAGCTTTCTCGCCCCGGCGCACTCGTGATCCAGATGGGTGTTGATGACGCGGAACACTTTTCCGGTCTCCATATCCTCAAATACCACATCCGTCGCAGTACGCGGGCACATACTCTGTACCGGATAGCGGGATCCCGGCACGTACGGTGTCGGTGACAGCCAGAAGGTTTCCAGGCTCACACTCTGAAAACGTTCTTTCCGATAGGCAATGATCATTGCCTCACCGGTCAGATCCTTTTCTCTTCCACATCCGGCAATGTAATATTCCGTCAGATTTTCCTTCAGCCAGGCAGCCACATGCGGCAGTACCTCCTGAAAACCGATGATATCCGGCTTTTCCTGTCTGATTTTTTCCAGAATCAGCGGTCTGCGGTAGATAAAATTATTGGCTCCATCCTGGCCAAAATCACAGCGAATATTAAATGTTACAAATTTCATGGTAAAACCCTCCTTTTATTTGTTTTCCTAACCCTTATTTTTGCTGGAAAGCGCTGTGCTTTCTCTTCTTTTTCTTCGTATTCACACGGCGCAGACACGCATAGCGCAGCTTCAGCCGCATTTTCCAGCTGCAGCCCGGTACCGGCTCCATCAGCTTTTCCAGAAAATGGTTCAGCGTATGTTCCTCATAAGGAGACAGCAGAATCTCACCGTAGATATGTTTCTCGATCAGATGGCAGACACGCGTATATTCGCCTGGCTCGATCGCCGGAAATCTGCGGGCGAGTTCTGCATCGGTTGCTGCTGTTTCTTGCCGCCGGTCCAAGGCAGATGATCCGCGCCGCCTCCGCCGCAATCACAAGCAGCGTCAGCAGAATCAGAAGCACGCCAAGCAGCCCGAGAAGAAACAGCGAAACACTGCGCAGTACCGGAAGAACGGCTTCGCCTGCCTTGCTCTTTCGGTTTTCCACACCGGTAATCTGCTCCGCCGACAGCGAATTGTTCTCCAGCATCACATTCTTCTGGACAGAATCTGGACTTCCGACCATTTTCTGAAGAGATGCAACATTATACAGGAACCGTTTGTTTTTTAGGTATTTTCTTTCACTTGTTTTTCTGTTGCTCCTTCCTCCATTTTTTGCTCTGCCTTAAATTCTAAAGCCCATCCCAGAAAAACGCAAGTATTTTTAGTACTCCAGATACGCCCCTTTCATCGGGCTTGCTGCGTGGAGGCTGAAAAGCGGAGTACGCCTTTTTTGTATTTCGGCTCGCGCGGTTTCCAGTTCCGGCGGTCGTTCTTTAAGATTCGCATCAATTTCTTCCATGGACTTGCGTTCTCCTGCAATGCCGATGATGTTAAGTTTTCGTTCCTTCACATCAATCTCAATCAAGTCCCCTTCCTCGATGAGTGCGATCGGGCCGCCGTCTACAGCTTCGGGACTGCAGTGGCCGATGACCGGGCCGGTGGAGGCGCCGGAGAAACGGCCGTCGGTGATAAGCGCGATGCTCTTTCCAAGCTCTTTGTCGCTGCTGATTGCCTCGGAAGTATAGAACATCTCCGGCATACCGCTGCCTTTCGGGCCTTCGTATCGGATGAAGACGGCGTCGCCTTTCTGTACTTTATGTTTCAGCACGGCATCGAGGCACTCCTCTTCGCTGTCGAACGGTCGGGCACGGAGGACGGCGTGGAACATTTCTTTCGGGCAGGCCGTGTGCTTGATGACGGCTCCCTCCGGCGCAAGGTTTCCGCGCAGAACAGCGATGCTGCCGTCCGTTCCGATCGCCTTGTCATACGGGCGGATAATATCTTCTTTTGTAATCGAAGTTCCATACCGCTCATTGAATTTTGCGAGCCATCCGCTGCACTTCTCATAAAATCCATTTTCACGAAGCTCCGCCAGATTTTCTCCGAGCGTCTTTCCGGTCACCGTCATCACATTGAGATGCAGATGATCTTTGATTTCTTCCATAATCGCCGGAACGCCGCCCGCATAATAGAAGCACTCTGCCGGCCATCTTCCTGCCGGGCGGACATCGAGCAGATACCGCGCATTGCGGTGCAGACGATCGAATGTGTCGCCGGTGATCTCGATGCCGAACTCATGCGCAATGGCCGGGATGTGCAGCAGGCAGTTTGTGCTTCCCGAAATTGCCGCGTGGACAAGAATCGCATTCTCAAAACTCTCTTTCGTCACAAGATCGCTTGGCCGCATATGCTCCATCTGTGCCAGTTTTACCGCCTGGCGGCCTGCCTCCCGTGCATATGCCAGAAGATCCGGGCTTGTCGCCGGCATCAGAGCGCTTCCAGGCAGGGCGAGGCCGAGTGCCTCCGCCATGATCTGCATCGTGGATGCCGTTCCGATAAACGAACAGGCACCGCAGCTCGGGCAGGCATTGCATTTCGCCCAGTCGAGCTTCTCCTCGTCGATCTCACCGCGCTCAAATTTTGCGCTGTACATGCCAAGCTGCTCCAGTGTCAGCATCCCCGGTCCCGCATTCATCGTTCCGCCCGGCACAACAACCGCCGGAATATCGACACGCGCAAGGCCGATCAGATTGCCCGGCATACCCTTGTCGCAGCTCGACAGATAGACGCCGCCGTCAAACGGTGTCGCATTCGCGTGGATCTCGATCATATTGGCGATCATCTCGCGGCTCGCAAGACTGTAGTTGATGCCGTCCGTTCCCTGGCTCTCGCCGTCACAGATGTCGGTGCAGAAATACCGCGCCCCGAAGCCCCCCGCTTCCGCAACGCCTTTCCGCACTTCCTCGACCAGCAGATTTAAGTGGCCGCTTCCCGGGTGGCTGTCCCCGTACGTACTCTCCACCATAATCTGCGGTTTTTCAAGATCCTCTTTTTCCATCCTGTTCCAATCCGGAGCGGATCCATCTCCGGTGCAAGTTTCCGCATTTCCTGACTCTTCAGCATTTCCTTCTCCTCCCGCTGTTTTTTAGGTATTAAAAATACTCTTTCTGCTTTTCACTATAGCAATCCCTGTATTTGATTGCAAGACAAAAAAGCTGCAGTCTGCAGGGATTCCCCACAGACCGCAGCCTCTCTGAACAGCTCACAGATTTCTCTGTTTTCTGTTTGCCTGCTTACGCAGATAATTTCCAATGCTTGTAAAACTAAGCAGCGTCACAATCAGAAAAACACCCGGGATCAGAATGATCCACCATGCCTTTGTCATCAGCGCTTTTTCCGAAAGTGACAGCATGCTGCCCCAGGAAATCACCTCCAGCGGAAGACCGATTCCCATAAAACTCAGTGTGGATTCTGCTACAATCGCACTTCGGATGTTCATAACCACCATAAACATAATAGACGAAAAAAAGTTCGGTGCCAGATGGTGCCATAAAATATAGAAAAAACTGCCTCCCATACAGCGCGACGCAATCACGTATTCACTGTTCCGGATCTGCCGTACTTCGGTCCGCACAACCTTTGCAATGCTTGTCCAGCTTGTCATTCCGATCACGGCAGAAATCGTAATCACATTGGATTTTCCCGCAGCGGCCAGAAGAAAAATGACAAGAAGAAGATTCGGCACCGACAAAAAGATCTCGGTCAGCCGCATCAGAAGCGCGTCCACCCACGCCGGTGCACATCCGCTGACTGCGCCGAAGAGAACGGCAATCACAGTGGAAATCAGCGTAGAAAGCAGACCGATCGCCAACGATATTCTGCCGCCGTACCAGATCATCGAGAAAATATCTCTTCCCATCGTATCGGTTCCAAACAGAAATTCCCGGCACGGCATGACGGAACAGTTTTTCAGATCCATATATGAGGGATCCTTCGTCATGATCTGCCGACAGAAAAGGCAGCCCAGCACAAGAAGACCCAGAAAAAGCTCTGCTGCCACCGGCCGGTCCTGATACCATTTTTCTTTTTTTCTGCTTCTGTTTTTTCTGCAGGCCTCTCTCCTGCAAATTGAAATAATTGTGTTTTTTCTGTCACAGCATCATTACCTCCGATGTTTCTGCCGCTTCTTTCTCCCGCATCCGCGGATCAATTCTCTCGTTGATGATCTGTGCCGCCATATTGCACAGAATCACAACGATTCCGGACATCAGGCAAAGCAGCATCAGAAGATTGTAATCTTTGTACCGTGCGCTCTCATACGCCAGCGTTCCGATACCGGGATACGAGAAAACCGTTTCTACAATATAGGTTCCCCCCAGCACATGCGGAACAGAAATGGCCATGATGCCAAGATACGACGGAATCGTATTCCGCAGGCAATGCCGGAACAGAACCGTCTTTCGTTTCAGCCCCTTGGCTCTTGCCAGAAGCACATACTCTTCCCGCACTTCATCCAGAATTTTATTGCGGATCATGTATGCGTAATACCACAAATGACTCAGCACTACGACCGTCATCGGCAGGATCAGATGACAGACACGGTCAGAAAAATCTGCCTGTTTTCCAACAGAATAGGCACCGGAACTCGGCAGCCATTTGAGCTGCATGGAAAAAACAAGAATCAGAAGCAGCGACAGCCAGAATTCCGGAATACATCCCGTGATGGTTCCCACCTTACAGATGATGCGGTCCAGCCAAGTATCTTCCTTCCATGCACAGAAAATTCCAAGGAGCAGCGCGAGGGTGAAAATCAGCAGAAATCCAATGCCGCCAAGCACCAGCGTATTTCCAATTCTTCCCTCGATCACGCGCGTTACATCCATTTTTATATTTGTACGAAATTCCGAAATCCCCATGCAGCGCATTGCCTGCCCAGCGGATATACTGTACGGAAATGGGATCCTTCAGTCCCAATTTTTCTTCGGCCCACGCTCTTTCTTCGGGCGTCATTTTTTCCACGCGGTCTCCGTAATATGATACCAGCGGATCTCCCGGCGCAAGCCTTGAAATATAAAATACGAGCACAGACAGCAGTAGAACACTTGCCAGAAATGCCGCTGCTTTTTTTCCATAGTAAAGCACTCTGTTCTGGCTTTTCATCCTGCATCGCCTCCCTCCATCAGCACAAAATGATCTTTTTCCACTTCCCGCAGTGTTCCCGTCCGGGAAAATTCTGTATTGGAAAAATCCGGTACAGCTCTCGCTCTTTCCCTTCGCGGATCCGGAATCGGAATGGCCGCGATCAGTGCTTTCGTATATGGATGCAGCGGATTTTCAAACACGGCTCGCGCCGGGCCGGTCTCCACCAGTTTTCCATGGTACATCACACCTACTCTGTCACACAGAAATTCGACCATATCCAGATCATGCGCAATAAACAGGAACGAAAAACCGTGCTCCTTCTGCAGATGACGGAACAGATTCACAATCTGTGCCTGTATCGACGCGTCCAGCGATGCAATCGGTTCATCCGCCACCAGAAGCTCCGGCTCCATCGTCAGTGCCCGTGCAATCGCAACGCGCTGCCGCTGTCCGCCGGACAATTCTCCCGGATATTTTTTCAGATATTCCGGATCCAGCCCCACGTATTTCATCTGGAATCTGGCTTCCTCCTCATAGCTTCCCCGCAGCGGCCGGATTTTCTGCACGCGCATCGGCTCCTCAATAATGTCGCGGACCTTCATCCTCTGATTCAGACTGGAACCGGAATCCTGAAAAATCATCTGGCGTGTCGTCTGCAGCATTTTTTTATTTTTCCGGAACTGGCCTCTGTCGCAGGTATCAATCCCTTTATAATAAATCTGGCCGGCATATGGCTGATAAATATTCATCACACAGCGTGCAGCGGTAGATTTTCCGGAACCGGATTCTCCTACCAGTCCAAAAATTTCTCCTCTTCGAATCTGAAACGATACATCATCGACTGCCTTGACTGCTGTTTTCCGGGACAATGGAAAAATATGGGTCAGATGACGCACATCCAGCAAAATCTCATGTTCCATCTGTGTTTCCTCCTATCGGCGGCACAACCTTCGGTGCTCTCTCATCCAGCAGCCATGTTGCCGCATAATGGCTGTCTGTAACCCGGAACATCGGCGGCTCCTCCTCAAAATCAATTTCCAGCGCATAGTCATTGCGGCTGGCAAAAGCATCTCCCTTTGGGGGATGGAGAAGAGACGGCGGCATTCCCGGGATAGACGGCAGGCTTTCTTTTCCCCTCGAAAACGCCGGTATGGAACGCAGAAGTCCCCACGTATACGGATGGCGGGGATCATAAAAAATCTCATCCACGGTCCCGATCTCTACGATTTTTCCTGCGTACATGACCGCTACCCGGTCTGCAATCCGTGCCACGACGCCGAGGTCATGTGTGACAAAAACGGTTGCCGTTCCGAGTTTTTTCTGGATTTCCCGAAGCAGATCCAGAATTTGTGCCTGAATCGTCACATCCAGCGCCGTTGTCGGTTCATCCGCAAACAAAATTTCCGGATTTCCCGCCAGTGCAATCGCCAGTACGATTCTCTGCCGCATTCCGCCGGAAAAATGGTACGGATATGCTTTTTTCCGCTCCTTCGCCTGCTCAATCCCCACCAGCTGCATCAGTTCTGTCACTCTTTGTTCCACTGCTTCTTTTCCCATGCCTTTTTGATGCACCCGTACTGCCTCTGCAATCTGCGCTCCGACGGTCATCGTCGGGTTCAGGGACGTCATCGGGTTCTGAAACACCATCGAAAACAGCTTTCCCCGCAGCTCCCGCATTCTGCGCTCCCCGCAGCCTGCAAGATCTTCGCCATTGACCAGGATCTTTCCGTTTTTGATCTTCGCATTCTCCGGCAGCAGCTTCATAATGCTTTTACAAAGTACACTTTTTCCGCAGCCTGACTCGCCAACCACAGCAAGCACCTCTCCCGCCTGCAAGGAAAAGCTGACATCCCGAACTGCCTGCACTTCCCCTTCATCGGTAAAAAAGCTGACCGAAAGATGCTCCACCTTTAATCGTTCTTCCATTCTGTTTTTCTCCTGTACGGACAAAAAGGGGGTAAACATACCCCCTTCGTCTGCTTTTTCTTTATTTATTCTGTCATTGTCCAGTCCTGAATATTCCAGAAAATACCAACGCCGTGATGGCCAAGTACGGTATCCTCAGAAATTCCCTGAATGCCGGAGTCCGCTACATAATTTGCATCGATATAGCAGATGAATGCATAGGCCGGATCTTCTGCCAGCTCTTCCTGGAATTTTCCGTAGTATTCCTTCCGCACCTCCGGGTCGTCGCTCTGACGGGCAAGTGACAGATATTCATCTACTTTTTCGTTGGAATAGCTCGAATAATTCGCTCCTTTGTCGGTGCCAAAAACCTTATAGGTATGGTCGTCTGCGTCAAACGGGCTTCCCCATCCGATCAGGCATGCCATCTGTCCGCCCCAGTCCATCTGTGCCGGAATTTCCACGGTACAGTTGATTCCGGTTTCCCGGAGCTGCTGTGCTGCTGCCTGGGCAATATCAATACGGTCCTGCTCGCCGGACATTACGCTGATGACAAAACCGATTTCTTCGCCGTCCCGCTCATAGAAACCATCGCTGTTTCTGGTGCATCCGGCCGCTTCCAGAATTTCCTGTGCTTTTTCCGGATTGTAATCATAATGTTCTACATTTTCGTTATTATAAATGTTACGCTGCAGAGGACTGTATGCCGGCATTCCCTCGCCAAGAAGTACAGAATCAATGATCGCCTGACGGTCAATAGAATAGCATACCGCCGGAATGATGTCTCTGTTTTTCGTCCAGTAATCATTTGCAAAGTTAAATAAAATTCCGCGGTAATCTGCCGTTGTCATATCGTAGCAGGTAAAACCGTCTTTTTCTTTGAAATTCTGTGCATTTTTCGGGTCAAGCAGCGCCAGATCCAGTTCGCCGGATTCCAGCTGCATTGCCTGTGCATTATCATCCGGTACAATTTTGAAAATGACCTTGTCAATCTTTGGTGCACCGAGGTAATAATTTTCATTTTTTGTCAGAACGATCGACTGGCCTTCATCCCAGCTTTCCAGCTTGTACGGACCTGTTCCGACCGGTGCTCGGAAGAAATCCGACTCCTGCATATTTTCACCTTCCAGCAGGTGCTTCGGCAGGATGGCCATCGTCATGTATTCCAGGAAAGCCACGTTCGGCTCGGAAAGGCGGAAGGAAACGGTGCTGTCATCTATAACTGTAATCTCTTCTACATCCTCATAATTTGGTGCATTTTCAGATCCGTTTTCCGGATCCATGATCGCTTCGATGGTGAATTTCACATCGTCCGCCGTAAATTTTTCTCCATCATGCCATTGGACGCCGTCCCGGATATGAAAGGTGTAGGTGCAGGTTTCTGCATCGTACTCCCATTTTTCTGCCAGACCCGGACAATGTTGTCATCCG
>ENA-OQIP01000156-OQIP01000156.1-human-gut-metagenome-genome-assembly--contig:-NODE-156-length-14210-cov-1.911880_pt1 | contig 14210 bp, 14 predicted proteins | sample MGYA00242585_ERZ504750 | MGnify/ENA primary metagenome ERZ504750 (study PRJEB26092, sample SAMD00036441) | human gut metagenome | host: Homo sapiens | study: EMG produced TPA metagenomics assembly of...
GTTTTTTTGGTTGCAGCGGGGCTTTTAAGGGGAGGATAAGTATTTCCTTATTTTTCTTTTGTATCATCGAACAGGGGAATTTCGATGACACTGTTATTCTCCCCTGAATGTTCACTTTTATACATTTCTTGTAATTATTTTTTGATCAACAGCAGAAAAAATCCTCTTCCGCCGCAGCAACAGCAATTGCAGATGGCATTGATTGCCATACATTCACAGCACCATTTTCCGAGATCACCTGCACTTCTCTCGTAGCCATAGCCGCTTCCCATGTCGGAATACCACTGGCCGCTGCCCTGGAGCTGGCTTAAAAGCTGCTGGTACTGCAGATTCTGCGGTTCTAATTTGACTGCCATCTCGGCATCCTGCACGGCATTGATGTTGTTGCCGAGGCGCGAATTTGCGATCGCATGCAGGAAATACCATTTTCCGCTGCGGTCGGAAATGTCGTTCAGCACGTTCATCGCCTCGCGGAAGTGGCCGCTGTTGATGTAGTTGGCTGCCGCCTGCAGCCGCATTTCCTGCTCGGAATTTCCATAATCATTCCGTGCGGAGCCGCCGTTTCCGTACGCGCCGCCGAATGGGTCGAAGCCGCCGAACGGGCCATAGCCGCCGTAAGCATCTCCGCCATACGACGAACCTCCGCTCTGGTACGAGGTGCCGTGCTCGCGTTCATCCATGATCTGTTTGTACGCCTGCTGCACCTGTTTGAATTTTTCTTCTGCTTCTGCTTTATTCGGATTATTGATATTGGCATCCGGGTGATACGTCCGGCTGAGTTTTCGGTATGCTTTTTTGATTTCATCGTCCGAAGCCCCGCGGGACACGCCCAGCACCTCATATGGATCTGTCATCAGTCTTTATTTCTCCTCTTTTTTGGCGCTCTTTTTGCGCTTTTTTCGCATTTCGTATTTTTCCCAGATACCAGCATACAATATATTTCGCAGAATGTCTACATTTTCCAGGATCGGAAGTTTTTCAAATGCACGCGACGCTTCCGCCGTCATCATCAGCAGGATTTTTTCTGCGGTTTCCTCGAAGTCCGGCTGATCTGCGATGGACAGAAACGGGTTGTTAGTTTCCGCTCTTTTTATCTTTTTCCACGTCATCAAGCGCATCCATCAGGTAAATGAATTTTCCGATGTAAAAGCCGACCTGGCGCAGATCATCGCTCCAGATGTCCTCCTCCGGAATATAGATCTCCGCCATCACCTCTCCGGTATAGCCCGCCGCAAGATCGAGGTCTGGATTGTTTTCCTTCTCGCATGCATGCAGCTTTTCGAGGTAATCCTGCACTGCTTTCGTCTGGCGCGGATACGATGCCTCGATGCGTGTCACAGATTTTTTCAAAGCCTTTGCCACTGTAAACGCCGCGTAGTTTTTCTCGTCCTCCCAGTCATCCAGCAGATTGTAATAGGCGAGCAGCACGTTCATGTCTGCGCAGTATTTTGTGTATTTGTTCCGCAGGCATTTATGTTTTTTGCCGGGATGAAGAAAGCAGTAATGCTCCTCTTCTTTTGTCTCACACTCATAAAGCCCGGTCAGCAGGATGGAAAGAAATGTCATATCAAACGTCAGCATCGCCTGACCCTTTTTTCCATACGCCTCTTTGATATCCTGACACAGACCGCAGTAGTATGCCTGATATTTATTGTAATCTTTGACTTTCAGGTCATCCTTTCGGATGGTCACATAACCAAACATGAATCGCACTGCTCCTTTTTATCAGGTGTTTTTGATAAATTTTGTTCCGCATTTCGGGCAGCAGATCTCGATGTGGCCTTTTCCTTTCGGCACACGCACCTGCTGATGGCAGGACGGGCAGCGGAAGTAGCAGTGCTCTTTATCCTTGAATGCACGGGTTCCGCCTCGGAAGAATCCGACGACGCGGTTTTTCAGTTCCAAGAATTTCTGGTTTTCCGCATACCGTTTGGAATGGTTCTTGGACATGATGCGCACATCCGCCCAGACGATCAGGACGAGTGCCAGGGTGTAGATAAGGGAGCTCCGTACAACCGCTCCGAAAATCATCATGGCAACTGCCGCCCACATCATAAAATTGCCCAGCTGATCGATGCCGTAGCGGCCGTACATCAGGCGGGAAAGTTTTTCTTTCAGTTTATCCATTTTGTTCTCGTTTCTCCTTTTTCAAAGTATATGCCAATACTCTATCCCTTTTGAGGGAAAAAAGCAATCGAAAGCGCCATTAATTTTTTCTAAAAAATTCTTAAAACTTGCGGTGGATGTTTCTTTTCAACTGTGCTACACTTGGTTATGTTTCTTTATATTTTATTTTCAGTAAACGATCGGAGATTTTTATGAAACGACTCAAACAGATCGGCGCCCTTCTCGCCATCGCGGTCCTGATCGGATTCGGGCTTGGCGCCATGATTTTTGCGTTTATCGACACGCCGTTTGCACACAAGGCGCTGACGGTCTGCCTCTACTGTGCGATTACCGTACCAGTTGCTCATCTATGCCATGATGCTGGTTGCCAAGGTTCTGTCGCACCGCGATGAGAACGACAAATCAGACAAAGGAGAAAAACAGTCATGATTGATACCATTATTTTTGATGTAGGCCGCGTACTCGTCAACTGGGACTACGAGTCCTATCTGAAACGCTTTGCTTTCGGTCCGGAAAAAACGAAAGCAATCACCGCCGCAACCTTCGAAAGCCCTTACTGGCGCCAGTTCGACCGCGGAATTCTCACACCGGAGGAGATTGTAAAAGGATTCTGCTCCCTCGCCCCGGAATACACCGAAGAAATCAAAGAGGTTTTCGCCCACTGCGAGGAAACCATCACCCCGCTGCCGTATGCAGAAAGCTGGGTACGCTCCTTAAAAGAAAAAGGCTACCGCCTCTACATCCTCTCCAACTACTCCGGAGACCTCTTCGAGCGCACCAAAGAGAAAATGCCCTTCCTCCCCTACATGGACGGAACCCTCTTCTCCTACACCTGCCATTTAACAAAACCGGAACCGGAGATCTACCAGCACCTGATCCAGAAATTCTCCCTCACCCCGGACCGCTGCGTATTCCTCGACGACACCAAAGCAAACGTCGAGGCCGCAGAGCAGGCAGGGATTCATGGAATTCATTTTACGGGATATGAAGATGGCGTGGCACAGTTGAAAAAACTGGGCGTTCTTTAAAAAAACAGGCTGCCGCATTCATGCGTCAGCCTGTTTTTTTAGTATTAACTTACGCTTTCGCCGCCTCTTCCATCAGCCGCAGCATCAGTCCGACGCTGCCGACGTTATATCCGGCATAAGCGCGTCCGCCGATGTTTCCCGGCAATGCGAGGATCAGCAGTGGGAGTTTTTCTGCGTCGATTCCCATTTTTTCGGCGATCGCCGGGGCGTCGTCGGATGGGTCGAGGTAGAGGGACATATTGTGGATTGCTGCGCGGGCTTTCTGGAAAGTCGTGTTTTCCAGGTCGGCTTTCGTGCGGAGCACGGCTGCCATGGCAGCGTCTTTTGCGTTCCACTTCTCTGCGATTTCGATCAGCTCATTCAGAACATGCTCGGTCGGCTCCTCTCCGGTTCCGAGGAAGGCCAGAAGGATCGGGCCGTCTTTGGTGAGATCGTTCAGGGTATGCGCCTTTCCATCCAGATCCTCCAGCGTGATCTCCGGCAGTTCGATGTGCTCTAACAGCTCATCCAGCTCTTTTTTCACGGCTTCCAGATAAATCTCTTTTGCTTCTCCCGCCTTCAGTTCAAACACGCGGTATGCAGCATGCTGGTCACCGTTCGGCATACGCATACTTGTAATCAGACGATAGCAGCCCGGCTCCAGGGTCAGAGCCAGTGTTTTGCCATTGAATGCGGTTTCTTCGTAATTCAGCGTCTCAAACACTGTTCCGTTCCACTTTCCGATGGTCCACGTCTGATAATACTTCCATGCGCTTCCATCCTCCGCATTCAGTGTCAGAACCGCACTTTCCGTTTCATCCTTCAAAACAGCAGCTTCTGTTTCCACACTGTGGAATGCCCCATCACGGTAATACTCCGGCTCCAGTGTCACCGGATTCAGTCTTGCCGCTACATTGAGGCTCCGGCAGATTGCCACGAACAGAATCTTCTGTGCCAGCGGACTTCCCTGTTTCATGGTAAGGACGCCGACCGGCGTTGCCATGATCGTGTCATACTCTTCTTCTGGATGGAAGGTAATATTCTTCTTAAGATAATCCAGAATCCGTTCCGGCTGCTCCACAAAGCTACGTTTTGTCTCCTCTTCAAAAAATCCGCGGATCATGCTCCGATACGGCGTCAGCTCCTCGAGGAAAATACGCGGGCAAAGAAGATCCTTCCTGAAAATCTCCTCCGGCAGATCCCCCTGCTCGCAGTCGAGATGATCCTCTAAAACGGATGCCTTCAAGTCCTTCGCATCCTTTAAAGCCAGCGAAAACAGCAGCTTCTTCCGGTTCGGATTTTCATCTTTGGAAAGGAATGTATAAACCTCCTCAAAATTCTCTCCTGCCCGGTGGAAAATCTCTTCCGCTTCCGGATACGCAGCAGCCTTTTTCTCATCAAAGCATGCTGCAAACCGTGCCTTCCGAAGCCGTTCCGCCTCTGCCATCCGTGCCGCATTGCGCTCCTTCTGCTCCTTTGTGGCAACGACATTCCGTACCGGCACCTCCTTCGGTGCCCGGATTTCCAGCGTCTGCCACCTGTCATCCGCTTCCGGAACCGCCTCTTCACGAAGCACCAGTTCCAGCGAATCCTCCTCCTCAATCCGCATCATGGCTTCCGCCCGGCGTATTCCGTCAAATGCCCGTACCCGGATATCGCCAAGGCCAAGTGTCATCTGAACTTCTCCGTCCGCATCCGCAATCATCACTGCAGCCGGGAAAAACTCTGCCATATTCAGGATTTCAACCGCAATATGCGCTCCTGCAGCCGGTTTTCCATTCTCATCCTTCACAAGAATCTTCACCAGCTTCGTTCTGCCATAAAAATCTGTATGGTTAAAGTAGTACAGCGCTCCTTCTTTTCCAAGATACTCCTCGTTACTTTCCTTCACATAATCCGAGAAGTTCCGCGTATGAATCAGAATTGCCCGATTCGCCGGACCCGAGAACCAGCCGGTATCCAGCACTTCTTCCGGCTCACAGGCGCCAAGGAAATGCCACTCGCCGTCCACAAACACCTCAACCCACGCATGATTGTCATCACAGTGCGCCCATCTTGGTGTATAGACCTGTCGCGCCGCAATACCGACACTCCGATACGCCGTAACTGCAAACGTTGACTCCTCGCCGCAGCGTCCCTTTCCACTCCGATACATTGTCATCGGAGATGCTGTTCTGCTGTCCGTTGCCTCATACGTTGCATGTTCCGCACACCAGTAATTAATCTCCAGAATTGCCTCCCAAAGGCTCATTCCGGCCACACGCCCCATAATCTGCTCATAAAAAAACGGTCTGCAGTCCGTAATATCCTCGGAATTGATCCGGCCATACAGCACATAATTACTAAACACATCCTCCGGCAGCTCCTTACACCATGCCACCTTCTCCCGCAGCATCAGCGCATGCTTCACGTACGAAAGAAAAAGGTCAAATCATATTCTCCCGCATCCCTTACCGGCCATCGTACCATACAGAAACTTCATCAGCACAGCCTCTTCTTCACTGCACTGTTTCAATTTTTCTTCGATAACAGGCATCACCGGAGCCAGAAGCTCTCTCCGTCTCTCAAATTTTTCCGTTGCATATTTTCTTAAATTTTCTGAGATCATGATTCTATCTATCCCTTCCTCTTTTTTTCTATCCGTCTCCACAACGTACATCCGCCCACCGGCGGCAGACGCCATGTGAAAAAGATTCCTTGCGATTTTTCAGGAACACCGGAGCGAGGAGTCCTTTTCACATACCGGCTGTGGTCACTACGCTACATTATTTTTCTTTATAAATGAAAGTAATTCTCCGCTGGGATCGCATTTATACTCCCAGAACATAATGCCCCCCATGCCCTTTTCTTTCAGGTACGCAATTTTCACACCCAGTGACTCGCAGTCCTCATAGCTGATAAATGTCTCCCCGTCAAACAGATACGGAACCTTCGCCTGCTCATCCCAATACCGGATAAATCCCCTCTTTCCGATCCAGCTCTCTTTGAGCTCGCCATAGTCACCGCCATATCCTCCGACCGTCTCTGCTTCCATTCCAAGCCCGTTGCGGCATCCGGCGCCTTTTACTCCATCCCATTTTCTGGAATAAAACGGTACGCCAAGGATCAGCTTCTCCATTGGAACGCCTGCATTTGCAAAACCGTTCACTGCCTTCTCCACACATGCGTCAAACAGGTTTCCCTCACTGTGATACAGCGCCGCATGATGTCCCGTCACCTTCTGGAAACCGCCCTGCAGATCATACGTCATCAGCTGCACATAATCCAGATACCGGGAGGCCTCCTTCATATCTGTCTGCAGTGCAAAGTAAACATCTCCGCCGACTGCTGTCGTTACAAGCATGCCTTCTCTGTACGTGTCCAGTGTCTTCCGAAGCTCCGCCAGAAGCAGCGTATAATTCTCTTTATCCGATCTGTCCGACGCAATTCCTGCCAGTGATGTGCCCGGATACTCCCAGTCAATGTCAATGCCGTCCAGACCATACTCCTTCACAATTGCAAGTGCACTCGCAGCAAACCGCTCTCTTCCCTCTTTTGTTCTTGCAGCCTGGGAAAAGCCGTCTGCTCCCCAGCCGCCTACGGACAATACAATCTTCAGCTCCGGATTGCTTTTCCGAATGGATACTATTCCATCCCGTGCATCCTTTGCATCCCATACAACTTCTCCGTCCCGGATCAGACCAAATGCAATATTGATCACGGTAAGTGCCCGCACATCCTCTTCTCGCATATGATTTAAATCCGCCGTATTTACATAGCCAATTATTCTCTTCATCTCATAAGCTCCTCTGTCCGAATCGTTTTACTCATTAAAGGTTACGACTTCCCCGTGTCCCAGATTGTAGGTGATCTCATCCTCAAGCTCTACCTTCACAACCGTTGCAAACGGATGAATGCTCATCTTTCCTGCCCAGATCCAAAGTGTTCCCGGAATGCCGCTCCATGGAAGGGAACCCGTATAGGAGAACCGAAGTTCTTCTCCCGTATGCAGAACCGTCACCCTTTTTACCGGAGTTTTAATGCCTTTCACGCACAACGTCTCTTGCGGCTTATCATAGACAAAAAGATACATCGTCTTCTTATCCGCCGAAATCGTGCTTCCACCGAGGAAATGATTATAATCCAGTCCTTTTTCCGTTCCAAATACCGCTTCCTCGTGGTCATGAATCCATCCGCCGAGATCCAGCAGCACCTTCTCCTGACGCTCATCGAGCGTTCCGTCCTCTTTCGGTCCGATATCCAGCAGCATCCTTCCGCCGAGGGTAATACAGTCGCAGAACATACGCACGATCTGGCCGCTGCTCTTGTAATCATTGTCCGATGGACGATATCCCCAGGAATCATTGATCGTCGTGCAGAATTCCCACTCGCCTTTCGGTCCGTACAGCGGGATTCCCTGCTCCGGTGTCTCATAATCTCCATAGCCCTGCATTCTCGAATTCAATACAACGTTCGGATTCAGGGTATGCAGATATTCCCCTGAATTCCGGCATCTTCCACTGTGCCGCGCTCCGTTCCCAGTCACCATCAAACCATAAAAGATCCACCGTTCCGTAATTCGACATCAGTTCTTTTAACTGATGATTGTTGAATTCCAGAAACTCCTGCCATTTCTGCGGCTCCTCCTCTTTTCCGGCCGGGGAACCATAGATATCGTTCAGACAGTCTCTTTTTTTCATTCCTTCCGGGTAAACCGTGCGATACCGCGGATCCGACCAGTCGATCAGCGAATAATAAAGGCCGACTTTCAGACCTGCCTCACGCATGGCAGCTGTATACTCTTTTACAAGGTCACGCGCTGCCGGCGTTTTCTTCACAACACTTAAATCACTGTATCCGGTGTCAAACAGTGCCACGCCGTCATGGTGCTTTGCTGTCATAACCACGTACTGCGCACCTGCTTTTTGAAACAGCTCCGCCCATTTTTTTGCATCAAACTTCGACGCCGTAAAGCCTTCACACTGTTTCATGTAATCTTCATAAGAGATATTTCCGTTGTGGAACGACCATGACTCCGACACATCACCCACCGCATAAATCCCATAATGGATAAAAATGCCCAGCTTTGCGTTCCGAAACCAGTCCTGCATCATATCTTCCAGATCCTCCTTTTTTTGTGCTCCCGGATTAAAAGACTCCGGGCATAGCTTTTTTATCCGATCTAATTACCCCTTTATTGTTTCTTCCCATTATATCAGTTCTTGCCCAAAAAGAAAGGCATATTACCGTTTTACACTGTAATATGCCTTTTTTCACGCCACAGGAAATATCGTTACCTTTTCCTGTTTATTTCGCGATTTCCTCGATACCCTGAGTTGCTACCCAGTCCTCAAGTCCCAGAGAGTACATACCGTCTACATAAGCCTGCCAGTCAGCATCGTTGTCAATGTCAAGCTCGCCGCATACGAACTGCGCCTGCTGCTGCTCAAAGAAATCTTTGATTGCTGTGTTCGTATCAGAGAAGGTATCAATTTTATCCAAGTCAATCCAGTAGGACGGAATAATTTCTTTGGTCAGATTTGCCTCATAAGCTTCCTCTGTTGCTTTTTTTCTCATCATACATCGGATGCTCTTCTACAAACTCGAAGTCTGCCGGCAGATATTTCGGCAGAGACTGCGGCCACAGATTGCCCCCAGGAATATTTTTCCTGATCTTCCTCAGACAGTGTGGTGGTGTCAATCGCATGGTATCCGTCATCCTCTTTGTTTACAATCACACCAACCGGTCCTCTGTTGCAGCCGATGCCGTTCTCCAGTGCGAATGCATTGTCAAACCAGCGGCAGATGATTTCCGGATGCTCTGCCTTGTTTGTGATGACAGCCTGGGTTCTGTATACGCTGAAGCCTTCCGTATCGCGCAGCCAGATTCCGTCTTTGTCTGTGTTCAGAACAGGCATGGAGTCGAAATCGCCTCTTTCCTCTGCAGCCGGGATTCCGGTAAACTCTCCGCTTCCGTATGCGATGGAAACGCCGTACAGGTCCTGATTTCCTTTACCTTCCCATGTGGAGCTGTCCTGTGTGTAAAGCTCTACGTCTACGAGTCCTTCTGCATACAGTTTGTGGAACCAGGAAAGGAACTCACGGTATGTATCGCTGACACCGCCGTAAACAACCTTTTCATTCTGGATTGCAATACCAAGTTTGTTCATCGGAAGTCCGAAGTAACCGGCCATAGCCTCGATATGTTTGTTGTTCGGGTCGGTAGAGAACGGGATTTCATCGGAAGCGTCACCGTTGCCGTTTGCATCCTGCTCTTTGAAGGCTTTCAAGACTGCCTCAAACTCGTCTGTAGTGGTCGGCATGCTCATGCCAACATTCTCCAGCCATTTCGTATTGATGTATGGGCTGTATCCAACGGTTGAATCGGCACATACGTACGGAATTGTGTAGATGTGTCCGTCCGGTGCTGTCATTTTTTCTCTTACACCCGGCAGATCCAGGATCGCAGAAATGTTCGGGCAATATTTCTCAAAATAATCTTCCAGCGGAATGAATACGCCCTGGTTTACACCATAGGTCAGGATTGCATTGTCGCTTAAGGTCCATCCGCCGATCACATCCGCGTAATCTCCGGAGTTCAGATCCAGATTCAGTCTCTCCGTTGCTGTTTCGTATGGATAAATTTTCAGGTCAACGTCTACATTGGTCTGTTTTTTGAACTCATCGAGCATGATAAACTCGCCGGATTCGCTGGAATCATCGCAGAAGATAGAGAAGGTGTAATCTCCCTCGTCTACCAGCGGAAGACCTTCCTGATACATAATGCCGTTTACTTTTCCGTCCTCATCCACGGTGTCGTTTGCTGCGGATGCTGCGGATGCTGCAGAAGCACTCTTTGCCGAGCTGCTTCCATTATCACTTCCACATCCGGTAAACATAGATGCCACCATTACTGCAGTTAAAACTGCTGCGACTGCTTTTCTTTTCATGATTTTTCCCTCCTGTGTTGTTCCGGCGGCATTTTCCCGCCGGAAGCGCTTTTGCCTGTCCGTTGTCCGGACTCTTTATTTACATACCGCCGTTTCCCGTGCGGCAGATAAATCGTTAAAAAAACTTCTTCTTGTAAATCAACCCTTCATGGATCCGATCATAACACCCTTTACAAAGTGCTTCTGCACCAGTGGGTACATAACCAGAACCGGGATACTGCTGATGATGATCAGCGAGTATTTCATAACGTCGATCAGCTGCTGTTTTTCCTGCAGTGCTGCTCTTGCTGCCGCAGTTGTTGCTGTCTGGGACAGCGCGGTCTGGTTCGTGATCAGGATGTTACGCAGAACCAGCTGCAACGGATACTTTGCTTTGTCCGAAATATAAACGAGTGCTGAGAAGTATGAGTTCCAGTGACCGACACCATAGTACAGAACCAGAATTGCGATGATCGCTTTGGAAAGCGGAAGTGCAATCTGGAAAAAGAATCTCGCCTGGGTGCAGCCGTCAATTTCAGCTGCCTCATACAGCTCTTCCGAAATGTTCGACTTGAAGAAGGTTCTTGCCACGATCATGTTGTATACGCTTAAGCATCCCGGAAGAATCAGTGCCCAGATCGTGTTCAGCATCTGCAGTCTCTGAATAACCAGATAGGTAGGGATCAGACCGCCGCCGAAGAACATGGTGATCAGGTAAAAAATGGTGATCGGTTTCTTTCCGGAGAAATTGCTTCTGGAAAGTGCATATGATGTCGGAAGCGTTACGATCAGGTTGACCATGACACCGCAGAAGGTGATGATCAGGGAGTTTAAAAAGCCTCTCATAACCTGGTCGTTTTTAAATACTTCTGCGTAGCCCTTCAGGGTAAATCCGATCGGGTGAAGCAGTACTTTACCACTCGATACGGCGCTTGGCGCACTGATGGATGAAATGATAACCCAGTACAGCGGATATGCCACAACAAACAGAACCAGCGTCAGGATAATGAAGCAGGCTGCGTCAAAAACGACGTCCTCTTTGCAGCGTTTTATTTCTTTTTTGTCACTGCGGTATTTTCTTTACTCATGTTTTTGTTTCCTCCTACCACAGGCTGTTGCCCGAAAGTTTATCAGATATCGTATTGACAATGATCAGCATAACCATGTTTACGATGGTGTTGAACAGACCGATTGCTGAAGAATACACATATCGTTGTTGATCAGACCGACCTTATAGACGTAGGTGGAAATGATCTCGGATACACTGGCATTCAGGTTGTTCTGCAGAAGGAAGGCTTTTTCGAAGCCGACGGAAAGAATGCTTCCGCAGTTCATAATCAGAAGAATGGTCGCGGTCGGCATGATCAGCGGAAGGTCGATGTGACGGATCAGCTGTAATTTCGTTGCGCCGTCTACCTTTGCCGCCTCATGCAGCTCCGGGCTGATGCCGGCGAGTGCTGCGAAGTAAATAACAGAGCTCCATCCTGTACTCTGCCATACGCCGGTCCACACATAAATGTGTCTCCAGTAGGCTTTTTTCGCCATGAAGTTGACCGCCGGAATTCCGATTGCTTCCAGTACGTGGTTGATAACACCGACGGACGGAGACAGGAACAGAATGATCATACCACACATAACTACGGTGGAAATGAAGTTCGGCGCGTAGGTGACGGTCTGGATCACTTTCCGGTATCTCTTATGGCGGAAGGAGTTCAGCATCAGTGCCAGGATGATCGGAATCGGGAATGATACAACCAGTCCGTACAGACTCAGGATCAATGTGTTCTTGATGGTGGAAGCAAAGTATGGAGAGTTGAAGAATCTCTCAAAGTAGTACATGCCTACCCACGGGCTCTTTGTGATTCCGGCTGTCGCATTAAAGCGGCGGAACGCGATCTGTACACCATACATCGGAATGTAGCTGAAGATGAATGTCAGGATTACGCCCGGAACACAGAAAAGCCAAAGCGAGATGTCTCTCTTAAAGGCGCGGATGGTGCGGCCTTTTTTCTTTGCTTTTTGTTGGTTTCTCTTTCATTTCTCTCTTGTCCTCCCTTTTAAAGGTTTCGTGTTTTCCTTGATTGGAGCATCCCTTGTCGTGAACATTTTGAACATTTTGCTTTTCGCATCATCCTCGCATGCTGCTTCTTTTTTTGTACAACTGCCACAATCAAATCTGTTATTTAAGATTTATCCAACACTGTTTTGATGAATTTATTTTACATTTTGTTTCCTTATTTGTCAATTAATTTTTGAACACAAATATTATTTTGTTACTTTTACGCAATTTAAACCGATACTTTTTAAGCACTTTTCCCATAAATTCTCCTGTTTTTCCCTTTGTTTTTCGTTTCACGGCATCGGAGCATACGATCCATTTATATTTTTATCCATTTTTTGCAAACAAAAAGAAGGAAGCTATGTTTCTTTATTTTGTAATATAGTTTCCTTCTTTGTTCATTTTTATTATATTTTTATGTTTTTTCGTCCGTTCTTACATTTCCGTCACGTTTCCAGTCCACCATTTCTCTGCTCCATCTTCAAGCATCAGCTCGTACTCATGGCAGATGACCTCTGGTTTTCCCGGAATCTGGACAAAATTCAGCTCCTCTTTTGTAAGATGGAACACAGCTTCTTTTTTCTCTCCCGGTGCAAGTGCAATTCTCGTAAAGGCTTTCAGCTCTTTGATTCTTGCCACAACGCCGCCGGAACGTTTCCGCACATACAGGCACGGAACGGAAGTTCCGGCCATATTTCCGGTATTTTCCACGGTAAAGGAAACAGAAATACCATTTTCTTCTTTTGTTACGGAAACATCACTGCCGGTAAACGTTGTGTAGGATCTTCCTTCTCCGAAGGTATGCAGCGGCTGGCTTGTCATATCACAGTACGCCGGGGCAACGGAAGTCCGATAATTGTAGCATACCGGGATCTGTCCCACGTGGCGTGGCATAGAAACCGGAAGACGGCCGGACGGATTGCTGCTTCCATAGAGAAGCTCAGCAACTGCCCTGCCTCCCATCGGTCCCGGGTAGAATGCATATAAAACGGCATCGGAAGCATTTTCGATCTTCTCGATACAGTATGCTCTTCCGGCAATTACAACCGTTACCAGTGGTTTGCCAAGGCGGGCAAGTGCTGCAATCAGTTCTTCCTGCGCGGCCGGAATGTGAACCTTCGCGGTGTCCATTCCCTCGCCGCAGTCCATCGAACGGCTGCCCGTTCCCTTCGAGGCTGCTCCGTTTGCATCGAACACAGCTCCTCCAAACCGTGAGGAGGAACCGCCGACAACGGCCACGATCACATCGCTTTCTTCTGCAAGTGCCATCGCTTTTGCTTTTTCATGCTCATCCGCCTCGGAAAAACCGGACCCCATCGCATAAGAGACTTTCACGCCATCCGGTGCTTCCTGCTTCATGCCCTGCAGAACCGTGACGCACTCGCTTTCCGGCACCGGCGGAGTATAATCGCCGAGCATACAGTAACGGTCTGCCGCATGGTAGCCGATCACTGCTACTTTTTTATATTTCTTTGCAAGCGGAAGCACCGTCTTTTCATTTTTCAGAAGCACAGCAGACTCCCGCGCCAGTGCAAGAGATACCTCCGGGATGCCGGCTTCTTCCGGGGAAAGCATGTTTTCTTCCATATAAGGATGCTCGAACAGACCTTTTTCAAATTTCAGTTTCAGAACGCGGAGCACCGCCTCATCGATCTGGCTCTCCTCCAGAAGTCCCTGATCAACCGCCTCACCGAGACGGCCAAAGGCTTCATCCCACAGGCTCACATCAACACCGGCCTTTCTTGCCGCAACGGCTGCATGCAGCGTATCCCCCTCTGTGTTTTTCAGGAAATCGACAGCCAGTCCGTCTGCCATCACAATGCCGTCAAAGCCCATCTCACCGCGCAGTACATCGCGAAGCAGCCATGCATTTCTGTGGCAGTACACGCCGTCGATCTCGTTATACGCCGCCATGATTCCTTCCACACCGGCTTCGCAGCACGCTTTTGCAGACGGAAAATGGATTTCACGCAGCTCACGCCTCCCCGATTCTCGCCGCACTCGCATTCACACCTCCGGTCGTCTCGCCTGGGCGCAGAAATGTTTTGCCACGCTGCCGACGCCGGTCGACTGCATGCCGGTCACGGCTGCTTTTGCCATTGCGGCTGC
>ENA-OQIP01000157-OQIP01000157.1-human-gut-metagenome-genome-assembly--contig:-NODE-157-length-14130-cov-3.074341_pt1 | contig 14130 bp, 13 predicted proteins | sample MGYA00242585_ERZ504750 | MGnify/ENA primary metagenome ERZ504750 (study PRJEB26092, sample SAMD00036441) | human gut metagenome | host: Homo sapiens | study: EMG produced TPA metagenomics assembly of...
CTGCATATCCAGTCCATCGACCAGATGAAAGCAATCAAGCTGGTAAAGAGTAAGGTTACTGACATTAACCGTATGAAAATTGAGGAACAGAAAAAAGCGGTACGCTCCGGATATGATATGGATATTAGTGCGACTCGTTCCTGAACAAAGCCTTCGTAGTTGAAGGACAAAATCAGGCACTAACAAAAGAACGAAAATTTCAGATGTTAGGAGAACTAACAATCCAAGAGGTGGAATGATGGGGTAACGCCCTGAAACGCCCCCTTAATACTCCGACTGGCGGGTGTAAGTGAAAACTGACCTGTCAGAAGCTCGGTGAAGTCGGCTGAGAGTAGCCGTATGGATTGCTGGATAATTACCAGCCCCACGAAAGCTGTCCAGAGGTGGACGGTGCTACCTATAGGCCGGAGGTCTACAAAATACCCAAGGTCAGAATGTTTGAAATATGACTGACGAAAAACCGCGAATGTAAGGGGTCTATACCATGACGGCATAGAAATGTGCTGGTAGCGTTCATCGCTAATCAGTGTGGTGGAGTAAAAATTGATGTTATGAAACACCATAGCACGTTACAGGCGTGTTCAAGCTGACAGGCTTAAAGTGGAGACCTAAAGGTATATGTAAAGATAGGATTGTTGGAACGAGGAAAGGCAGTAGGCTTCTACCATTAGGAAGTAAGCAGACGAATCATATAAGCTGCTGTACTACTGCTGAAAAGCAGAGGTCGAACTGATGATGTTTTCTGCGAAAAAGAGGAAAACGGAAGAATGGCCTCAAGTCAGTCAAACAGGCAACTTAGCACTTAGTCGCAATTAGGATTGCGAGTATGACAAAAAGAAGTCACTCGCCGTAAAGGAGAGTGATGCCTGATGCCAAATGAGAAGAAACCAAAAACCAAATGCGTGGAGTATCTCCGCCATGCTGAATACTACGATATGCAAAGTACCTTTGATGAACTGTATGCCAGAAGTCAGGCAGGAGAAATTTTCGAGAACCTGATGGATGTGATACTTTCAAGAGAAAATATCCTGCTGGCCTATCGGAACATCAAATCCAATACCGGGAGTATTACGCCGGGAACAGACAAGCTGAAGATTTCTGATATTGGTAAACTTACCGCTGATGAAGTCACAGCAAGGGTACGCAAAATCGTCAAGGGAGCTAAAAACGGCTACACCCCAAGAAGCGTAAGACGCAAAGACATCCCAAAACCAAACGGGAATACCAGGCCACTGGGAATCCCTTGTATCTGGGATAGATTGGTACAGCAATGTATCAAGCAGGTCATGGAACCTATCTGCGAAGCCAGGTTCAGCAACAATAGCTATGGATTCCGTCCAAATCGGTCGGTTGAAAATGCGATAGCGGCAACCTACAGACTTATGCAAAAGTCAGGACTTCACTATGTAGTAGAGTTTGACATAAAAGGTTTCTTTGACAATGTAGACCATTCAAAACTGATAAAACAGTTATGGTCACTGAATATCCGGGATAAAGAACTGCTCTATGTAATCCGTAGGATTCTCAAAGCTCCAATCCTCATGCCGGACGGCAACACAGAACGCCCAACAAAGGGAACGCCGCAAGGCGGAATTATTTCCCCACTATTGGCAAATGTGGTGCTGAATGAACTTGACCATTGGATAGAAAGCCAATGGCAGTGCAACCCGGTAACGGAAAACTACGCTTACAGAGAAAATGCGGCAGGCTGTCCGATACAAAGCCATGCGTACCGGGCAATGCGGAATACACGGCTGAAAGAAATGTATATCGTGAGATATGCAGACGATTTTCGGATTCTCTGTAGAACAAGGGAACAGGCAGACCGGACGCTGATTGCGGTCACGCAATGGCTGAAAGAACGCCTGCGCCTTGATGTTTCACCGGAGAAAACGAGAGTTGTTGACGTCAGACGGAGCTATTCTGAATTTCTCGGATTCAAAATCCGACTACGCAAAAAGGGGAAAAAAGTACGTCGTTCAATCGCACATGTGCGATAAAGCATACAAAAAGGTTAAAGCCAGCCTGACTAAACAAGTCGGAAATATCAAATTTCCCAGAAAAGGACGTGGAGAAGCCGGAGAAGTACGGCTGTTCAACTCCATGGTTATGGGAATCCAGAATTACTACCAGTTAGCCACTGACATCAGCATAGACTGCGGTGATATTGGCAGAACTGTTAATACAGTTCTCAAAAACAGGCTGAAATCTGGAAAGACACACCGGCTGAAAAAGGAAGGCCGTGACCTGACAAAAATGGAAATCCAAAGATATGGGAAATCGGAGCAACTAAGATATATAGCACAATCCAAAGAACCGATTTATCCAATAAGCTATGTTCAATGTAAAAATCCAATGAGTCAGCGGCGAAAAGTGTGCGCTTACACAGCGGCAGGAAGAAGTGAAATCCATGACGATTTGCGGATAAACACTTTCTTACTGCTACAGCTAATGAGAGCGCCTACATACAGCCGCAGTACAGAGTATGCGGATAACCGTATCTCACTGTTCTCCGCTCAATGGGGAAAATGTGCGGTAACGGGAAAGAAATTTCAGTGTATATCAGAAATTCACTGCCATCACAAGAAGCCAAAAGGAATTGGAGGCAGAGATAAGTATGAAAATCTGGTATTGGTGCTTGCACCAGTACATGAACTGATACACGCAGTTGATGAGGACACTATTCGTTCTTATCTCACCGCTCTTAAATTGGATACTTCACAGCTCACAAAGCTGAACAAACTGCGAACATTGGCAAAAAGGAAACCCATTGATTTGGAGAAGCCAAATCTTACGAATAATTCTCATAATGGTATGACTAAGGAGACTAAGAAATCTGTTTGATTGATGGAACGCCGGATGCGGTGAAAGTCGCATGTCCGGTGTGAAGCGGGGGAAAAGCTGGAGATAACTTCAAAGGCTTACCTATCGCTATTCCCCAGCGACCTTGCCACCTACGGCGAGGATGCCAAAAAGCTGCTGAACAAATTGCAGACCCGGAACGAGCGGCTTTTCATGCTGACTTTTTTAGTGCTGAATGTGGCTGACACCAAGCAAAAGCTGGGCAACGATGTGTTCCAAGCGGCGGGCGTGGCACAGAAGTACAACTGCTCTCTTGTCCGGCTGGACTACCAGCAGGAGCAGGGCCTTGTGTCCAGCCTGCCGCTGGGCATCAACCAGATAAAGATTCAGCGCAGCCTTACCACCTCCAACGTGGCGGTGTTCGTGCCCTTTGTCACGCAGGAGCTTTTCCAGAGCGGTGCGGCCATGTACTACGGCATCAACGCAAAATCCCACAACATGATCATGCTGGACCGCAAGCAGGCCCGGTGTCCCAACGGCTTGAAGCTGGGCACGCCCGGCAGCGGCAAATCCATGAGCTGCAAGTCCGAAATCGTCAGTGTGTTTTTAACGACTGCTGACGATATTTTTATTTCAGACCCAGAGGCCGAGTATTATCCGCTGGTCAAGCGGCTGCATGGGCAGGTCATTAAACTTTCGCCCACCAGCAGGGACTATGTAAATCCGCTGGACATCAACCTGAATTATTCCGAAGATGACAGTCCGCTTGCCCTAAAATCGGATTTTGTGCTGTCGTTCTGTGAACTGGTCATGGGCGGCAAAACAGGTCTGGAAGCGATTGAACGCACCGTGATAGACCGTGCCGTAAAAGCCATCTACCGCCCCTATCTGGCGAATCCCTGCCCGGAGAATATGCCGATTTTGTCTGACCTCCACCAAGCCCTGCTCGACCAGCACTTGCCGGAAGCGGACCGGGTAGCGCAGGCATTGGACTTGTATGTGTCCGGCTCGCTGAATGTGTTTAACCACAAAACGAATGTGGACATCCATAATCGGCTTGTGGCCTTTGACATCAAAGAACTGGGCAAACAGTTGAAAAAATTGGGGATGCTCATTATCCAAGACCAGATATGGGGCCGCGTCACCCAGAACCGCAGCCAAGGCAGGGCCACATGGTACTTTGCAGACGAGTTCCACCTCTTGCTGAAAGAGGAACAGACCGCCGCATACAGTGCCGAGATTTGGAAACGCTTCCGCAAATGGGGCGGCGTGCCCACAGGCGCCACCCAGAATGTGAAGGACCTTCTTTCTTCCCCGGAGATCGAGAACATTCTGGAAAACAGCGACTTCATCACGCTGCTGAATCAGGCATCCGGCGACCGCAAAATCCTTTCGGAACGGCTGAACCTCTCCGCAGACCAGCAGAAGTACATCGACAATTCGGAACCGGGCGAAGGACTGCTGATTTTTGAAAATGTGGTGCTGCCGTTCTCAAACCCTATCCCGAATAACACCCAGCTCTATAAAATTATGACCACCCGGCTCAGCGAGGTGGTGGAGCTATGAGCCTAACGCATTTCAGTTTGTTTTCCGGCATCGGCGGCATCGACCTTGCCGCGGAAGCAGCGGGTTTACCTCTGTCTGTCAATGCGAGTGGGCAGCCTTCCCCGCCGCTGTGCTGGCAAGCCACTGGCCGGAAGTGCCCCGTTTTCAGGACATCACCACTGTAACAAAGGAGGCTTTCTTTGAAAAAACAGGACTTCGCACCGTCACCCTCATTTCAGGTGGCTTCCCGTGCCAGCCGTTCTCCACCGCAGGGCGGCAGCGCGGCTTCCACGATGAACGCTACCTGTGGCCCGAAATGCTGCGGGTCATCCGGGAATTGCAGCCCCGTTGGGTGCTTGGAGAAAATGTTGCTGGCTTCCTCCGTATGGGGCTCGACAAAACGCTCATTGACTTGGAGCAGGCAGGTTACGATGTTCGGGTTTTCGTATTACCTGCTGCTGCCGTTGGCGCGTGGCACGAACGGAAACGGGTATTCATCATCGGCTCCGCTGCTTCCCACGCCCCTTGCCAGCGACACCGGGGATGTGGGCAAGGGGTTGGACATCCAAATCTCTGCGAACGGCAGCTATCGCAAGATGAACAAGGATGGCAAAGCATGGACGGCGCGGCTCTCTCATGTGGTCTACCGCATGACCCCCACCACGCTGGAAAGGCCCTACCTCAACCCGGACTGGGTAGAGTGGCTGATGGGTTTCCCGCGCAAATGGACGGACATTCCCTTTGGGCTAAAGAACCCGCCGACATCCCGCGTCTGACCGAGGATGTGCCGAACCGCAGCAAGCGGATGAAAACGCTGGGCAATGCGGTTTCGCCGCCGCAGGTATTCCCGATTCTCAAATACATTGCGGACATTGAAACGGGCCGCTGTCCGATGGGAGGTGAAGAACTTTGAAAGAATTGCAGGCAAAAGCCAAAGTCACCCAGACCATGACCCGTGACGGTCTGGTGGTGGAAAATCAAGCGGACGGCACTGTAGAGAATGTTTCCAGTCGGGAAGCGGAACAGGACTACTCCACGGATGCCGAGGGCAAGGCCGAAAAAATTCTGGAACGGGCCGAGGACATCAAGGATGGGCATAAAAATAAAAAGAAAGCGAAAAAGGACAGCAGAAACAGCGGCCACCGCCGAAAGCGAAGATGGCCTGCACGGTTCCGCCGCCCGTCTGGAACTGACCGAGGAAGAACGGGCAGACCCGGCGTTGCAGCCGTATATCCAAAAGGCGGAAGCGAAAGCCGACAAGCTGGATGCGGCCCGCGCTGCTCTGCCCAAAAAGCGTGTCCCGGTCAAGGAAAAAGTCTACGATGCAGCCAGCGGCAAGGCAAAATCCACCCTGCGTTTTGAGCAGCAGGACAAAGGCCCACCCAGCCTGAAACCAAACCCGGCCAGCCGCCCGCTATCGGAAGCGTTGCTGTTCGCTCACGGAAAAATCCATGAAGTCGAACACGAAAAATGTGGGTGTGGAGGGTGGCCACAAGGGTGAAGAACTGGTGGAGCATCAGACGGCCAAAGCCATCCGCAGCGGCATCCGGCACCACAAGATGAAGCCCTACAAGGCCGTGGAAAAGGCAGAGCGTCAGCTCATGTCTGCCAATGCAGAATACTTTTACCAGAAATCCTTGCGGGACAATCCGCAAATTGCACAGGCGGCCAGCAACCCCATTTCCCGGATGTGGCAGAAACGGCGTATCAAACAGCAGTATGCCAAAGCTGCACGGCAGGCCGGACAAGCCGCCGCGCAGGGTGCAGCCGCCACCGCAGAGAACGGTTTCCGGGTAACAAAGCTGGCGGCCGAGGGCGGCGAACGGGTAGCCGAATTTGCGGCCCGGAACTGGAAAACCATTCTGATCGTGGCGGTGTTCGGTCTGCTGGCTCTGCTCTTGATAACGGGTTTGCAGTCCTGCACCGTGATGGCGGGCACCGCTGGAACCGGCGTGACGGCATCCTCTTACTTTTCCAAGGACAAGGATATGCTGGGTGCAGAGAAAGCCTACGCCAAGCTGGAACAAAAACTGCAACGGTATCTCGACACCTACGAGGCCGCCCACAACTACGATGAATACCATTTTTATCTGGACGAAATCGAGCATGACCCCTATGTGCTGATCTCGATTTTGTCCGCACTCCATGACGGCGTTTTTACATTGGCCGAGGTGCAGGGTGAACTTGAAATGCTCTTTGAAAAGCAGTACATCCTGACCGAGACCGTGACCATGCAGATACGTTACCGTACAAAAATGATGGTCATTATTGGCCCGTATGGTGTGCCGCAAGTTATCACCTACCAAGAACCGTATGAATACTACATCTGCACGGTCAAGCTGAAGAACAAGGATTTATCCCACCTGCCCGTGGAAGTACTGACAGAAGAACAGCTTAGTGCCTATTCGCTCTATATGCGCACGCTGGGCAACCGGCCGGATTTGTTCGGGCAGGCACAGTACCCCAATGCGTCCACCATCAAGCAGCCCACCTATTACGACATTCCCCCGGAAGCACTAAAGGATGATAGGTTCGCCGCCATGATGGAGGAAGCCACCAAGTACATCGGCTACCCGTATGTGTGGGGCGGCAGTTCGCCCAGCACCAGCTTTGATTGCAGCGGCTACATTTCGTGGGTGCTGAATCACTCCGGCTGGAACGTGGGCCGCCAGACCGCACAGGGCCTTTACAACCTCTGTACTCCTGTTTCGACGGCGCAGGTCAAACCGGGCGACCTTGTGTTTTTCAAGGGAACCTACGATACCCCCGGCGTGAGCCATTGCGGTATCTATGTAGGCAATTCCATCATGCTGCACTGCGGCGACCCTATCTCTTACACAAACCTCAACTCAAAATATTGGCAGGAACATTTTTACAGCTACGGGCGTTTACCGTGACGCCAGAAAGGATTTTGTATGGCAAAAAGACTTTCCCGCATTGAGCGCGACATCGAACGGCTCAAAGAAAAAATCAGCGAATATCAGCAGCAGTTGAAAGAACTGGAAGCTGCAAAGACCGAACAGGAAAATCTTCAAATCATTCAGCTGGTGCGCAGTATGAACATGACACCGGACGAGTTTGCGGCCTTCCTGCGCAGCGGTGCGCTGAATGCTGCACCCACCGTCACCCCGTACCACAAACAGGAGGATGCCGCCAATGAAACCTGATTGGAACCGCCGTTTTGCAGCTGGGCTGCTGGCTATCCTGCTCTGCCTCTGCTCCTTTTCCATGCCCGCTTTTGCAAGCGGCTCTGACCCTGCCCCGGAACCTCTGCCGGAAATTCTGGACGAGAAAACTACCACTGGCGGCATGGAGCCGGAGGGTGTGCCCATCACGCCCAAAGGCAACGCAACACTGGTGGATGACTTTTACGGCGACAAGCAGCTTATTACCGTGACCACCAAGGCCGGGAATTATTTTTTACATTCTCATTGACCGCGCCAACGAGGACAAGGAAACCTCTGTCCACTTCCTGAACCAAGTGGACGATGCCGACTTGCTGGCTCTGCTGGATGAAGAACCGCAGGAAACCGAAGTCTGCACCTGCACCGTGAAGTGTGATGTCGGGGATGTCAACGAAAACTGCCCCTTGTGTGAAAAGAGTCTGCGCAACTGCACGGCCCCGGAAGCTGTGAAAACTGACACCGAAACGCCAGAGGAAAAGCCGAAGTCCAACATGGGCAATCTGATAATCCTGCTGGTGCTGGCTCTGGCGGGCGGCGGCGCAGCACTCTATTATTTCAAGTTCCGCAAGCCCAAGACCGATACCACCGGCCACGATGATCTGGACGAATACGATTTTGGCGAGGACGAAGATGCAGACGAGGAACCGGCTGAAATCGAAATTCATTCAGAGGACGGACAGGAGGACGAAACATGAGCTTTCAGCTGGTGATTGCCGAAAAGCCCAGTGTAGCCCGCAGCATCGCCGCCGTGATCGGAGCCGCTGAAAAGCAAACCGGCTACTGGCAAGGTGGCGGGTATCTGGTCAGCTGGTGCATCGGGCATCTGGTGTCCTTTGCCGAGGCGGGCCAGTACGATGAAAAATACTGTAAGTGGCGGTATGAGGATTTGCCCATCCTGCCCCAGCCGTGGCAGTTCGTCGTCCCGGACGAGAAAAAACAGCAGTTTGAAGTTCTGCGTACCCTGCTCAACCGCTCGGATGTGGACAGCGTGACCGCCGCGACCGACGCAGGCCGGGAGGGAGAACTGATTTTCCGTTTCGTCTACCAAATGGCCGGCTGCACGAAACCTGTGAAGCGGCTCTGGATTTCCAGCATGGAGGATGCCGCTATCCGGGAGGGCTTTGCAAACCTGCGCCCGGATTCGGACTACGATGCGCTGTATCAATCGGCCCTCTGCCGCGCAAAGGCAGATTGGCTGGTGGGCATCAATGCAACACGGCTGTTTTCGGTGCTGTACCATAAGACCCTAACCGTGGGCCGGGTGCAGACCCCGACACTGAAAATGCTGGTGGACCGGGATGCAAAAATCCTGCGCTTCCAGAAAGAAAAGTATTATACGGTCGGCATCCAGTCCGGCAGCCTGAAAGCAGACAGTGGGCGCATTGCGGATGCAGAAACCGCAAATTCTCTCAAAGAAAAATGCACGGGTGCAGTTGCCGTCTGTACTTCTGTCAAGCGGGAGAAAAAGACAGAACAGCCGCCCAAGCTCTATGACCTGACCACCTTGCAGCGGGAAGCAAACCGCTTGTTCGGATTTACGGCAAAGCAGACCCTTGATTATGCCCAGCAGCTTTACGAGAAGAAACTGCTGACCTATCCCCGCACGGACAGTCAATATCTGACCGAGGATATGGGCCAGACAGCACAACATCTTGTGTCTGACCTGCTGAGGCTGCTGCCCATTGCCCAAGGGCTTGCACTGACTGCGGATGTGGGCCGGGTGCTGAACAGCAAAAAGGTATCGGACCACCACGCCATCATTCCCACTGCTGAATTTGTAAAACAGGGCTTCGCTGGTCTTGCCGAAAGTGAATGCAAGCTGATGAACCTTGTCTGCGCCAAGCTGCTCTGCGCCGTGGCTGTACCCCATGAATACGAAACCGTGGCCGCCGTGTTCTCCTGTGCAGGGAACGAGTTCACCGCCAAGGGAAAGACGGTGCTTGTCCCCGGATGGAAAGAGATCGACCAGCGGTTTCGTTCCACTCTGAAAGCAGACGGCGAAGAAGAAACGGAAGCCCTGAACACCCTGCCGGAACTGGCCGAGGGGCAGAGTTTCCGCGTAACTTCTACCGTATCGGAACACTTCACATCCCCGCCGAAAGCCTACACCGAAGATACGCTCCTGTCAGCAATGGAGCGGGCCGGGGCCGAGGATATGCCGGAGGAAGCGGAACGCAAGGGGCTGGGTACTCCGGCCACCCGTGCCGCGATTCTGGAAAAACTGGTGCAAATGGGCTTTGTGCAGCGCAAGGGCAAGCAGCTTGTCCCCACCAAGGACGGCATCAATCTGGCGGTGGTTCTGCCGGAAAGCCTGACCTCTCCCGCTCTGACTGCTGAATGGGAAAACCGTCTGACCGAGATTGCCAAGGGCAATGCAGACCCGGACGAGTTCATGGCCGAAATTGAAGCGCAGGTGCGTCAGCTGATCAAGACCTATTCCTGCATCAGCGCGGACAAACAAAACCTGTTCCAGTCGGAACGGGTTATCATCGGCAAGTGTCCCCGGTGTGGTGAAAACGTCTACGAGGGCAAGAAAAACTTCTACTGCGGGAATCGTGGCTGTCAATTCGTAATGTGGAAGAACGACCGCTTCTTTGAGCAGCGAAAAAAGGCGTTCACCCCAAAGATCGCCGCCGCTCTGCTCAAAAACGGCAAGGCAAAAATAAAGGGTCTCTACTCCGAGAAAACAGGAAAAACCTATGATGCAACGGTGCTTCTGGCAGATACGGGAGGCAAGTACGTCAATTACCGGGTAGAGCGCAAAGAGTAAGGCAAAAATACGAGGGCCGGTTATGGTAAGGTGAAGCATTCATTTTGCCATAACCGGCTCTCTCTATCCGTAGGATAGCAAAAAAAGGAGTGTGACCAAATGAGCGAATTATTTTCCATCCAGCTGCAAAATCGGCAGCATCAAGGCAGGGATGGCGTCTGGCTGGACCTGCCCACTACAACCGAACAGGTACAAGCGGCCCTGCGGCAAATCGGCATTTCGTCCGATAATCCGCAGGGCCTTTTCATTTCCGGCTACTTTGCCGAGGAAGAAAAGCGTTTTGCCATCCCTTACAACATGGTGCTGGCATCCAATGTGGACGAGCTGAACTTTCTGGCCGCACGGCTGGAAACGCTTTCTGCCGGGGAACGCGCAGAGCTGAACGCCGCTTTGCAAGCCCCGCAGAGTGAACTTTCCAGCATTGGAAAAATCACAGACTTTCCCGAAAACGTGGAATATTATGTGTACCTGCCGGATGTGCGTGGGCCTGCCCAGCTGGGTGACTACTATCTGAACCGCTCCGGCATGGTGAATATGCCGGACGAATGGAAAGGCGGCATCGACACGGCGCAGTTTGGCCGCTATGTGGCCCAGCAGGAGCAGGGTGCATTTACCCAGTACGGCTACCTTGTCAAAAGCGGGGACGCGTGGCAGAAAGTCCACGAAGGCCAGCCTGTGCCGGAGGAATACCGGGTACTGTCCTTTCCTGTGCCGGAAGTCATGCGGGATGCAGCCAATATCCCGCCGCCTGTTCAACCTGAAACAGAACCGCAGAAAGTTATTCCCATTATCCTAAACGGCAAGGACAGCGCAGAGCGCATGAAAGAAATCACGGACCGGTTAGAAACGGGCATCCAACAGCTGTTCGACAGCGACCGCTACAAAGCCTACCTCACCACGATGGCGAAATTCCACAATTACAGTTTCAACAACACCTTGCTGATCGCCATGCAGGGCGGGCAGTTGGTGGCGGGTTTCAACAAGTGGAAGGATACGTTCCACCGCACTGTGAAAAAGGGCGAAAAGGGCATCAAAATCCTTGCCCCCGCGCCGTACAAGGTCAAGCAGAAGATGGAAAAGCTGGACGAACAGGGCAAGCCGATTCTGGACAAGGACGGCAAGCCGCTGACGGAAGAAAAGACGGTGCAGATTCCGGCTTTCAAGGTGGTGTCCGTGTTCGATGTCAGCCAGACCGAGGGCGAACCGCTGCCGACCATTGCCGTGGATGAACTGTCCGGCAGCGTGCAGGACTATCAAGATTTTTTCAAAGCGTTGGAGCAAGCTTCCCCGGTGCCCATCGGGTTTGAGGACATCGAGGGCGGGGCGCACGGGTACTTTCATCTGCTCGACAACCGCATTGCCATCCAAGAGGGCATGAGCCAGCTGCAAACCATCAAGACGGCTATCCATGAAATTGCCCACGCCAAACTTCACGCCATCGACCCCACCGACCCGGAACAGACCAACCGCCCGGACAGCCGCACCCGCGAGGTGCAGGCCGAAAGCGTAGCTTATGCAGTCTGCCAGCACTACGGGCTGGACACATCCGAGTATTCCTTTGGTTATGTGGCCGGGTGGAGTTCCGGCCGGGAACTGGCCGAGCTGAAAGCCTCTCTGGAAATTATTCGTAGTGCAGCCCATGAGCTGATCTCTGCGCTGGACGAACATCTGGCAGAACTTCGCCAGCAGCGGGAAGCAGACCTTTCCGCTGCACAGGAGGCCGCATTTGCACTGGATAATGGCAATACGCTGTTCATCCAGACCTGCGATTCTGGCTATGACTACACTCTGTATGGCCCGGACCGCACGGCTCTGGACGGTGGGCAGTTGGACGCGCCCGGTCTGACCCTGCCGGATGCCGGGCAGGAAGCACTTAATCTGCTGGGGCAGACAGCCGCGGTGGCGGAAGTTCTGTTGGGCGATAAGCTGGCGGCGTTCCAAGAGGCGGCGGAAAAGGCCAATGAAATTTCTGCACCCGTTAAAATTCCAGACCCCGCCGCAGAACCTACGGTCACAATTCTTTGGAGCGAAAGTGACAAGCTGCAGGACGGCGAAATCATGCCGCTGTCTGCGGCAAACCGCGTTTTTGAAGAACTGGACACCGCCCAGCACACAGACCGGGAAAAGGACGGCTACACGGGCGGCTGGTACGACAAGACCGCATTCCGCATTGATTTTACCCTGAACGGCCAGCCAGACAACTACGAGGGGCGGCAGGATTTTGGTGACGGAGAGGGTTCTTTGATTCAGCATATCCAGAACTACCACGAATACTATGCCAAGGACGAGAACTGGAAAAATTTTGTTCTGCACAACAAAGGCCCGGAAGCGTGGGAACAAGACAAGGCAGAGCGGGAAATGGTGCAGACCGAGTTTATCCCGTACCTCAAACAACATTGCAATCTTTCGGCCATGGAGCAGGCAGCCACCGCCGCTTTGCGGGAGGGACAGAACATTTCGCCGGAACAGGCTGCCTATTACAACACTGTTGTGGCCTATGTGCAGGACTGCCGCCCGCTGCTTAACCAAGGCCAGTATAACTTGCCGGAACCGCCCAAGCTGGCTGACTTTGACCAGAGCTTGCAGGACTACAAGGCGCAGGTACAGTCCGAGATCGCGCAGGAAGCGGCCGATGCTGGAATGACGGTGGAGGAATATGCAGCGGCAGGTTTTGAGGCACCACAGCAGGACAACTTTTCCATCTACCAGTTGCGCAATGAGGCTTCCACCCGTGATTACCGTTTTGAGCCATACGACCGCCTGCAGGCCGCTGGCCGGACTGTGGACAAGGCCAACTATACGGAAGTATACGCCGCGCCGCTGACTGCTGGTACCACGTTGGAGGACATCTACCGCACATTCAATGTGGACCATCCGGCAGACTTCAACGGGCATTCGCTGTCTGTTTCGGATGTGGTGGTGCTGCATCAGAACGGCCACGACACTGCCTATTACTGCGACAGTGTGGGCTTTCAGCAGGTGCCGGAGTTCTTACGGGAAAACCCGCTGCGCACCGCAGAGCTTTCCACCGAACAGAACGAAAACATGATTGACAGTGTGCTGAACAATGCGCCCTCTTTAAGTGAGTTGGAAGCCAAAGCAAAGGCCGGGGAACAAATTTCTCTGACGGACCTTGCCGCCGCAGTCAAGGCCGAGGAAAAGGCACCGAAAACCAAGAAGTTCCGCGCCGCAAAACCGAAAAAGCCGTCCATCCGGGCACAGCTGGATGCCGCAAAAAAGGAGCAGAGCAAGCAAACGCAGCCACGGGAAAAGACAAAGGAATTGGAGGTATAAGCCGTGCAAAAATTTGAAAATATGGATGTGATCGCTGCGCTGGAAGCCATTATGCACCAGAACACCGCATACTATCAGAGCGATTTTGCCTATGACATTAAGATGCTTCGGGAAGCGGCCCGCAGCGACCAGCCGGAAGATAAGCTGCTGTTGTGGCTGTCCCGGCCCTCTGGAACATTCTGCTTCCGGGAACGGGATGCGTTGCTCAAAGATACCCAAGCCTACAACACATGGAAATTCTGCGGCGAGCAAACCCACGACAGGATTCTTGCCTATGCGGTAGAGCTGACCGGCACAGCTAATGGAACATTGCAAGGCAATCTGTATGAACTGGACTACCAGCAGCATTTCCAGCACATCCGGGATGCCGCCCTGCCCGTGGGCTCCAATCGCCTAATCTACGAAGTGGAATGCGGGAGATTGGCCTGAAAGAGCATCCTCGACAGTCGCCCGGACGAATATTTCGGAGAGTTCGTGCGGTATGAAATGCAGCCCCGTGACCCGGAACTTCTGCAAGCGGCTATCCGGCAGGAG
>ENA-OQIP01000158-OQIP01000158.1-human-gut-metagenome-genome-assembly--contig:-NODE-158-length-14111-cov-3.541547_pt1 | contig 14111 bp, 10 predicted proteins | sample MGYA00242585_ERZ504750 | MGnify/ENA primary metagenome ERZ504750 (study PRJEB26092, sample SAMD00036441) | human gut metagenome | host: Homo sapiens | study: EMG produced TPA metagenomics assembly of...
CGGACGACGTCGCATGGAAAAAACGGCTGGACACCGGTAGATTGGGGTGTTATCTACCGGTGTCCAGCCGTTTTTTTCACGAGTCGGATGGCGTCAGCTCTTTGCGTCGAACTTCTGCGCTTCCGGCACGGAGCCCAGCGATTCCTCGTTGTTGTTCCATTCGGTGGACCAGCCGTCCACGAACGCGCTTTGCACCTTGTCCCACTTGCCGGTGCCCTGTGTGTATTCGACCAGCGCGGAGGCGATGTCGTCCTGCCACTGCTGATCCGGAATGGTGAAGCTACGCACTTCGGTCTTGCCGTCATTGCTGTAGGCTCGGGCAGCCTCGGTCAGAGGATTGTCCGGCTGGTAGTCATCGGTGAACGTGGTGAATGGCACGGAGAATCCCATGTCCTTGGACAGGATCTTCTTGGCTTCGTTGTCGGTGATCATCCACTTGATGAAGTCGAGCGTGGCCTTCTTGTCCTTTTCGGAGGCGTTCTTGTTCACCGCCCAGCTCGCGTCATACACTCCTACGGGGCCGCAATCCTCCTCGCCCTTGATGCCCATGTAGTAGGGGAGCATGCCCAGGTCCTCATCGGCCACGTCATTGCCCTTGATCTGCGAATACGCCCACACGCCGTTCGGGTAGAACGCCACCTGGCCGAGCGCGAATTCGGAGGTCACGTCATCGTAGGTCTTGGAGCTCACCATGCTTGCCTCGGTTGGGCTGGTCTTGAGCTGCAGGTCGAACATGTCCTTGTAGTTCTTGAGATACGTGCCCTTGATGGTCTTCGAGAACGTGGTGTTCGCGTCCCGATACTCGTAGTAGAGCGGCAGACGCGTCATATGCGCAGCGAATCGGTACGTGTCGGAGGTATCCAAGCCCGGGGTGGCGAACGCGCCGTCGACGCCGAGGTCGTCCTTGTGCTGCTCGATGGATTCTGCCACCTGCTTCAAGGTCTTGTAGTCCTTGATGTCATCGGCGGACTTGATCACCGCATAACTTTTGGCGCAATAATCCTTGATGATCTTCTTGTTGTAGATGATGCCGTACCATTCGGCGGCGTACGGCAGGGTGTACGAATTGCCGTCGATGGTGTACGAGTAAGCCTTGCCGGTATCGTTGAGCAGTTTGAACACGTCGGTGTCCTGCAGCGGTTCGACGTACTTCTGATACTTGGCGAACTGGTCGAAGCCGGCGACGTTGAACATGGTTGGTGCGTTGTCCTTGGCCAGCTCAGACTTCATGGTGGCATCGTATGTGCCGGCGGCTCCGGTCTGGATGTCCACCTGCACGCCGGTCTTCTTGGTGTACATGCTGGCCAGTTCCTTGTACTGGTCCACGACCTCGGCCTTGTTGTTCATGAAATACACGTGGCCCTTGCTGGAATCGGCGCTGCTGCCGCCGCAGGCCGCCAGCGATGTTCCCATGGCGAGCGTCGCCGCGATGGCGACGATTCGTGTGATGTTGCGGTTCATGATGTGCTCCTTTGTCTTGGTTGTTGAATGCGAATTGCGGTTGATGGGGTCCGGTCAGTCCGAGCGCGATCCACGCGGTGGTGTCCTGCGGCAGACGGCCGTCGTCGGTGAGGGGTCCGGAGACGAGCAGGATATCGCCTGCCGGCAGTTCGGCCGGTTCCGCACCGAAGTTGGTGACGCTGGCCCAGCCGTTGGCCCTACGGAAGGCGATGATGCCGCCGGTGTGCCCCTCGGCGCCGTCCGGCTTGCCGGAGGACCGGTCGCAGTCGAGCCAGGTCAGGGTCGTGTCGGCCGTCATCCATTCGTGACGCAGTCCGAGCGCCTTGCGGTATAGGTTGAGCATGGAGCCGGAGTCCGTGTCCTCCCTGTCTACGGCGTAGTCGGCGAACCATTGCGGTTGCGGAAGATGCGGCTTCTCGCACGGATCGCCCGCCTGGCTCGCGTCCACGCCGGCGCCTTCATGCTTGGTGGCGGGGGAGAAGCCGAAGGTCGGCGTCCCGGCCTTCCAAGGCAGCGGGACGCGGCAGCCGTCGCGGCCCTTTTCGATCTGGTCTCGGACGCGGTTGAACGCGGTCGGATCCTCCAACTCGTCCCACGGGATGTCGGCGACCTCTGGCAGGCCGAGCTCCTCACCCTGGTAGATATAAGCGGAACCTGGTAGCGCGAGCTCCATCAGGATGGCCGCACGCGCACGCTTCGTGCCGAGCTCGCGATCCTCATGGTAAGAGGTACCGTTGCGCAGCAGCCAATCCTTGGCAAGTTGGTGGTGGGCTGCAGCCGGCACCTGCGGCAGCCCATAGCGGCTGACGTGGCGGGGGATGTCGTGGTTGCTCATTACCCATGTGGAGGTGGAGCCGGAGCGTTCCGCAGCGGCGATGCCTTCTTCGATGGCGAGGTGCATGTCGTTGCGAATCCAGTCTTTCTTGGCGAAATTCGAAGTTGAACACTTGGCCGAGTTCTTCGGGCGAGGCATACCGGTATTGATGCTCCGAGGTACCCAGGCTTCGGCGACGGCGAATGCCGGCGGATTATACTCGTTGAACACCTTGCGCCATTCGCGATAGATGTCGTGCACTTCGTTCCTGTCATACAGCGGATGCGTGCCGTCGGCGCAATGCATCTCGCCTCCGATGATTTTGAAATCATCGAGATCGTCACGGTCGAGATCCTTAGCCAGGCCGTGCGCCACATCCACGCGGAAGCCGTCCGCTCCATGGTCGAGCCAGAAGTGCAAGGTCTTGATGAAATCGGCGCGCACGTCCGGATTCTTCCAATTCCAATCGGGCTGTTCGACGGTAAACATGTGCAGATACCATTGTCCGTCGGGCACTCGAGTCCAAGCGGATCCACCGAAGCTGGCAATCCAGTTGGTGGGTGGCTCGTCGCCGTTCGGTCCTTTGCCGTCACGGAAAATATAACGGTCTCGCTCCGGTGAGCCGGGGCCTGCGGCAAGCGCGGCCTTGAACCATTCATGCTGGTTGGACGAGTGGTTCGGTACGATGTCGACGACTATTTTGATGCCTGCCGCATGTGCGGTTTTGGTGAGATGGTCGAAGTCGTCCATGGTGCCGAGTTTCGGGTCGACGTTGCGGTAGTCGTCCACATCGTATCCGCCGTCTGCCAGTTGAGACGGATAGAACGGGCTGAGCCAGATGGCGTCCACGCCGAGTCTTTTTAGATATGGGATTTGTTGTGCGACTCCTGCGATGTCTCCGAGGCCCGACCCGGTTGTGTCTTTGAACGAACGCGGGTAGACCTGATAGACAACCGCCTGCTTCCACCAGAGTGATGGATCGTCAGCGATGTGCCGCTCGTTGGCTTCGTTGCTCATTGGGTTGCCTTCCTTCATTGGATGCATTGTGATTTTGTTATAGCTTTTTATGGAAGCGTTTTCACTAGTTCATTCTGTTGAGAACGCTCTGTTTTGACGATTGGAATCACTTCGTTCTCGTCTTCGTATTGCTTAAAAATGATAGCGCTTTCATTCTGTGAATGCAATAATTGTTTTGTTATGGCGTGTCTGCTTGTGAAATCAACGATTCTGCTAATATGAAAGCGCTGGATAAACAATGGGAAACTGGAGTGGATATGACACGAGCCACCATCGCCGAAGTAGCGGAACTGTCGGGAGTATCTCAGGCGACGGTTTCGCGGGCATTGCGAGGTGCTGGCAAGGTCGCTCCGAAAACGCGTGCCAAAGTTGAGGCAGCTGCGGACCGGTTGGGCTTTACCTTATCTAAAAGCGCATCGTCTTTGGCGTCCGGGAAAACCATGCGGGTTGTCCTGCTGTTTTCCGGCAAACTCAACGAATGGTTCAACGCCAACGTGTTGCAGGGCGTGTGCGAAGTGTTGGAACCGGAAGGCTACGACGTGTCGCCCACATTTGTCACAGGCAGACAGGAGACGGAGCGTTACTTCGCAAAATTGCCTAAAAATCGCAATGCTGACGCGATCATCATTTCGTCGTTCCAACTCGACGAATCCGCACGTGAGAAACTGCGTGTCACCGATATGCCGACGGTCGGTGTGAACATTCCAGCCGAATCGTTCTGCGACGCAGCCATCGGTGTTGACAACTACGATGGCATGTCCAAGGCGGTGCGTCTGCTCAAATCGCTTGGACACCAGCGCATCGCTTTCGTCGTTGATTACATTCCCGACGACATGGTCTACAGCACCAGCCAGCGTATGGAAGCGTTCTTGGAAGCGGCTGAACAAAACGGTTACGACGATGAGTATGCCTACGTCATAACCGCGGACGAGCATGATGCGCCATTGTCGAAAGCGGACCTTGCTGCGCAACTGGTGGCGAAATTACTGTCATTGCCACACATGCCAACCGCCATCTGTGCCGAAACCGATCAAGTGGCAATCGCAGTCATCAAGGAACTCGGCAAGCAACAATTGCATGTTCCTGAAGATATCTCCGTCATAGGGTTCGATGATGCCGACATCGCACAGGCGGCGAATCTGACCACCGTTCGACAGAATCCGCTGGAAATGGGACGCAACGCCGCCCGTAAGACGTTGTCCCTTCTGCGTGGACAGACGCCAGACGCATCCTATGAATCGCAGGAGGCCACGCTGATGTTGCGTGACACCACCAGACGCGTGGCGACCGACCGTTCGTGACGGTTCTTCCGTATTCTCCGAACGGAATGAACGCAATATGGAAGGATATGGGCCCATGTAGCCTATGTGCCCTATGATGCGTTGAAGGAAACCGGTCTTCGGAAAACCGAGACGGTGGTCGAACCATACGAAGACATCGAAAGACATTCGGCAGGGCATGGGCAAAATCAACGAAAACAGCGCAAAGTCAACGAAAACGAAGAATGTGACGCCCGCGGTCACGCCATGGGGCAAGAACCGTGTGAAGAACACCGAAACAGGCAAGCACGTACTCATCATGCCGGGCATCGGCTACACCGTGGACAGGCCGCTGCTGTACTGGTCGGCGCAGGCGCTTGCGGCCAACGGCTGGTTCGTGGACCGTCTCGACCTGAAACTGACGGAAAGCGTCGAGTTTCCGGAAATGATCGCCTGCATGGAACGCGTGGTCGACGAATGGCGCAAGGCGGCGCTCGAACATGCTGCCGAATCGGGTGAGGAGCCGCAGTTGCTGGTCGTCACCAAATCGCTCTCCACACTCTCATATCCGCATTCCGCAAAGCTAGGATTGCGCGTGGTGCTGCTCACTCCGGTATTGAATCCGCCGCCATTCGACAAGCACAAGTCGGTCATTCCCGCGCCGCTGCCGGGAACTGCCGGCAGCCCGATGCCGCTAATCTGCGCAGGTGACGCCGACCCATACTACGATGACGCCAAAGCGCATCTGCTCACCGACCATGTGCGCACGTATGCTGGTGCCAATCATTCCATCGAAGTGCCGGACGATTGGCAGACATCGCTCGACTATCTGAAACAGGTCACGCAGGCCATCGTCGACTACGCCGGCTGAAAAGAACGAGACGGAATATGCGCATCGTATTGCAGAAGGTCAGCGAAGGATCCGTCGACGTGGTCGACGAGACAAGCGGAGAAGTCGACACCACATTCGAACCACAGCATATAGGCATCGGCTATGTGCTGCTTGTCGGAGTGGAAGATACGGACGGAGCGAAACAAATCGACTGGCTCGCCCACAAAATCGCCAACCTGCGCGTTTTCGAAGACGAGAACGGCAAAATGAACCGTTCCATCCACGACGTGGACGGCAGCGTGCTGTCGATATCCCAGTTCACGCTGTATGCGGACGTACGCAAAGGCAACCGGCCAAGCTTCGTGAAAGCAGGCGCGCCCGACCATGCCGAACAGGTATGGAACGGATTCAACGACGCCCTGCGCGCGCAAGGACTCGAAGTAAAAGAAGGACGATTCGGCTCCCACATGCGCGTGCGGCTCGCCAACGACGGTCCGGTCACCATCATCCTTGACACCGACGAACTCGGCGTCTGACCCAAAACCCAACGTGAAACCCTATATCCGACGATTGCCATAGGGTAAAACGCATGGGAATATGGAACGACCGCAAACTGATCGTCAACTGCCTGCCGTTGACCGAATCCGAACGTGCGCAGTTCACACGCGCCGCAAAAGGCATGCCGCAGGAATTCGTCGGCGACCCGGCACAACGAGGCTCCATGAACTGGACCGCCGAAATACCGGACGAACTCAAAGCGTATGCAACCGCGGTCATCGGCAACATCACGCCCGAAACATGCGCGCAATGCCCCAGACTCGAATGGCTGCAGACCTGGAGCGCCGGCGTCGACAAATACCAGCGGCCTGGCGTGCTCCACCCCGGCTCCATGCTCACCAACGCCACCGGCGCCTACGGACAAAGCGTGTCCGAACACATGTTCGCCATGATGTGGTCCATCATGAAAAACCTGCACATCTACGCCGTCGGCAACCCGAACGCCGCATGGCAGGACGCCGGCCGCGTCATCAGCCCCGACGGCAAAACCGCGCTCATCATCGGCACCGGCGACATCGGATCGCATTTCGCACGCCTATGCAAGAGCGTCGGCATGTCGACCATCGGCATCCGCCGCAACCCCACCGTCGAAGCGCCGGGCATCGACCACATGGTCGGATTCGAATCGCTCGACGACGTGCTGCAATACGCCGACGTGATCGCCATGTGCGTGCCATCCACGCCATCCACACACCACCTGCTCAACGCGGAACGCATCGCAAAACTCAAAACCGACGCCATCGTCATCAACGCGGGCCGCGGTGACGCCATAGACACGCAGGCGCTCGCCGACGCGCTCGCCAACGGCATGATCCGCGGCGCTGGCCTCGACGTGACCGAACCGGAGCCGCTGCCGGCGGCATCGCCATTATGGAGCGAGCCGAAATGCCTGATCACCCCGCATGTGGCGGGCGGCAACCACTTGGAGTCCACCGAACGGCGCATCATCGCCATCGCATTGGGCAACGTGCGCTGCTACGCCAACGGACAATCGCTCGACAACCGCATGCCTCTCAAGGGCTGACGTTCATTAAAAGTGGGTATCCGCTCCTTCGGTTGTCGGCTGAATGGTCCGAATCGGACGGCCTCCGAGATGAACTCTGAAACGAACCACATGAGGAGGTCTATCTGGTCTGAAGGCACATGCACCGCGCCCGGAATACGTCACAAAAACGGGCAAACCCGTATGATGGCAGCCATGGGGAGAAAGGCGGGAGATATGACATTGGACAAATGGCAGCGGATGACCGAGTGGTTCATGACCGCATTGGCGTTGGTGTTCCTGTTCGCGTATTCGTGGGAAGTGCTGGCGAGAACGCATATCGTATTGTGCGAAACGGTGATCAACATCATCTGGATGGCGTTCATCGTCGACTACGTCGTTTCGATCCTGCTGGCGAAGGACAAGAAAGCCTGGTTCAAAGAGAATCTGCTGATGCTGGTGTCCATCGCCTTGCCCATCTTCAGACCATTGAGGCTGCTGCGATTGGTGGCGGTGCTCAACGTGCTCAACCGTACCGGTGGCATGGCGGTGCGTGGACGTATCACACTGTACACATGCTGCAGCGTGACACTGCTGATGTATATCGGCGCCCTTGCCGAATTGGATGTGGAACGTGGGGTTCCAGGCGCTTCCATCACCGATTTCGGCGAGGCGATATGGTGGTCGTTCGTGACCGTCACCACAGTCGGCTATGGCGATTTGTCTCCGGTGACATGGCAGGGAAGAAGCATCGCCATCGGGCTGATGATAACCGGCGTGGCCCTGATCGGCATCGTCACCGCGACACTGGCCTCATGGATAGTCGATCGTGTCCGTGACGAAACCGACAAGCGCGCGGACGAGGCGGAATCGGAAACGGAACAGTTGCGCCACAATGTGCGGGAACTGACGGACACCGTCAACCAGCTGCGTGACGACATCGCGCGGCTGCGCAGACCATAACGGTTCTCATGACTGCACTGCGGAAAATGCGGAAAGAGGCTGAGGCATAGGAAAAGCGCCGGATGAATAACCCGGCGCTTTTCCTATGCCTCACCGTCATACGTCTTACAACCGGAAAGGCGGAGACGCTGTATTGGATTTATTCGCAGGCGACTCCGTCATGGTCGCGGTCCAGTTGTGAACGGTAGCCCGGCTGGCCCTGGTAGATAGGCGCGGCGCCAGCGGCTCGTGCCGCGGTGCAGTTCTGGTAGTAGACGTCCTGCTGTGGCGCTGGTTGGGGCGCGGGAGCCGGAGCCGGAGCGGGTTCGGGCGCAGGTGCCTGTGTCGTTTGTTGAGTCTGCTGGGCCTGCTCAGCTGACTGTCGGTTTGCGTCTGTTCGGTCTGCTCGGACTCGGTGGTCTTCTCGGCTGTGGAATCCTTGACCCCCGTGTAGTCGGGCACGGTTTGCGTCGGGCAGGAGGACAGCACCTTGGCCATGGCTTTCTTTTCGGCCTGCGTGACCCACAGTGAGTATTTGTGCTTCACGCCGATCTGACGCGCCACGTATTCGCAACGGAACCCCTTGTTGGACGGCAGCCACGTGGCCGCATCGCCATCGGACTTCTTCTGGTTGGCACGCCCCTGCACGGCCAGCAGATTGTACGGATCGTTCGCCAATGCGGTGCGGCGCTCCTCGCTGAGCTTCTGCGCGCCCTTCTGCCACGCATCGCTCAACGCCACCACATGGTCGATCTGCACCGCGGTGGAAGTCTTCTTGCCCTTCTTGAACTTGATGTCCTTGCCAGTGTATGGATCATGCAGTTTTCCGGACTTCACCACGCAATTGTGCGTACGCCACTTGTGCTTCACGCCGGTCAGATCGCGGTTGAGGATATCATTGCGGGTGTCGCAGCCGTTGTGGTCCACGTCGGCCCACGCCTTGCCGAATTGAGTGCGCTTGTACCCGGTTTTCGGCGCGCGGCCCTTGACCTCCAACGAATCCAACACCTCCGTGGCGGACGTGCCGGCCCCGGTGCCATCCGTCGGCTCGTCCGCATACGCCGAACCGACCGGCAGTCCGATGGCCAGACTCGCAGCCAGCAATCCGGACAAAACAACCATCATCGAACCATGACGACGCATGATACGCTCCTCACCCTAAAACCCCTCAAGTAGTACAAGAATATCCCCGGAACGAATTCGAATCGCTTATTTACGGCAGATTTTTCGGCATGCCGAAACCAGTATTTCGCATCCGTCAAGACGTATGGCAAGAATCGGCCGTATGACCAACAGCATCACAGCAATCAAACCGGAACGTCTCGCACAATACGCCAAAGACTTCAACGCCGACCGGGCCAACCTTGTGGCCGCCAACGCCGCGGTGTCCTCGGGCGTGCTCGAAGCCGCCACCGACTACAAAGGCCAGCGCGCGCTGCCACGCGACTTCTCCATCGAACTGAAACAGGGGTCCATCACCAACCAGCGCCGATCCGGCCGCTGCTGGATGTTCGCATCCCTCAACACCCTGCGTTACGAGCTCATGCACCAGTGGGGACTCGACGATTTCGAATTCTCCGAAACCTACCTGTTCTTCTGGGATGCGATGGAAAAATCCAACACGTATCTCGAAAACGTGTTCGCCACGCTCGACGAGCCGACCGACAGCCGCCTGTTCCAGGAGATCAACTACGGTCCGGCCGATGACGGCGGTTGGTGGCAGATGTTCGCCGCCCTTGTAGACAAGTATGGTCTCGTGCCGAAGAGCGCCTACCCGGAATCCGCCAATTCCAAGGACTCCGACGCGTTCAAACAATACCTCAACAGCAGGCTGCGCCAGTTCGCCGCCGACCTGCGCGAACGTTACGCAGCCGGCGCCACGGTCGATGAACTGCGCGCGGTCAAGGACGACGACATGTCCACCGTGTACCGCATGTGCGCCATCTCGTTGGGCGAGCCGCCGGAGAAGTTCGACTTCCTGGCCCGCGTGAGCGACGATGACAAGAAGGACGATAAGAAAAGCGGCGAAGACGAGGCCGACAAGCCGAAAACCGGCAAGGACGAGCGCAGACAGATCCGCGAAACCGGCATCACGCCGATGGAATTCTACAAGAAGTACGTGCCGGTGGACGTCGACGATCTGGTGACGTTGTGCAACGTGCCGATGGCGTCCCGTCCGTTCAACAAGCGTTACCGCATCCGCTACACCGCCAATGTGGCCGAAGCGGGGGATATGGAATTCGTCAACGTGCCGCTCGACGTGTTCAAAAAGGCCGCGGTCGACCAGATTAGCGCCGGACACCCGATCTGGTTCGCCTGCGACTGCACCCAGTTCTCGCTGCGTGCGGCCGGCTATTTCGACTGCGACAGCGTGCGCGTGGACCAGCTGTTCGGCACCGATTTCGACTTCGACAAGGCGCACGGCCTCGAATACGGCGACAGCCCGAGCAACCACGCTATGACCTTCACCGGCGTGAACCTCGACGAGGACGGCAAGCCGAACCGCTGGAAGGTGGAGAACAGCTGGGGCAAGGACGCCGGCAAGGACGGCTACTACGTCATGTCCGACGCCTGGTTCGACCGCTACGTTACCGAGCTCATCATCCGCAAGGAATACCTCGACGACGCCACCCGAGCACTGCTCGAAACCGAGCCGGTGGAACTCGACCCATGGCAGCCGCTGACCAAACGCTGCCGCTGACGCAACACGGGCGATAACATGCCGCGGTCCGGATCGGGCCGCGGCTTTTGCTGTTCCATCGCGCTGGTATGGTTGCATGAGAACAAACGTACGAACGATGGGGGTTCAGGTGGCGGACACTCTGGCATGGCTTTCCGACGAGCTGCGCAGCGAATGCAGCCAGCCGGTACTGCAGCGCGCCCGCGGCATCGCCAACCAATGGCGTTCCAAAATGGAGGACCTGCATTGCCTGAACGACACCGCATCCAACCGCATCACCCTGTATGCCACCATACGGGGCACCACCTCACCCTCCAGCCGTTACGAAGTGCAAGCCACGCTTGATTTCGCCGACGAGCTGTTTCTGGCACGCTACTGCTCCTGCCCGGCATTCAGCGGTTCGCAGCGCGGCTACGGTTCCTACCGGACCTTCGACTACCACAACAGTCCGAAATACCGCAGCTTCGACGATGACGACGACTACGATTACGTCGACGACTACGACGATTTCGGCTCCGGCAGCACGTACGGCCACGTCAACGATGATGACGACTCGGCTTCCTCCACCAGCCGCCGGTACACCGGCATGTGCAAGCACGTAGCCGCCATGCTGCTGCTGTTCCTGCAACAGCCGGAACGATTCCGGGGATTCCACGCCGCAGCCGCAACACCCCGGGCCCTCGCCGACTACATGCGCTCCCTCGATGCGAAAAGCAACAACGCCGGCGAGAACGCCCAACTCGACGTGCTGAAACGAATCATCAACGCGAAAAGCCGATTGATCGAGGAACAACGTGGCGCCTCCGGACAGGGAGCCGCCAAACCGAAACGCAAATCAAGCGCGCCGGTCGACGTCAAACCGGGAAGCGTGTACCTCGAGCCCACGCTGATCAACGGCCATGACGCCCTGCGCCTGTCCCTGCGCATCGGATGCGGCGACGCCGACTATGCGCTCAAAAACATCTCAAGATTCGTGGCCGACATGCGGACGGGAACATACGAGTCATATGGCAAAAAAACTCGCGTTCACCCACACTCCGGACATGCTCGACCCCTTCTCGCTGAAGCTATACCGCTTCCTGCAGCAGGTGATCGCATCCAGAACGGCGGCCCAACTGCAAAACGGATACTATTACGGCGAAGCGGTACGCGTCGACCGTGAACTCGTCCTCACCGATTGGGAGGCATGCGACCTGCTCGACCTGTTCCACGCCGTGACACAGGACGAATACAAGGAACACGAGTCGAAGGCCCGCGGTTTCCTGCGCACGTCGGACGGTGACGGGCTGAGACGATTGCTTATCGAGGATTTCCAACGCACCAAGGAATCCGGGCCAAGCCGCATCCACATGGCCAACGAAGGAGGCGAGCCGTTCGGCCTTGACATTGTCGAAGGCGACCCCACCTTCACGTTCAAGGCGTCCTACGTGCATGAGGGCACCGCGTCGGGCGTGCGCATCACATCGAACCAAAGCATCTCCGATGTCATCAACGGACGCAACGGCTTCTACGTTTTCAGCCGCGAACGTCCCGACGATTCCACGGCGACGGACAGGATAGGCATCGACGGGCTCTTCCGCTGCACCGATAAACTGCGCCCGGCATTGCAGGTGCTGCCTGACCTGTGTTCCGACGATCCGGACGGCGTGTTCATCGCCGAAAACGACTGGCCCATGTTCGCCCGAACCATCGTGCCGAAACTCACCGAAGCGGGCATCGGATTCGACATTCCGCAGGAAGTGACCGAAGCGGTGGGAACCGAATGCCGGATCGAATTCTATCTGGACCGCGATTTGTACGGCATCACCTGCGAAGCGGTGGCGAAATACGGCGACTTCACCTTCCAACTGGTGCCCACCGCCAAAGAACTGCGCGGCGTGATCAACCCCGATTCACGTTCAAGAGCCTCGCAGGTCAAACGCGACCTGTCACGGGAATCGTTCGCCGTGCAGGTGGTACGCCAGCTGTGCCCTACATGGAGCTCCATCGACGTGGCACGCGTCAAAGAAGAGGATGAGCAGGCTATCCTGCTCATGCTCACCGACGGCGTGCAGATCCTCAAATCGGTGGGCCAGGTCTTCTCCACGGCGGCATTCGATGGCATGATGCAGCCCAACCCGCCATCGGTGAAGGTCGGCTTGTCCATCGACTCGAACCTCGTTGAAATCTCACCGATCGCCGACGAGGTGCCGATGAACGAAGTCGGCGCGCTGCTTGACTCCTACCGCAGAAAACGCCGCTACCATCGGCTCAAGAACGGCACGTTCGTGGATTTGAAGGAAGCCGACCTGCATGAGCTCGACCAAGTGTCCACGGACCTCGACCTGAGTGAAAAACAGCTCGACTCCGGCATCATCAAAATCCCCGGATACCAAGCGTTCCTGCTGGACTCCCAAGTGGACGACGAAGGCAAAAGCGCCTCGTTCGTGGACTATGTCAACGATGTGAAGATCGTCGATCCGAAACGCTACGAAGTGCCCGAACGGCTCAAAACCGTGCTCCGCCCATACCAGGTGGAGGGCTTCCAATGGCTGTCCACCCTGTGGGACAAGGGCTTCGGCGGCATCCTCGCCGACGAGATGGGCCTCGGCAAATCCGTGCAGCTGCTCTCGCTCATCGAAGCGCGCAAAGGAAACGGTCCGTCACTCATCGTCTGCCCGGCATCGCTCGTCTACAACTGGGCCGCGGAATGCGAGAAATTCGCGGGCGATCTGACGGTGGAAGTCGTCGCCGGTACGAAAGCGCAGCGACGCAAGGCCATCGCGACGGTGGCCGCGCAATCGCAGGAGAACGACGGTGCTACGACGAATGGCGCCACGACGTACGACGGCACCGACGTGGTGATCACCTCCTACGATCTGCTGCGTCGCGACGTGGACGATTACGCAGCCTGCCATTTCGCGCTGATGGCGCTCGACGAGGCGCAATACATCAAAAACCATGCCACAAAGGTGGCCAAATCGGTCAAACAGGTCACGGCCGACCATCGCTTCGCTCTGACCGGCACGCCAATCGAAAACCGGTTGAGCGAACTGTGGAGCATTTTCGACTTCCTCATGCCCGGACTGCTCGGCACCTATACGAAATTCCGCGAAAAATACGAGCAGCCGATCATGGCTCCCGGTCCGGAACATTCCGTCATGGCCGACAAACTGCAGGCATTGGTGGGACTGTTCATCAAACGCCGTCTGAAAAAAGACGTGCTCACCGACCTGCCCGACAAATTCGAGAACGTGCTCACCGTCAAACTGGAAGGAGAGCAGCGCAAACTGTACGCCGCACACGAACAGCGGCTACGCGCCACGCTCACCAAGGCGTCGGACGCCGACTTCAACACCAAGAAGATCCGCATCCTCGCCGAATTCACCTTGCTGCGCGAAATCTGCTGCGATCCAAGACTCGTATACGCCGACGCGAAGAACGCCTCCGCCAAACTCGACGCCATCGCCGAACTCGTGGCCACATGCATGGGCGAAGGCAAAAAGGTCCTCGTGTTCTCGCAATTCACCTCGTTCCTCGAACTCATCGGCGCCAGACTCGCCGAACAAGGCGTGGAATACTACACC
>ENA-OQIP01000161-OQIP01000161.1-human-gut-metagenome-genome-assembly--contig:-NODE-161-length-14050-cov-2.312792_pt1 | contig 14050 bp, 17 predicted proteins | sample MGYA00242585_ERZ504750 | MGnify/ENA primary metagenome ERZ504750 (study PRJEB26092, sample SAMD00036441) | human gut metagenome | host: Homo sapiens | study: EMG produced TPA metagenomics assembly of...
ACCCCCAGCATATCGGTGCCCACGTACACCATGGACCCAATGCCCACGGCCATGAGCGCGCCGAGCAGCAATCGCAGGTTGACATGGCGGGCAGAAAGCTTGGTCAGGATGAACGCGCCCACCGAGGAAGTGAGGCCCACGACCGAGGACAGCCAGCCCAGCCAGACGATATCCACGTTGAGCACATCGCGATAGAACAACGACTCCAGCGAATCGAACGCGCCAAACGCAAAGAAACCCAAAAAGCCCGAGATAAAGATGAGGCGCAGGTCGTGGTCGCGAAACGTAAGTCGCGCGCCCTCGGCCATGCCGCCCAGAATACCGCCCTTCGGCTTCCCCCCTTTTGCGGGAGCAACACACTCGTGACAGCCCAAGGAGAGCATGGCCGCCATGCCCATCATGCCAGCCATGAGCAGGTAAACAGACTGCGTGGCAAAACAACTCACGATGGCGCCGCCGAGCAGCGGGGCCGGCGGTATAGGCGATATTGCTATAGAAGACCATGAGGCCGTTCACGCGGGTACGGCCCTCGGTGGTCGACTCCAGGTATCCCGGAAACGCATGCGTGCAGGTGTTGATAAAGCCGCCCGCAAGCCCCAAGACGCACGCAGCAAACACAAGCCCGGGGACAGACAACGGCGCCAACCCCACGCCAAGCGATAGCACCGCCGTAATCACGCACGTCACAAACGACGTCCGGCGCGGACCAAAACGGTCGATGACCGAGCCCGACACCATATTGCCCGCCGACGTCATAAGATTGCGTACGAGCGTAATGGCAGCAACCAAAAACGCCGTGCCAGCCAGATCATACGTCGCCGCGCCGATAAGCCCTAAAAAGTACACCGCGTTGTTGGCGCACCATTGCAGGGACTCAATAAGAATCAGCCTGACTTCTGCCGGCGTCAGGCGCATTGCTTCGCGATCCTTCGCGAACATACGAACTCCCTCTATACAAGTAAGGGGATGGAGGGTATAGGCCCGCTCCATCCCCTTACCAGGTTGCAATGACAGTCTATGCAGCCGGGCCCTTACGCCAGCACGCCGAAGAACGCGCCGACGATGCCCACGACCATGGTGGCCACGATCAGCGCCATGGGGTTGATCTTCTTGGACAGCAGCCAGTAGTACAGCCAGAAGGCGATCATGCCGAGCATGCCGGGCATGATGCCGTCCAGGATGTCCTGGAGGGTCTGGGCGTCCTCGCCCGAGCCGATGGCCACCGGGATGCTGGCCCAGAACATGTCCTTGCACATGGCGCCCACGACCATGACGCCCACGATGCCCACGCAGGTCATGATCTTCTGCATGAGGCCGGTCCTCTGGGCCTCGTCCAGGAAGCCCACGCCCAGCTCGTAGCCCTTGACGGCGCCCCAGACGCGCAGCGCGAAGCCGGGGACGTTGTAGATGAGCAGGAAGGCGATGGGGCCGAAGGGGTTGCCGGCCTGGCACAGGCTGATGCCCACCGCGGCGGCGACCACGCGCAGCGTCGACAGGAAGATGGAGTCGCCGATGCCGGACAGCGGGCCCATGAGGGCGGCCTTGACGTCGTTGACGCTCTCGGGCTCGATCTCGCCGCGGGCGACCTTCTCCTCCATGGCCATCGCGATGCCGCCGACGAACGGGGCGAACTGGACGGTGATGTTGAAGAACGCGCAGTGGCGGTGCAGGGCCTCGGCATAGTCGTCGGGGCGGCCGGCGTAGATCTTCTTGAGCATGTTGGCGACCATCAGGCAGAAGGCGATGTTCATCTGCTTGTAGTAGGTCCAGGAGAACTCCATGCCCAGGGCGCCGGTGTTGACGGCGCTCTTGACGAGGTCGGAGCGCGTGATCTTGTTCTCGGGACTAGAAGTCATCGTCCTCATCCCCTTCCGCGGAGAGCTGGGGCTGGGCTCCGCCCAGGCCGAGCAGGTCGAACTTGTCGATGCCGATGATGATGGCGATCAGGGCGACGCCCAGGACGGGCACGTTGGCGTAGGAGCACAGCAGGAAGCCCAGGAAGTAGAAGGGCACGAGCTGCTTGGTGAGCACCAGGCGGCCGAGCATGGCAAAGCCCATGGCCGGCAGGATGTTGGCGGCAACGCCAAAGCCAGCAAGGACAAAGGGCGGGATGAAGTCGAGCATGCCCTGGATAGCGTCAGCACCCAGATAGAACGACAGCGAGCACAGCAGGAACGCCATGATGACACCGGTGGAACCGATCAGGAAGTGCATCGCATAGACACCCTTAAGGTTGCCCTGGCTGGAGAAGACATCAGCGCGGTCAACCAGGATCGGCAGGGCGGCGTTGAGGATGTTCTTGATGGCAAGGCACAGCGTGGCGATGGGCATGGCAAGCGCGATGGCTGCCTCGGTGCTCTGGCCCAGCTGGATAGCGAAGGCACAGGCAAGCACGCCGCCGATCGTCTCATCAGGCGGCACGTAGGCGCCGATGGAGATCGAGCCCATGAACAGCAGCTCCAGACTCGCACCGATCGCGAGGCCGGACTGCAGGTCCCCCAGCACCAGACCCACGAGCGGGCACAGGACGATGGGGCGGAACGCATAGAGCGTACCGAGCTGGAAGTCGAACTTACCAAATGCGGCGATAAGTCCGATGAGGATTGCTTGGGTAAGCATACATCCCCCTTTCCTAATAGGACACTACGAAGAGCTCAGACTCTTCGAATTCAAACGCCTAGAGCACGCTGGCGCAGTCAACCTTGGGGTCATCGGCCAGGGGTCGAATCTCGACCTCAACGCCACGATCCAGCATCTCGCGCACATCGGCTTCCTCGGCTGCGGTCAGGAAGATCTGACGAGAGACCTGACGAGCATCGGGGCGCTTCTCGTCCTTGGGCTTGGTGTTGCCCAGGTTGACCGACTTGATCTGCGGGCAGCCCTCAACAAGCTGCTTTGCCTCAGCGATAGTGGCGACGCAGATGATCATCTTGTACTTGTCAGTCACGCCCGAGTTGATAGCCTCGATGGCATTCGCCATATCCTTGATGACGAGCTTGCAGCCGGCAGGCTTGCCCATCTTGAGCGTCGTCTTCCACACCGGGTCGTTAGCGACCTTATCGCCCACGCAGAAGATGCAGTTGGAGCCAAGGCCCTGAACCCAGGAAACTGCGACCTGGCCATGAAGCAGGCGATGGTCAACGCGAAGTAGCTGAATCATAATGTGACCCCCCAAAGGTCTTGTGCCGTCGTACGGCGTGTCAGTAGGTGCTGCGGATTAGAACTCTTCTTCCTCGTCGTCATCGACCAAAAGATCGTTGACAAACTTCACGCGCGTATCGTCCGCAGCGACGATGGCGCGAATCGTCTCCTCAACCGGCGCCGACTCGTCAGAGAACAGCAGTTGGATGAGCAGAGGAAGGTTCATGTTGGTAACGAGGTATGTGCGGGGACGCGTCTGGACGATCTTGGTGAACTCATTGTTGACGCTGCCGCCAAAGAGGTCGGTGCAGACAACGACATCATCGTCGGCAGCCATGCCAGCCAGCAGTTTTTGGGCCTCCTCGGCCACGTCCATGCGGTCATCGACGAACATTGAAAGATCGTGGACGTTGTCGCGAGCGCCCGAGAGCAGCTCGACGCTCTCCTTGATGCCGGTGGCGAAGTGCGCATGGCTGGCGATGATGTACTGTCTCATTCTGTGTTCCTCTCAATAGCCCGGCGCGTTCCCGCACCCGTTTTCTTTAGTAGTCGAACTGGTGATAGTAGCGACGATACTTGAGGTTGTGCTTGGTGACCGTCTCGTAGTAGCGAGCCAGGCGGTCGGTCACGAGCACCGTCAGAATCCACGGGGAGACGATGACGCGGAACTCGTCGTCAAGGCCGGGGATCGCGAACTCGGCGGTGTCGATGATGTTGATGTCGGTGTCGCCGGTCACGCCGCGGGTCAGGAAGGCGCGGACGCGCTCGTCGAGCTTGCGGTTCTCGTCCTCGCCCATGAACAGGAAGACCGGGACGCCCGGCTCCACGAGCTCGAGGGTGCCGTGGAAGAAGTCGGCCGAGGTGATGTAGCGGGTGCGCTTCCACTGCATCTCCTCCAGGATGCACATCGAGAACAGGATGGTCTCGCCCCACAGGGCGCCGGAGCCGATGAACATGGTGTAGGGGGCCAGGGCGTACTTCTTGGCGAGCTCCTCGGCGCGCGGCTCGAAGCGCTTGCGGATATCGAGCATGTCCTTCCAGATGTCCTTGGTCTGCTCGATAAACAGATCGAACTTGGGGAAGCAGCCGCGGCGGTTGAGCAGGCGCAGGCCGAAGCAGTCGGCGAGGTAGTAGCCCATCTCGCAGCCACCGTTACCATGATCGGAAGCCATCTTGACGCAATTCTCGGCGCCGACAGCCTGGCCGATGGGGCCCTCGGGCTTGGTCATGGCGTAGACACGAATGCCCTTTTCCTTCATCTTCTTGACGGCCTCGAGGACCTCGGGGGTGGTGCCGGACTCGGAGGCGGTGAGCACGACGGACTTCTCGGTCATGCGCTTGTGGCCCATGACGTTCCACTCGGCGGCGTGGATCAGGTAGACCTCGAGGTCGCGGTCGCCGAACTTGTTCATGAGGTACTCGAGCTGCATGAGCTCGTCCCAGGTGCCGCCGACGCCCATCAGGAACACGGCGTCGTAGCCCTCGTCGGCGACCTTGTCGGCGAGCGCGGTCATCTTCTTGCCGGCCTCGTAGACGTTCTTGCCGTCCTCGACGTAGCCCTCCTGGTCGAAATGCATGATCTCGATCTTCTCGGTTTCCTTCATTTGTCTCTCCTTTCTGGGGTTGTTTCCACATCCCCCATGCCAACGGGCATCAAAACCCGCTTACATTCCGTAACACTCAGCCGCTTTGGCCTTAAGCGCATTGACTGACTCTTCGTAGCCCTCTGCCTTGACCTCCATCTGTTTGGAGACGGCATCGAGATACGGGTGCACGTCCCATGACTTCAGACGCTCGGCGATCATGGCCGCAATCGTCTGGAAGAACACGAGATTGGGAATTGCGCTGAGCAGCAGAGCAACCTGAGGCACCACAACCTCGTGAGCCCTACCCTTGGGATGGGCCGTGAGCAGCACCGTTTTTGCCGTAACGTTCGATAGCGCATCGGCGATATTCGCAAGACGCTCCGACCCCTGCGGATCGTCGACAATAAACACCAGGTAGCCCGGAACGATCTGCATCTCGGGACCGTGGACGAACTCCTCGCCCTCGTGATGCATGGCAGGAATCTTGATGGTCTCGCTCAGCTTGAGCGCCGCTTCCTCGGCAACACCATAGTTGGGGCCGTTGCCGACGACCATAGCGGGCGTGTGCTCAGAAAGCTCGAGCATGTGGTCTTGGACATATGCCTCGGCGGTCTTGCACATCACGGCATTGGCCTGGATAGCCTCGCGCAGGTCGTCAAGACGCTGGGCAACGCCTTTGGCGTCAACCGTTCCGCGCGCCTGACCGCCGTAAATACCAAAGAGCACCAGATACTCAACGAGAACCTCGACGCCCAGAGTTACAAAGTCCACCGACTCGACGCCCACACCGTAGTCAAGAACGATGTCAGCGTGTTCCTTGATGGGTGCCTCGACGTTTGCCGTGAGCGCAACTGCAGCCATATCGTGTGCGCGCATGTAATCAAGAGCCGCGATCGTATTGGTCGAATATCCGCTCTGCGAAACGGCAATGTTGAGCGCATGCTGCGGATAGGTGTGTTCAAAATCGACGAAGGCCTCGGGCGTCACAACGGACACCTGCATCTGCAGCGCATCTTGCAGGTAATCGCGAGCGCAATCGGCGGCATGGCGCGACGAGCCCGAAGCAACGATGCGCAGCGCGTTAAAAAGAACCGGACTGGAAAATATCAACGAGCTGCGCTACCAGCTCAGACGAACGCTCGAGGTTCTCTCCCATATGCACATGGGCAAGCTGAACGTAATCGAGCATCTTCATCGTCTCACCTCGTAACAAATCATTAGTATTTGATACCAATCACAGTTACAGGTTACGGCTTTTTGATACCTCTTTGTCGATTAATTTATCCCCCATCGGCGAACGGTCGATTTTGTAGCCATGTAAGGTTGTATATGCAGTCTGCTCAACGAATCAAAATTCCGTCAGCTTCTCAGCCCGTTATGACAAAAAACCAGCTAGTACGTATAGGTATATCCACCCGCATCGCCGCGGTTAAACGACTTGACGTACTCGATCGCCTGGCCGCTCGCATCGAAGCTCACGCACTCAAGCGTCAAGGCAAGATCGCCTTGCTCCAGTCCAAGCAGGCCGGCATCTCGCGCGCCCAGCGCTTCGATATCGAGCTTTTCCTGTGCCATGACCGGCTTTCGGCCCAACATCTCATAGGTCTCGTACAAACTGAAGACCGACACGTCAATATCTTCGATTGTGGGAAACAGCAGGCACGGGATGAACGCCATCTCAATCGATACGGGATCGCCGTTGACGCAGTTCAAACGCCGAATCGAATACAGTAAATCGTCCTCGGCAATGCCAAACAGGTTGGCATAATATGGGCCCGCATAACGCTTGGAACGCGCGAGGATACGGACGGACGGCTCGCCGCCCGAAGCACGAACCGATTCGCGAAAGCCTCCCGTTCGCTCGTAAGCAACGGGCACCTTCTGTGCCACAAACGCGCCCTTTCCGCGGACGCGTCGAATCTGCCCACGCCGAACCAGCTCATCGACAGCGCTTCGGATGGTCAAGCGTGTCGTACCGAATTCCTCGGCGAGGTCTTTTTCGGACGGAATCATGGAACCCGTAGGATATATACCGCGCTCGATACGCTCCTCGATGCGGCGTCGAATGCGCATATAAACCGGGGTGGCATCTACTGTTTCAGCCATTGTTCACCTGCCACGCTCCTCATGCCGTTCTTCTCGCCGTTATCGGCAAAGCGGAACTTTGTGGGCAAAATCACCGATTTGCAATGCTCCACAAAACGCATGCCCTTATCAAATTCTATCGTGCTCTCATAGAACACCGGCGTTCCCTCTTCTTGCTGGAGCAACTCGGCCTCTTCGGCGTTCAAACGCGAGACGGAGATATGCTCACGTCCATGCTCAACGCGCACGCCACCTTCTTTGAGCAAGACATCGTAAAGGCTCTCACACTCAAAATCGTGATCGGGAAGCGCGGGGCACAGGGACAGGTTAACGTGAGCCGTCTCGATTGACGCCGGCTCGCCCTCAATAAGTCGAACACGCTGCATGCGGAGCAAAGGAGCGCCTACAGCAACCCCAAGCTTGTCGGCAAGCGCCTCATCCGCCTCGATAGTCCCGGTGGAAACCAGGCGAGAAGAGGGATGCAGGCCGGCAGTCCGCACAGCATCGGAGAAGTTATACGTTTCCTGAAAGATATTGAGCGGTTTGGGAGGACACACATACGTACCCGATCCGCGACGGCTCTCGAGCGTTCCACACGAGATGAGCCGCGTGATACCGGCGCGCAACGCCGTACGCGAAACGCCAATCTCTTCGCACAGCACGCGCTCGGCCGGCAGGCGATCGCCGCCGGCAAGCTGATGGTGCTGGATATACCAAAGAATTCCCTCGACAGCACGATCCTTGGGGGGAATTGCATAAGATTCGCCTGCCATTGCACAGACTCCTCATTCAGAAACGTATGCCGCCAAAATTAGGCCAGCCCTCCCATGGCATCAAATTCGGCCTTGATCTTCTCGGCGACATTCCGATATGACTTATATAGACTTGAATCGCGTTTGACTTCGTCGGTCATAACGGGAATCTCTAATTTGGAAACCTCGTCTTTTCCCGTCCGAACCGCCACAACAACGCCCATACCAAGACACATATTACGCTTGGCAGCGTTCATTTTTTGCCGCCTTGGCAGGATTTGCCAGGATACGCTGGGCAAATTCCTGTTTTGAGGCAACTTCCTCGGCCTCCGAATCGCCCGCCTCGGCCACTTCGCACTGCAGCACGTCCGCATAGTCAAAAACCTTTGGCTCGGCGCCGCGCTGATGCACGGCCCACTTACGACGTGTGGCATCCTGGTAGATAGCCGGCAAAAACGTAAACCGCGGCGGGTCCAAAATCGTATCCGTGATGGTAAACACATCGGGATCAAAGGCATCCTGCGGGTTTTTCTTCTTGAACAGCCCCATATCAGCCTCCCGTACTAGCATTAAACAACTCAAGCTGAATATAGCACCAATTTCAAGCCGCCGCCTTACCCTATCGGTGCGCGGCGTCTATAGCTCGCCCAGCGGAAGAGTTCACGGACGAGGCCGGGGTGCCTGCCTTGTTTTGAGAAGTGGGCTCCGCGAACTTCTCAAAACAAGGCAGGCACCCCGGCCCCGCCGGCAAATAGCGGACACTCCGCATGCAATCTATGCAAACAAACAAGTACGCTTAGCTACATTCGGTAAGATCGAGCACGCTGCCCTTCACGATAAGTGCCGGCTCCAGAACGACTTCTTCGGCACGTCTACCGCCCCTACCGGCAAGGCGCTTGGACATGCAGCCAAAAGCATGCTCCGCGAGGACACCAGGATCCTGCTCAATCGCGGTCAGCGCCGGCTCAAAGAGAACGTCGGCCGCCGAGTTGTCATAGCTCACCACCGAGATATCGTCTGGGATGCTCTTCCCCATCTCGTGCAGGCGCTTGAGCAAACCGAGGGCAATGTTGTCCGAGCTTGCGAACACGGCAGTGGCGTCGGTTGCCAGCACCGCCTCCGAGGCCTCGTAGGCACTCGGAATGTAATACTCACTCTCGAACTCCAAGCGCGCATCGATTGGCAGCCCTACCTCGCGCAGCGCACGCTCGTAGCCGGCAAGACGCTTACGACCCGTATTGGAACGGCGCGCATTAACCAAGCAGGCAATGCGACGGTGGCCCTGCTCGATCAGATAGCGGGTAGCCATGTAGCCGCCCATCTCGTGATCGAACATCACCTTGTCGCACTCGAGTCCCTCAATGGCACGGTCGACCATTACGGCCGGGATGGGCAGGTGGCTGACTTCTTCGCGCAGGGCGCGGTCGTCGGAGAACTCGTCGCCCACGACCAGGAAGACGCCATCGACGCCGCGCGTCACCAGCTGGCGCAGCAGCTCCAGATCGTCATCGGCGCTTCCGCCCGAGCTGGTAATGAAGAGCGCATAGCCATCTTCGCGGCAGCGCTTTTCCAGGCTACCGGCGAGCGAGGCAAAAAAGCGGCTCTCGATGTTAGGGACGATAAGGCCCAGGGTGCGCGACTCGCGCATGACCAGGCTGCGCGCGATCTGGTTGGGAACATAGTGGTTGCGCGCCGCGACCTCCTTGATGAGCTTGCGGTTTTCTTCCGAGATGCGACAGGGCCGATTATTGAGAACAAGCGAAACCGACGAGGGGGAAAGCCCCACCTCCTGGGCGATCTGCTTGAGGGTGACTTTGTTGGCCATCTCGCTCCTTCCAGGTTTACGCGCAATCTCTTGAAAGTATAGCGACCGCCCCTCTACCTCGGTGATAAACACTTTACCAATCCGGTAGACGGCTGTTTTATCGCCGCCAGCGCACCAAATCCGTCCGGGTGGGGTATATTGCAATCGATTGATGACAACGACCACCAAAAGGCGGATATTCGTATGCACGAGAACGACTTTTTTAACGAGGACCTGCTGTGCGCGCTTGCTGGCGTTGCCGGCGAGGACAACGTGCTCATGAGCGAGCCCATGCGCGAGCACACCACGTTTAAGATCGGCGGCCCAGCCGATGTCTTTGTCACGCCCGATACCGAGCAGGGACTCGTCGCCACGCTTGACACCTGTTACCGTTGCGATCTGCCGCTCACCATCGTGGGCAACGGCTCCGACTTACTCGTCGGTGACAAGGGCATCCGCGGTGTCGTCGTGGCACTGGGCGAAGGCCTCTCTAACATCACCGTCAACGGCACGCATGTTACGGCAGCAGCCGGCGCCTTGCTTTCCGATGTCGCCGCGGCTGCCGCCGAGGCCGGCCTTACCGGCATGGAGCCCATCTCGGGCATCCCCGGATCGGTCGGCGGCGCCTGCTACATGAACGCCGGCGCCTACGGTGCCTGCATGGCAGACGTGCTGGAGTCTGTGCGCGTCTACAAGCCCGCCCGCATGCTCGACGACGGCACCCGCGGCAGCGGCAACATCATCGAGTTCGATGTCGATGAGCTCAACCTGGGCTATCGCAAGAGCCGCATCGCCGACGACGGCTTTATCGTTCTTTCTGCCACCTTCAACCTCGCACCGGGCAACGCCGCGATGATCAAGGCCGACATGGACGACTACCGCCAGCGCCGCGTAGGACAAGCAGCCGCTCGACATGCCGAGTGCCGGCTCCACCTTCAAGCGCCCCGAGGGTTACTTTGCCGGCAAGCTCATCATGGATGCCGGACTGCGCGGCCATGCTGTCGGCGGCGCGCAGGTAAGCGAAAAGCACTGCGGTTTTATCGTCAACGCCGACCACGCCACCGCCGCCGATGTCGACGAACTCATCCGCCACATCCAAACAACCGTCAAAGACCAATTCAACGTAGACCTAGAACCCGAAGTCCACCGAGTCGGCGAATTCCTTTAACAAAGAAGGCCCCGAAAGGGGCCTTCACCATATTTATCCAGATAACCCAGTCCGGTGTGTCGCGCTCAGGACCCGAGAGGGCCGCGTGCCCGCCCGCAATATATTTGATTGATCGCGAGTTCCGCACGCAAAGAAGGCCACTTAATGTGGCCTTCGTCTTGCGCAGGACTGCCCGAGCAGGCAATCAAATATATTGCGGGCGGGCACGCGGCCCAACTTACGTTACGACAGCACCACGCCGCCAAGCCAGCCCCAACGCACGCCAGAGCCAGTGCCATAGAAGCTAATAAACGAATCAAGCGACTTAGACGTAATGGCACCCTCGTTGCTCATAACAATACCGCCGCCAACGTAGATACCCACATGACCGTAGATAAGGCCCGGAGCACCCGTGCCGCTGTGCGAGGAATCGGCCACGATCATGCCCACCTGCAGCGCCGAGCGGTCGGAGCTATAGCACCATGCGTTAAACATATCGCACGCGTTACCGCCAAAGTAGCCAACGCCGGCGTTACGGAAGACATTGGTAACCCACGCCGCGCACCAGTTCTGACCCGGCGAAGGCGTGGAGTAGCACGCGTTGACGACGGCCTGCTGTTTGCCCGAGCCGGCATTCTGTTGCGGGGTTCCGGGTGCATACGATCCGCCACCCGAGCTTGAACCACCCGAGTAGGAATTGTTCTTGTTCGCGGCAGCCGCGGCAGCAGCAGCCTTCCTAGCGGCCTCCTCAGCCTGGGCGGCAGCGAGGATCTCGGAATCGCGCTGAGCCATGAGCTCCTTGACGTCGTCGGAAAGACCGTTCAGCACGGTCTGGACTTCTTGCTGCTTGGCCTGCATATCCTGCATCTGAGCCGTCCTGCTGGTCCTTGAGTTTCTCCAGGTCGGCCTTTTGTGCTTCGAGCTCGGTCTTCTGTGCGTCGAGCTCAGCCTGAATCGTCTGGATATCCTCGATGGCATCGCGGTCGCTCTTGTTGATCTTCTCAACGTAATGCGCGTTGGCGACGAGTTCCTCAAACGAGCCAGAGGCCAGCAGCAGCGACAGAATGTTCGTGCCGCCGGACTTGTAGCTGGCGGCCACGCGATCGGAAAGGTCGTTGCGCTTCTTCTTGAGCTCGGCCTTCTTTTCATCGATCTGGGCCTGCGTGTCGTCAATCTTGCCCTGGACTATTCTCGATGTCGTTGAGGGTCTGGGCATTCTTGTTGGCCAGCGCCGCATACTCATTTGCGATGCTGTCGAGCTGGGCCTGGACCTCGTCGAGCTGGGCCTGGGCGGCATTCAGTTTTATCGGTGGTTTCTTTTGAAGCCTCCGCCGCATGGGCGCGAGCGGGCAGGCCAAAAAGAACTGCCGCAGAAGCGGCGCCGAACAGGGCCTTGAGGGCAGCGCGACGCGAGAGCTCCTGGGAAAGGATGGAATCGCTGTTTGGTGACATATGTACTCCGTTACATGTTTATTTATATGTCGCTCAACTCATACATATTAGCGTACATATGGCGCGTCCCAACGATTTCCACGAACGGCAGGAAACTACAAGGTCAGCGGCTCGCAAGCAAATGCCAAAGATTAGGTTATGCGTACGCAAGCTCTTCTATGGGTACGTTAGCACAATCCTCTGCTTTTCCTACAGCGCACGATTTGGGCGTCCCCGCCTGCGCTATACTCCCCTCTAGAAGTGTTCCTGATTCGATAGGAGACTACATGTCCAAAGCACTCGACCCCAAAGACACCTGCGTCCTCGTTACCGGTGGCGCCGGCTTTATCGGCTCGCACACCGTCGTTCAGCTGCTCGAGGGTGGCTACCAGGTCGTCATCGTCGATGATCTCTCCAACTCCAGCGCCGTCGCCGTCGACCGCGTCAAGACCATCGTGGGCGACGAGGCCGCCAAGAACCTCACCTTCTACGAGGCCAACGTGCTCGACCGCGATGCGATGAACAAGATCTTCGATACCCATCAGATCGACCGCGTCATCCACTTTGCCGGCTTTAAGGCCGTCGGCGAGTCGGTGAGCAAGCCCGTCGAGTACTACCACAACAACATCGAGAACACCCTGGTGCTCATCGACGTCATGCGCAACCATGGCTGCAAGTCCATCATCTTCTCGAGCTCCTCGACCGTCTACGGCGACCCGGACAACCCGCCCGTCACCGAGGAGGATCCTAAGAAGCCCGCGACCAACCCCTATGGTTGGACCAAGTGGATGATCGAGCAGATCCTTATGGACGTCCACACCGCCGACCCCGAGTGGGACGTCGTGCTACTCCGTTATTTCAATCCCATCGGCGCCCATCCGTCGGGCCTGATCGGCGAGGATCCCAAGGGCATCCCCAACAACCTGGTGCCCTATGTCGCCCAGGTCGCCGTGGGCAAGCTCGAGGCCGTTCAGGTCTTTGGCAACGACTACCCCACCCCCGACGGCACCGGCGTGCGCGATTACATCCACGTGTGCGATCTGGCATCTGGTCACGTGGCCGCCCTTAACTGGATGAACGGCAAGACCGGCGTCGAGATCTTTAACTTGGGCACCGGCACCGGCACCTCGGTACTCGAGGTCGTCGCCGCCTTCTCCAAGGCTTGTGGCAAGGAGCTGCCCTACGTGATCCGCGAGCGCCGCGCCGGCGACATCGCTGCCAACTGGTGCGATGCCTCCAAGGCCGAGCGCATGATGGGCTGGAAGGCCCAGTACGACATCGCGGACATGTGCCGCGATAGCTGGAACTGGCAGAGCCACAACCCCAACGGCTTCGCCGACGCCGAGTAGCAAAAACCTACATACCGCTCTTGCCCCGATCTCACGTTGTGAGGTCGGGGCTTTTTCATGGCATGTAACCATTCGCCGAAAATCGACCAACTTTTTATCTTGCCTATACATGTTTAAACAACATGTTTTACAATAGGCGTATCGAATCAGGACATCGGAGGCGGACTGCACACCCATCGGCAGGCCGACCCCCACAACAAGAAGGTTGGTGAGCGCATTCATGGAGCGTGCAAGCGGCGTCCTCATGCCCGTCTCATCTCTGCCCGGACCATACGGAATCGGCGGCTTTGGCTGGAATGCCTACGACTTCGTCGATTTTCTCGCCTTGTGCAAACAACATTACTGGCAGATTCTGCCCCTTACGACGACCAGCTATGGCGATTCGCCCTATCAGTCGTTCTCGGCCCGCGCAGGCAACCCCAACTTTATCGACTTTGCCGAGCTTATCGAGGCAGGGTATCTGGAGCAGCGCGATATCGATGGCGTGTACCTGGGTTCTGACCCCAGTAACGTCGACTACGGTGCCATCTTTGGCGGCCGCCGTCAGATTCTCGACCGCGCCGCCGAGCGCTTTGCCGCCGACAAGCCGGCCGACTTCGACGACTTTGTCCAAACCAACGAAGACTGGCTCATCCCCTACTGCGAGTTCATGACCGTCAAGGAGGAGTGCGGCCTCAAGGCATTTTGGGAGTGGCCCGCAGAGCTTCGTACCCGCGGTGAGGCCTCTGCCAAGGTCTGCGCCGCCCATCCCGCGC
>ENA-OQIP01000162-OQIP01000162.1-human-gut-metagenome-genome-assembly--contig:-NODE-162-length-14041-cov-2.643381_pt1 | contig 14041 bp, 13 predicted proteins | sample MGYA00242585_ERZ504750 | MGnify/ENA primary metagenome ERZ504750 (study PRJEB26092, sample SAMD00036441) | human gut metagenome | host: Homo sapiens | study: EMG produced TPA metagenomics assembly of...
AAATCACGAAGTCCTGCTAGATATCCCATCCATTCCACACATTGATGGGTTCTCTTCTTCATAAATGCAGTCAGGATCACTCCGATAAATGATACTGCAACGATCACAAGATACACATGGAAGAAATCAAATAATTCTCCTCTTTGTATCTTCACATAATAATATAATCCATAGAAAATAAATCCAAGAATAGACAATACTGCCGATGCGATCGGAAGTCCCGTTCTTGCTCCCTTTGAAATCGCATACCATTTATCTACACTGTGACATGCAAGAAACATTCCTATAAAATACAATACCCACGCCATCAATGGAAGGATCAGATTTAAGATCCCATCTGGACTAAATATCATCATAATAAATGCAAATAAACAGATTGGAAGCTGCAACAATACAAAGGATACGATCCTTGCAACTTTCGAGGATGTTGCATAAATATTTTTCTTATAATCATATTTGATATCATCTTTCACTACCTGCACGGTATCTGCAAATTTGTACTGTAAAGAAGAAGCTTTCACTTTTTTTTCTGTTCTTAAATAAAGCTTCAAACATTGTTTTCTGATATCTTGGTTCTGAGTCTGGAATATCTTTGAGTTTGATAAATTCCATGTCCTTTTGACCTTTTTCCTTCATCTTCAGGTAGCCCTTATCGGCCCAATAAAGGATCAAAGAAATAACATCCTTATCATCCACAGAACCGTCCAGAACATATCCGACAACTGCACTGTCCATTCCTTCTGGCGGCTGATATTGAATCGATGGGATGATCTTTTCATCACGTCCGAACAAAACAAATAAGGCAGCTGTGATCACAAGAATTCCTATTGATAGTCCAAAAATCCATCGATCTACTCCGATTTCATGTTTTGCTGTAAAATACCCATCACCCAGATCACTATAGCATGTCAATCCATTTTTAAATGGCAGTGTCTTCTTTAATGTTCCTTGGATCTGGTTCTTCTCCTCATCATATTTCAAAGTGATCACATCTTTTGCATACTTTGATTCCCCATAACGTCCATAATAGAAATTTACGCCCTTAAGATCTGTTTTCTTTGGAAAATGAATTGTAAAAGTACTTCCTTCTGGAATCTTATTTCTCCAAAGTGTCGGGAAAATATTGTAGTACAAATAATCGTAGGTATCTCCCTGATATTTAGGGATCAGTTGATACGTAAATCTATAGTTTCCTTTACTTACGGTATAATCCGCAGAACCAAACCTCAATACCTGACTATTACCGTCAGAATCTTCATCTACATCTGTCTTACTGTCATTTGATAACAGTGTAAAATCCGCATAATAAAGTAGTTTTTTCTGATCTCCATTTTTATCGCTTGTTATCACCTTCCCTTTGTATGGGATATAACGATAAATTCCATGCCTCGGATTGACAAACTTGACTTTGATATTCTCTGTTACTGTATAACTTCCATCTTCTCCGACTCTGACATCTACATCAAATTTCTTTGTTTGCATATTAGAATCATAAGTGACTTCATCATTTGCAAACACATTGTTTCCTGTCCCCATAAAAATCATGGCAGCCATCATGACTGCCATTATGGTACAGGTAATCCACTTTCTCATAGTGCTTTCCCCCTGTCCGTTCCTTAGAATTTTACTTGTACATTCTCACGCTCATATTCATTCGAAACTTCAAATAATGGTTTTCTCTTAAATCCAAAAATTCCTGCGATGATATTGCCTGGGAATAATTCTGTCTTGGTATTATAGCGGTTTACAACTCCGTTATAATATCTTCTGGAAGCTGCGATCTCTTCTTCTAATCTCTGAAGCTGATCCTGCAATTTATTAAAGTTCTCATTAGCCTTTAATTCTGGATAACTTTCAGACACTGCAAATAAAGATTTCAGTGCTCCTGACAGTGCATTTTCCTGTTTGATCTTATCATCGATATTTGTCGCTGTCATCGCCTGATTTCTTGCGGCTACGACTTTCTCTAAATGTCTCTGATTCGTGTTTCGCATAAACCTTTTGACGGTTTCTACATAGTTTTGGAATCAAGTCATAACGCTTCTTTAATGACACATCGATTTGCTGAAAAATGCCTCTTCTGTCTTATTTCTTAAATGTTACAAATCCATTGTAGGAACTGATCAGCCATATCACAATGACAAGCACGATCACTCCGATTACGATCCCTGGTATCATGAGCTCTACCCCCTTTCTTTGTTTGGTCAGTTTTCTTTATCATACGTTATTCGTACCAAAACTTCAACATTAAAATAAACTGATCAACTCTCCCATATATTTGTCATAATAATAGATATTATCGGACAGAAATTCTTCTTTGCTTAATTGCTGATCAGACTTCTCTAGTATATGCAATAGATCCTCTTCCTGATCTTCTCCGTCATCAAACAGTAATAACATTTCATGAATACTGGTTGGCAAGAGATACAAACTCTTGTTATATTTTCTAGAAATATCATCCAGAAAATCTTCATAACAAATAACAGCTGCTCCATATCTCTGTATTTTGTTTGACACCATAAATACCGGTCTGTCTTCGGTATGTCCTCGGAAATCTTTATATACAGGCTCAAATTTAGCAGGCAGAAGCTGTTTTGTATTCTTCTTTGCACTCTCCCATAAAAACTGATCCGACCATTGTTCTTTGTTTGCCTTTTTATGATCGATTCTTTGTATGCATCGATCATCCAGATCAAGAATATCAAAAACAATTGCCATATCTTCCAAGAGTAAATATGGTCTCTCACTCCACTCCTTATCCTTCTCATCAAAATGCATCAAATGATAGATAATACGCTCGTTTTCTCTCTGCATGACTCCTTCTTTCTCGTTTTTTCTCATTTTCCTATCTATCATAACATTCAATGTTGCTATCAGCAATATTTATAGCCGTCACTATCACTGCTGGATAGTGGTTTTTCATAGCTCCTGGTAATACTATTTTTTATGGAGGTATTTTATGAAAATCGATTTAAAAGAATTAGGAAAACGCATCAAACTTACCCGAAAAGGGCAAGATCTGACACAGGAAATGCTTGCTGAAAAAGCTGGTGTCAGTCAGCATTATATCTATGAAATCGAAGCTGGACGCAAAGCCATGTCTATTCATAGTTTTGCTTCTCTTACTACTGCATTGGATGTATCTGCTGATTATCTTTTATTTGGTGATGGGCAAAGAATATTTGATGTTGATACCCCGGCTCATCACAATAATCAATTGATGGAAATTGCAGCTGAACTTAATCCATCACAGAGAGATCATGTGCTTGAGATTCTGGAAGTGATGGTTCCTTATATTAAAAATTGATTGATTGCAAAATACGATAGATTTTTCTAACGTAAAATAGTGCCAAGATTTTTATTGATCTTGACACTATTTTTATTTGATCTGATATTTATTTTTTGATCTTTACTTTTTTCACACTGCTCCATTCAGAGTAGTATGTCTTTCCAGAAACTTTCTTGTATGTACGGATACGTACATAATATGTCTTTTTCTTTTTCAGTTTCTTAATTGTGTAGCTTGTCGTTTTGTTCTTGCTGATTGTCTTTGTTTTGTTTCCTTTGGCAAATTTCTTGCTTGTGGAGTACTGAATCTGGTATCCGTTTCCAGCTGTGTTCTTTTTCCATTTTACAACTAGTTTTTTGCCTTTGGCGTTTTTGGCACTTTTTAGAGTTGTTTTCTTGACTGTTACTTTGGCTGGGGTTGTTGTCGCTGGTGCAGCTGTTGTTGGCTGGCTTGGTGTAGGATTGCTTGGGTTTGGTGTTGGGTCTGGCTTCGTTGATTCACTTGGAGTATTATCGCTTTCCACTGTAAATGTTTTGGTTTCTGTTTTAAATTCTTTATTTTCACGATAAATAGTTCCAGTGACCGTTAATTTTCCAGCTTTCTTTGGAGTAATCATTCTATTTGGCTCTCCACCAAATACACCGACTGAAATTGTAGCAAAATTATTATCTACAAGATCTTCTTTATTCTCATCAAGAACTACAGAGTCTCCATCTTGTTCAAATTTAAGAATATAGAATGTATGGTCTGTGTTTCCAATACCAAAACCAGGAAGTGCACCATTCAGTCTAATCCTGTAAGCTTGTCCTGCTTTCAATGTATCACCTGTCTGTACTACATAACCTCTATCTGTCATAAGTTCATGTATTACTGATAAATTACAATCTTGTACTATAAAATATTCTTCTGCTGTATCAAGCTCATCCTGACCATTATTAATATAAGCTTTGACACTAACTACATTATTTGCTTCACTACTCAATGTTGTTGATGGTGCAATAATTTTGCATGTTTGCTGATCTGCATTTTCCAGTGTACCTTGTGTTGTTTTCCATTTATATGTGACTTCATTTTCATCAATGCCATTGATTTTAGCACTTAACTGTCTGCTTTCATTTGGCAATAAACATAATCCCCCATCAGTTCCTGCATCGATTGACAAGTCATACACATTACATGGAATTGTTCCTTCAAAAATTGTATTATCATCATCACTTACAGATTCTGTTTGTACTTTGTATTTTAAATCTGATGTTCCTATACCATCTGTTAGAATTCTGAAATCTCCGTCTTCGTCTTCATTTATTGTCAAAATGTCTTTGTTTTGACTTTCAATTCTAACTTTTAAAGACTGATCCCCAAAATTGTCTTCGTTAAATATATGATTTTCTTCGCCATCTTTGATATTTATATACAATGATAAATTATAGTGATCATCATTGGGAAGAAATGCTTTTTTACCTTTATTATAATCTTTTAAATAAGATACTTTCACAGGTTCTTCTTCATCATCGCTATATTGATATCTATAAATATCAACATCAACAGACACATCTTCTGATTTAATCTCACGATATGCTTTTATTTGACCGTTATCTTTAACATCTAACGCAATATAATATGGTTCCTCACTTGGCACTGCAAGATCCTTCCATTTTCCATACTTGACGTTTCCAAAATTCACTTCATTTTGTCCTATAAACGTACAGATTAATCCGCTGCCAGCGCCACCTCCTGGGATGATAATTTTATGATTTTCCTGATCATATGTATACATTCCAAGTGGATTTATTTTTGCTAAATCTGCTTCTGTGAAGGATTTGATTCCTGTAAAATTATCTTTTACTTTCTTGCAAAAATCTTCTGCTTTTATTTCCTCGTTTGTATTTGGTTTTATTCCATACTGCAATTCTGTATAAAACACTGCTGTCTGCAGATCAGGAGTACCATCAGCATCAAAATAATTTGTTGTTTTATCTGCTATCTGTGCAGCCATTGTCCAATTATCAAATATTTTCTGGCTTTTTACATTTTCTGTGTTTTCTTCATCTGCTGATACACTTTTCGTTGTAAACATAGATGGTGTAACTACCATAGTCAATGCTAATACCAACGAAAGCATCACAGCTCCAATTTTCCCTTTTTAAATTTTTACTTTTCTTCATACGTTTCTCCCTTCTTACAATTGATAGTTTCAGTATAACATAGAAAAAAAAAACTCAGAAAGCCTAAACTTTCTGAGTCTTTGAAAATTATCATATTCAATCGTAGAAGTAAGAATTACTCGATGATTGTAGAAATTCTTCCCAATCCAACCGTACATTCATCATTACGAATGATAAAAGGTTCTTCTTCTGTTATCTTAATTGGTTGAATTAATTCAATTGTTATATCCAGTGTTTCCCCTGGCATAGCCATATCTATTTCTATTGGCAATTGAATCTCTCCTGTTACATCTGTCGTTTTGAAATAAAACTGCAGACGGTCACCATCAAAGTATCCTGTGTCTCGTCCACCTTCATTGATATCTAACATGTATACTTCTGCTGTAAACTTTGTATGTATAGAGGAACCTTGATCTATTTCAGGCTGTGAATCTGGAATGTATTTATCCACCGCATCCATCAATTCCATGATCTTATCTCCCCATTCTCCATCTGGATCTTCAAGGGCTTTTAAAGCAGATCCATAGATAAACGGAATATCAGATTCAACAAATCCGCACTAATATAGTTGGTCACGAATCCCCATTTCTACCAATTCCAGCATTTCCATATCATCTACCATATCACATTTATTCATAAATACTACGATATGTTGCATTCCCATATGATGAGCAATCATGATCTGTTCTGCTGTTTGTGACATGATTCCATCTATTGCAGATACTACTAGGATAGCTCCATATTCAATGCTAGATGTCAAGCTTATATTTCTCTCTTCTTTTGTTGTAAGAGTTTTTTTAATTGCATCTGTTAAAGTCGTTTTTCCATGACCTCGATGTCCAATTATTCCTATCGTGCAATGAGTTTTTTTCCTTCAAATGTTTCTTTCCCCATATTTATATCTCCCATCATCAGTTGTTTTTATTCTTCATAAATCATGACTTTACAGTCTTTCTTATAACAAGCAACCCCATATTTTATGAAATTTCGCATTCCATCTTGCTTCAATTTAGCAATATAGTCTTTATCTTCAATCTGTTTTAAAGCCTGCTTGCATGCTGCATCCATATTCCCATCTTCGGCATACTTTAATTCAATGACGATTCCCGTTCGATTCTCCGGAGCCTCTATCAGAATATCACTGTATCCGATTCCTGATTCTGCATTTGACTTTATCAGCCAGCTTGACTTATATCCAAGAAGACCGAGTAAAATTCCGTGATAAAAATTTTCTTTCTTCTCTTTTGCGATTGCTGTATCTCTTATACTGATCGTATTCCATAGATAATCTACCAAAAAGCTGTTCTAATTTTTTCTGGTTTTTTCTCTATAAACGCATTACAAAATATTTCTAGTGTTTTTCCATCATTTTTTGAAACATCACTAAACCATTCTTTGATCTTTTTTGTAAATAGATTTCTTATCTCTGTATTTGGTATCGACAAAAGATATTTACCATTTTGAGTTCGTCCCTGTTGTGTTAGATATCCTGTTGTAAAAAGCACACTCCACAAATTTTCTATACTCTTATCCAACTCATTATAGGTAAGTTCCTCTACAATTTCCTTTTCAATACACTCTCCACTGATCAAACGCTCAATCTCATTCTTTGTCTGAATATCTGCCTTATCTATAAATCTGCGAACAATTTCATTTCCACTAGAATTAGACCAAAAATCTTCTGGTAATGCATCGGGATCCGCACATAGACTTTTACAATAACGAATCACATCCCATGGGCAATAGATATCTGTATTTCCGAAACGATAACCATCATACCACTCCCTAATCTGAAGGTAATGATCTGACAAATTATAATCGCTAAGAATCTTTTTCACTTCTGTATCGGTAAATCCAAAACATTCATCATACTGAACATTGAGAATAGATAAAACTTCAAAATTATTAAGTCCGGTGAAAATGCTTTCTTTCGAAATCCTAAGACATCCTGTCAAAACTGCAAATTGTAGAAAATCATTTGTTTTTAGTACTTGCCCCAAAAGACCTCTCATGAGTTCAACCATTTCATCATAATAGCCTTTCTGAAAAGCTTTATCTAGCGGAACATCATATTCATCAATAAGAATAATCGTCTTCTTCCCATAATGTTTGCACAAAAGTTCTGATAATAGTCTGATACTATCTGTTATATCATCAGCTTTTCCATCTAAAAGGCTCTGAAATTGCTTAATCTCTTCTTCTATTAATTTATCACTATTTTTTAGATAATGGTGTCTTCGTGCTTCATTTTTAATAATCGTTGTAATCCGAATAATCGCTTCTTCAAAAGTTAATCCATCGATTCCCTTCAATGACAGAAAGATTACTGGATACTTACCCATATATTCATCACATAATTCTTTATTTTTAGAAATATATAGGCCTTCAAAAAGTGATTTATCCATACCAATTTCAAAAAAAGTACGTAACATACTCATATTGAGTGTCTTTCCAAAAACGACGTGGTCGTGTAAACAGATTTACTTTTCCCCAATTTTGTAAGAGCTGTTCAATTAATTTTGTCTTATCTATATAATAAAATCCTAGCTTGCGAATATCTTCAAAATTCTCAATTCCAACTGGCAGCTTTAATGTTTGATTCATTCGGATCCTCCTATTTAATTTTGTCCTTACGACCAATGTGTTCTCTTTTATTATAGCTTTGTTTTATATTTGCTCACAACAAAAAAGACCCAGAAAGCCTAAACTTTCTGAGTCTCATAAATATTATCCTAAATTCAATCGTAGAAGTAAGAATTACTCGATGATTGTAGCAACTCTTCCTGATCCTACTGTACGTCCACCTTCACGGATAGCGAAAGATAATCCCTGAGCCATAGCGATTGGGTGAATTAATTCGATAGTCATTTCTACGTTGTCACCAGGCATGCACATTTCTGTTCCTTCTGGTAATTCGATAACACCTGTAACGTCTGTTGTTCTGAAGTAGAACTGTGGACGATAGTTGTTGAAGAATGGAGTATGACGTCCACCTTCATCTTTTGTTAAAACGTATACCTGAGCTGTGAATTTTGTATGGCATGTGATTGAACCTGGCTGGCAAAGAACCTGTCCTCTTTCGATTTCGTCTCTCTGAACACCACGTAATAATGCACCAATGTTATCTCCAGCCTGAGCTTCGTCTAACAGTTTACGGAACATTTCTACACCAGTTACAACAACTTTTCTTGTTTCTTCTTTGATACCAACGATTTCAACTTCGTCAGATACGTGAAGAACACCACTTTCTACTCTACCAGTTGCTACTGTACCACGTCCTGTGATAGAGAATACGTCTTCGACTGGCATTAAGAAAGGTTTGTCTGTATCACGCTGTGGATCTGGAATGTAGCTGTCAACAGCATCCATTAATTCCATGATCTTATCTCCCCATGGTCCAGCTGGATCTTCGATAGCTTTTAAAGCAGATCCCTGGATGATAGGAATGTCGTCTCCTGGGAATTCGTATTCATTTAATAATTCACGAATTTCCATTTCTACTAATTCTAATAATTCTTCATCGTCTACCATATCACATTTGTTCATGAATACTACGATGTAAGGAACACCTACCTGACGAGATAACAGGATATGTTCTTTTGTCTGAGCCATTACACCATCAGTAGCAGCTACTACTAAGATAGCTCCGTCCATCTGAGCTGCACCAGTGATCATGTTCTTTACATAATCGGCATGGCCTGGGCAGTCAACGTGAGCGTAGTGACGTTTTTCTGTTTCATACTCAACATGAGCTGTAGAGATTGTGATACCACGTTCTCTTTCTTCTGGAGCTTTATCGATATCTTCAAAGTTCTCAGCTGTGTTTCCTTCTACTCTTTCAGCTAAAACTTTAGTGATTGCTGCTGTTAAAGTTGTTTTACCATGGTCAACGTGTCCAATAGTACCAATGTTGCAATGAGGTTTAGTTCTCTCAAACTTTTCTTTTGCCATTTTAATTGTCCTCCTTATTCGCCCTATGGGCAATTACAATAATGTTTCAAACTTCAATATAGTTGCCCAGCAAAGGGCCGTCCTAAATTTGATTATATTTCATTTAAACAAATATTTCAAGACTATTTTGACAAAATAGCCTCGAAATATTTATATATTAATTTTCTTACTTGTCAGCAAGTACTTTTTCCTGTACGTTCTTTGGTACTGGTTCATATTTTTCAAAGAACATAGAGTAGTTACCACGTCCCTGAGTTCTAGAACGTAAGTCTGTAGAATATCCGAACATTTCAGATAATGGAACGAATGCACGAACCATCTTACCGCTCGCGATATCATCCATACCTTCGATACGTCCACGACGAGAGTTGATATCACCGATAACGTCTCCCATGTATTCTTCAGGCATTGTAACTTCGACTCTCATGATTGGCTCAAGCAGGATAGCTCCGGCTTTCTGCATAGCCTCTTTAAATGCCATAGATCCGGCAATGTGGAAGGCCATTTCACTAGAATCGACATCATGGTAAGATCCATCATATACTGTAGCTTTAACACCAAGTACTGGGAATCCTCCTAAGATACCAGACTGAGCTGCTTCTTCGATACCTTCTCCAACTGCTGGGATGTATTCTTTAGGAATAGATCCACCAACAACTGTAGATTCGAATTTGAACAGTTCTTCTCCGTTGGCATCCATTGGCTCAAAGTGAACTTTACAGTGACCATACTGACCACGACCACCAGACTGTTTAGCGTATTTGCTGTCAACGTCAACGGCTTTTGTAAATGTTTCTTTGTATGCTACCTGTGGAGCACCAACATTAGCTTCTACTTTGAATTCACGAAGCAGACGGTCAACGATGATTTCCAGATGAAGTTCACCCATTCCGGAAATGATTGTCTGTCCTGTTTCCTGATCTGTATGAGCTCTGAATGTAGGATCTTCTTCAGCCAGTTTTGCAAGTGCTTCAGACATTTTACCCTGATCACCTTTAGTTTTAGGCTCGATCGCTACGTCGATAACTGGTTCTGGGAATTCCATGGATTCCAGAATTACAGGATGCTGTTCATCACAGATTGTATCACCAGTTGTTGTAGATTTGAAACCTACTGCAGCTGCGATATCTCCTGAATATACGATATCTAATTCTTCACGTTTGTTAGCATGCATCTGTAAGATACGTCCAACACGCTCTTTTTTGTTCTTTGTTGCATTTAATACGTAAGATCCTGATTTGCATGTTCCAGAGTAAACACGGAAGAATGCAAGTTTACCTACGAATGGGTCTGTCATGATCTTAAATGCTAAAGCTGAGAATGGTTCATCATCAGATGAATGTCTTTCAACTTCGTTACCATCTTCATCGACACCTTTGATAGCTGGGATGTCTGTTGGAGCTGGCATAAATTCGATAATAGCATCCAGTAATTTCTGAACACCTTTATTTCTATATGCTGTACCACAGCATACTGGAACTGCTTTACATTCGCATGTTCCTTTTCTTAATGCAGCTTTTAATGCATCAACGCTTGGTTCTTCACCTTCCAGATATTCCATCATCAGATCGTCATCTAATTCACAGATCTTTTCAACTAATTCTGTATGATAAAGTTCAGCGTCTTCTTTCATATCTTCTGGGATTTCAACGATAGAGATGTCTTCACCTTTGTCATCATTGTAGATGTAAGCTTCCATCTCGAATAAGTCGATGATTCCTTTGAAGTCGTCTTCTTTACCGATAGGTAACTGAAGTACTACTACGTTAGCTCCCAGACGATCTTTCATCTGATCAACTGCTCCGTAGAAGTTCGCACCTAAGATATCCATCTTGTTGATGAATGCCATTCTAGGTACGTTATAAGTATCAGCCTGTCTCCATACGTTTTCAGACTGAGGTTCTACTCCACCCTTTGCACAGAAGACTGCTACTGATCCATCAAGTACACGCAGGGAACGTTCTACTTCAACTGTGAAGTCAACGTGACCTGGAGTATCAATGATATTGATACGATGCTCTAAAGCACCTTTTTTAGGCTTGCAATGATCCTGCAGTGTCCAATGACATGTTGTAGCTGCAGAAGTGATTGTGATACCTCTTTCCTGTTCCTGCTCCATCCAGTCCATAGTAGCAGTACCATCATGAGTATCACCGATTTTATAGTTTACACCAGTGTAATAAAGGATACGCTCTGTTGTTGTTGTTTTACCAGCATCAATATGAGCCATGATTCCGATATTTCTGGTTCTCTCTAATGGATATTCTCTTCCAGCCAAGATTTTTTCCTCCTATAAGTTTTAACATAGAAGCATATCTGGCAAGACGCCAGAACAGATTCTTGAAATTAGAATCTGTAATGTGCGAATGCTTTGTTTGCTTCTGCCATCTTGTGCATATCTTCTTTTTTCTTTACAGATGCTCCTGTATTGTTGGAAGCGTCAAGAAGTTCTTTTGCAAGACGTTCTTCCATTGTTCTTTCTCCTCTTTTACGTGAGAAAGTTGTGATCCAACGAAGCGCTAATGCCTGTCTTCTATCTGGTCTAACGTCGATAGGCACCTGATATGTTGCTCCACCGATACGTCTAGTCTTTTACTTCAAGAACTGGCATGATATTGTTCATAGCTTCTTCGAATACTTCTAAAGCTGGTTTCCAGCTTCTTCTTCGATACGGGCAAATGCTCCGTATACGATTTTCCTGAGCAACTCCTTTTTTACCATCTAACATAATGTTGTTGATTAATTTTGTCACAACCTTATTGTTGTAAATAGGATCTGCTAATACGTCTCTTTTCGCAATATGTCCTTTACGTGCACGGTTCTTCCCTCCTTAATAGTCATTAATTCATCGGTACTCATACTTAGTTATTGCATGTTCGTGCAGGACTTTTATATCTCCTGTAACCTTTGTAGGAAACAATAAAGTTCCGGCACAACTATACAAGGTAGCGTTTAATTACGCTGCTTTGTACCAATTTAGTTTTGTTTTATTTTTCTTAGGTCTTTTAGCTCCATATTTGGAACGAGCCTGCATTCTGTTAGCTACACCTGCTGTATCAAGTGTACCTCTAACGATATGGTAACGAGTACCTGGTAAGTCCTTAACACGACCACCACGAATCAGAACAACACTATGTTCCTGTAAGTTATGTCCTTCACCTGGGATATAACTTGTTACTTCGATTCCGTTGGAAAGACGAACTCTGGCGATCTTACGTAAAGCAGAGTTAGGCTTTTTAGGAGTTGCAGTTTTAACAGCTGTACATACACCTCTCTTCTGTGGTGAGCTTGTGTCTGTAGCTTTCTTCTTTAAAGAGTTAAATCCTTTCTGAAGTGCTGGTGCTGTAGATTTCTTTACAGATGTTTTTCTCCCTTTTCTAACTAATTGGTTAAAAGTTGGCATTGATTTCACCTCCATACATGTTTTCTACTGTGGTTACTTAAATTCACCTTGTGACTATGCATGTACTTCTTGGTTTTGCTCCCCAAAAAGGCATGCTAGGCTATTATAAAATGCCTGCATGCCTTTGTCAAGACCTTTTCCCAAGATTTTTATTAATTTCTATATATTTTTATCTTTTTGGAAATCTCATTCTATGGATCTTATTCGAAATCTTTTCTTATCCCACTGTCTTCAGAAATGCTTTCTCGTCACATCTCTGATATCGACCCTGACAGCTTCTATTCTGATTTCTTTTCTTGATCTCAATGTTTCGATTTCTTTGTTATATGGCTTCTTTACGCCATTTTCTTAATATATAAAAATCAATCTCTTATTCTTGAGAAAATATTCAGTTAATAAGTTCCAAATTATTTTGTTAACGGGTTACACTTTGCTTTAGTTACCAGTTACAAATTTTTTAAATGCTCCACCGGTCAGCTGATCGAATGTTTGTTGATCTCTTATCTGAATCTTTCTTGTTTGGATTCCTCGTCTCTTGGAATCTTTCTTGTTTGGATTCTTTTTCTTTGATCATCTTCTGATCTTATCTTAAGATCTTGTTCATTCTCTCTATTCTTCGTATTATTTTTATGAGGTTGACTCCTTTACCGTTCTATCCGCTTCTAGGACTCTTATGTTCTCTCCCGAGATCATAATATCCTGTTGAGTCAGTCTCATGATTCCCAATCATCTTAATACTTCTGATCCATCAGCTGCCGGTTTTAAAAGCCTTTCCGTTAGCCTTATGGAGCAACTTGGGCGATTCTCCTTTCTTTTAAAACTTATCTTTCATTTGTTGATTTTATTTATATCAATATCTGTTTACTTTGTCAATTAAATAGTTTTTTCAGATTTCTTAAGGATTTTACATACAATAAACAGATTATAGTTTGATGGACTGAAATTATTGAAACCACTATGAGATATGTATGTTGAACGGTATTGGCTTGCGCTCTGGGTATCGATAAATGAAGATAAAATATTTTACGTATGCACCAAATACTGTAATTGTCCATACTATAGTCTTCTGGTATATGATAAAAAACCACAAACGCAGCATTGGCATTTTGCCATATTTTGAATAAATTCGCAGCCCAATTGGACGATTGTCTGAGCTTCAGAGACTCTTGTCTTAGATAAACTTCAGAGCGAGTTATCGTAGGAAAATTGGGCGGATAAGCGATTTGTTCAAAA
>ENA-OQIP01000163-OQIP01000163.1-human-gut-metagenome-genome-assembly--contig:-NODE-163-length-13985-cov-4.146486_pt1 | contig 13985 bp, 16 predicted proteins | sample MGYA00242585_ERZ504750 | MGnify/ENA primary metagenome ERZ504750 (study PRJEB26092, sample SAMD00036441) | human gut metagenome | host: Homo sapiens | study: EMG produced TPA metagenomics assembly of...
TGCATTATAAGAGACAATATCAAAGAGAAAACAAAACAACAAAAATACCGGAGTCCTAAGACTTATAGCTGACGCATTTGCACAGATTTTGGAACAATCAAAAAATAGCTACAAAGATAAAAAGTAGGACTGTTTTGGTTGCTTTTTCCTTTACATAGATGGTGTAGGAACTATAATAGATAATTGTATAAACATAGGAACTGATTTAAAGCTCGATTCAGTGGGACAGGTAGTGTTTTTACTTTTTACACAGATAGTGGCATGCATCGGTTCACTTGTTTTTGGAAGACTGTCACAGACATACAAAACTACAACGCTTTTGTATGTCTGCATTGCGGGATATTTTGCAGTTTGTCTATATGCACTTACACTGCATGATTTGATTGGCTTTGGAATCATGGCATTTGGTGTGGGATGTTTCCAGGGCTCATTGCAGGCGCTGTCACGTTCATATTTTTCAAAGATTATTCCTCCTGAGAACTCGGGAGAGTACTTCGGAATCTATGATATTTTTGCAAAGGGAGCTTCATTTTTAGGCTCGCTTGTTATAGCGGCAGTAAAGCTTGCAGGCGGCACGATAAATGTGGCGGTTGCAACTATGGCAATATTCTTTGCAGTGGGATTTGTATTTTTAAGGCTTGCAGACAGATATGATGCACCGAGGCGTGAAAATAACTAAAATAAAAAGTAACGAAAGAAGGCTTAAAGCATGATAAACACAGAGGGAACAAAGGTCTGGGCACACAGAGGAGCATCCGGATATGCACCGGAGAACACACTTGAGGCATTCAAGAAGGCAGAAAAGATGAAGGCTGACGGCGTGGAGCTTGATGTGCAGCTCACAAAGGATGGAGAGCTTGTGGTCATACATGACGAGACCGTGGACAGAGTGAGTGGAGAGAAAGGCTTTGTAAAGGACTATACACTCAAGGAGTTAAAGCGCCTCAATGTGTCAAAGCACATGCCGTCCTATGACAAGAAGACTCGCATTCCAACACTCGATGAGGTGTTTGACCTGCTCAAAAACACAGAGATGACCATAAATATCGAGCTCAAAAACGGTATCGTACAGTACAAAAATCTGGAGAAAAAGGTACTGGCGCTCGTGGAAGAGTATGATATGCTTGACCGAATCTGGTGCTCATCATTCAATCACGAGTCGATTGTGCGCATGAAAAAGCTTTGCCCTGATATGAGGTGCGGTCTGTCTTTTTTCTGACATTATAGTAAATCCGGCAGAGTATGCAAGCGAGCTTCATGTGGATGCGCTTCATCCGGCAACCTACCATATGCAGGATGAAAACTACATTGACAAGGCGCACGGAAGAGGACTTAGAGCTCATGTATGGACTGTAAACGAAAAGCATGAGATGAAGGCGCTTGTCAAGGCAGAAGCAGATGCAATTATAACAAATTATCCGGATATTGCCGTAGAAATAGTAAAAAAATGCCTAGAAGATATATAAAAATGCACAGGAATCTATTTTATGTAAAGTTGAGTAAAGAATTGTAAAGTTTTTACCTTAATTTTACATAACTGCGTTTTGGACTTTACATTAGCTTGATATTATTAACTTGTTGAATAGTTATTGATTAATTTTAATCATTTATCATGCTAATGGAGAAATCATGTTGAAAAAGAAATTACTAAAGAAAGCGGCCGTCATAGGAATGATGGCAACAATGATAACAGGCTGTTCACAAGAGGTACAAACTACCCATGTGGATGGCCTTAATTCGTTGGGAAAAATTGAGGTTGTTTCGCGAGAAGAGGAATCCGGAACGAGAAATGTCTTTGCAGAAAAGACAGGGATTTTTGGATGAGACAACCGGAAAGGATAAGGCTACAGACCAAAGCATTGTAGCAGATAGCAATGAAACAGCATATGAAAAAGACCGCAGAGGACAAAAATGCTATCGCATATGTGTCATCGGGTGTGGAGCTTGATGATAACAAGGTAAAGACAGTCACCATATATGGCAACGATCTTACAAGGTCATTTTATTTGGCTTACAAGGGAGAGCTAAACGATGTTGAGGATGACTTTGTGCGTTACATATCAACGCAGGGACAGGAAGTGGTCAGTGAGAAGTATACTGCAGTTGCGAAGCCGGGCTCATTTCTGTCAGACAAGGCCGGCGGAGAGATTAAGATTGGCGGTTCTACATCAGCGACACCACTTGTAAAGGAACTGGCCGACAAATATATGGAGATAAATCCAAATGCTAAAATTACAGTTACAGAGACTGATTCAGGCAACGGACTGACAGGAGCGATGGAGGGAACATATGACATCGGAATGTCATCGCGTGAGCTTAAATCATATGAGAATGAGCTTCTCACGAAGGTTGAGATTGCGAAGGATGAGGTACATGTGATTGTAAATAAGGAAAATCCGATTGAGAGGATTTCGATAGAGCAGCTTGGAGAGATTTACACAGGAAAGTTAACCGAATGGGCACAGCTAAACGGCAAAGCGGAGGATAAGTAGATGAATGAAACGGTAAAAATTATATTTGGCCTGTTGGGAGGCCTGGCAGTATTTATATACGGCATGAACATGATGAGCGAATGCCTGCAGAAGGCAGCAGGAGAGAAGATGAAGGCAATTCTTGCGATGCTCACCAAAAACCCGGTGCTTGGAGTGCTTGCAGGAGCGCTTACTACAGCAGTGCTTCAAAGCAGCAGTGCTACAACAGTCATGGTAATCGGCTTTGTCAGCGCGGGACTTATGAGCTTACCGCAGGCAATTTCAATTATTTTAGGTGCTAACATCGGTACGACGATGACAGCACAGATTATCGCATTTAAGATATCTGACTATATTTATCTGATAATATTTGCAGGCTTCATATTAAGCTTTGTATGTAAAAAGGAAAAAGTAAAAAATATCGGACAGACAATATTTGCATTCGGTCTTTTATTCCTGGGAATTGAGACTATGGGAAGTGTTATGAAGCCGCTTGCTTCAAGCCCATTTTTTGTAGATATGATTGGAAAGGTAGCACATATTCCTGTACTGGGTGTTGCAGTTGGAGCACTCATGACACTTGTGGTGCAGAGTTCAAGTGCAACAATCGCAGTATTGCAGAACTTTGCATCTCAGGCAGGACCTGACGGAGTGACAAGCATCATAGGACTGGCAGGAGCTATCCCGATTCTCCTCGGTGACAATATCGGAACTACAATTACGGCAGTGCTTGCGTCAATCGGACAGTCAAAGGATGCCAGAAGAACAGCCTTTGCACACTGTGTATTCAATATATCCGGAGCAATTTTATTCCTTTTTCTTGTGAAACCATATGCTGCCCTGATACAGTTTATTTCACCAAAGGGAAATGAGGTGGATGTCATCTCAAGACAGATTGCAAATGCACATACAGGCTTTAACCTGACAATGACGCTTATCTGGATACCGCTTATCCCTGTAATGGTAAAGATAGTTATGAAGCTTGTGCCGGAAAAAAACAGCGTTACAGAGATTGCAATGGGTCAGCCAATGTACCTCGATACCAAGCTCATCAGCCAGCCGGTGGCCGCAATGCAGCTTGTTGCAAAGGAAACGCTCAGATGTGCTGATATTGTTGAAGAAATGTTTGTAAATTTGCATGAATGTATTGACAAAAACGGCAAAAATATCGAAAATGAACTTGAAGAGAGTGCACAGACATTACAGAAGCTTTATGTGTCAATAAACGACTATCTGGCTTCCATGTACTCAGAGGGTGTACTGACAGAGGAACAGGCATCACAGAGTGCGGGAGTGCTTTATGTACTGTGCGATATAGATAGAATTGGAATATTATTAAACGAAATAGTCAATACCATATCTGTGGAAAATAAGAGCAAGCACAAATATTCAAAGGATGCATTAAAAGAGCTGAGAAAGGCGATGGCACAGATTCATGAGATATATACTGCTTCAATAAGAGCCATTTCAGGTGATGGAAGCATGGATATTGAGGCCCTTCAGAAACAGAAGGATGAGGTTATGGCGCTTGATGAGAGGCTGCGTAAAAACCATATCACCCGTGTCGGAAAGGGCAAATGTGATTCAAAGCTTACAGCTCAGTACAACGAGATGCTTCACAATATAGACCGAATCGGAAACAGCTGTGTGAATCTTGTGGAGGTCGCCAATGATAATGTGACCATGCAGTCATTTTTCATAGATGATGATGACAACGGAGAGGTACGTATTGCATAGGGAAAGAGTTTTGAAGGAACTTGCGGGGATGCTGGTTGCGGTGGAAAATAAGCTTCATCTGGTAGACAGAAGAAGGCGCCGGGAGGACAAGCTGATAGAGCGTGCAAGACAGCTTGAAATACAGCGGGCACAAAATAAAACAGACCCAAAAGACGCGAACGCGAATGAAACAATATCATATAGAATAGGAGCATATATGCAGATGAAAAAACTAGGAAGAAGTTTACACAAACAGGGAGCTGTCATGGTTACAGTTCAACGAGCGAGTATTAAATGAGGCGGGCAATCCAAGAGTACCGCTTGCGGAGAGACTGACCTTTGCATCAATCTACCAGACAAATCTGGATGAGTTTTTCATGGTAAGAGTCGGATCACTCATGATGCAGATGAATTCAAAGGAAAAGATTTTCGAGAACAAGACAAAGATGTCGAGTGAGGAGCAGGTATCGGCAATACTTGACAGAGTATGTGAGCTTGAGAAGAAGAAAGCAAGGATATACGAGCAGCTCATGGGTGAGCTCGAGCCAAAGGGTGTGCGCATAATCAATTTCAACAAGCTGTCAAAGGATGAGGGAGATTTGCTGGAGGCATATTTTGATGCACACATTGCACCTTTCCTCTCTCCGATGATTATAGGAAAGCAGCAGCCGTTCCCATTCCTTGCCAATAAACAGCTCTATGCGGTAGTGCTTTTAACTACACAGAAGGGGAAGAAAAAGACAGGTATCGTGCCATGCTCAAACAGCGTATTCAAGCGTCTTATCGAGATACCTACAAGACCGGGCACATTTATGCTGTCAGAGGAGCTTATTTTACACTTTGTATCCAAGCTCTATCCAAAGTATGTAATCCGTGAGAAATCAATCATGCGTGTGACACGTAATGCGGATATCGATGCGCAGAGCATGTATGATGAGGATATGGATTACCGTAATATGATGGAGGAGCTCATCAAGAAGAGAGTGCGTCTTGATCCTGTAAGAGTCGAGCTTTCAAGAAAAATCAACCGCAAGGCGATTGACGAACTTTCGAGCTTCCTTGAGATTGGCAAAAAGCATTTTATCAGTGTAAAAACACCGCTTGATATGTCATTCGTATTCCAGCTTCAGCACTATCTGCGAGACAAGCAGGAGCTTTTCTTTGAGAAGCGTACACCGCGTGACACACCTGAGCTTTCGCTCAAGGAGAGTATACTCGGACAGGTTGAGAAAAAGGACGTGCTTCTTTCATATCCGTTTGAGAGCATGAAGCCGTTTATTAAGATGCTTAACGATGCAGCAGAGGACCCAGATGTGGTTTCCATCAAGATGACACTTTATAGAGTGGCAGACAAGAGCCAGATTATCGATGCCCTTATAGAGGCTGCAGAAAACGGCAAGGAGGTTATAGTGCTTGTCGAGCTGCGTGCGAGGTTTGATGAGGCTAACAACATAGAGATGTCACATCGCCTTGAGGACGCAGGCTGTCAGATACTTTACGGACTCGGTGATTACAAGGTCCACTCAAAGCTCTGCCTCATCACAAAGAAAAAAGGGTGATGGCTTTGAGTACATCACTCAGATTGGTACAGGAAACTACAACGAGAAGACCTCGCGTCTTTATACAGATTTATCCCTTATCACTGCAAATCAGGAGATTGGAGCAGATGCATCAAGGGTGTTTATGGCGCTTCAGAGAGGTGAGACTGTTTCGGACGGAGATGTAAAACATCTGCTTGTTGCCCCAAAATGCCTGCAGAATAAGATTGTTGACATGATTGATGAGCAGATTGCCAATAAGAATGCAGGAAAACCGGCATACATCGGAGTTAAGATTAACTCTCTCACTGATAAGGTGCTTATAGACAAGCTTATCGATGCTTCTCAGGCAGGCGTGAAGGTTGAGCTTATTGTCAGAGGAATATGCTGTGTGAAGCCGCAGGTTGAGAATGCCACAGAAAACATCACTGTAATAAGTGTTGTAGGAAGATATCTTGAGCATTCACGTATATACAGATTTGGTGTGGGCGATGATGAGAAGATTTACATTGCGTCAGCAGATTTTATGACCAGAAATACCGTAAGACGTGTGGAGGTTGCAACACCGGTATACGATGCACACGCTAAGGACAAGATCCGCCATATCTTCGATACAATCATGACAGATGACGAGAAGGGCAAGGAGCTTTGCGCTGATGGTGAGTATGTGGACAGAAAGATAAACAGCACACCGATAGATTCGCAGGAGCAGTTCTTTGAGGAAGCATACAAAAATGCCGATAAGAGTGCGGACAATCAGTAAAATGAGGCAATTGCATAAAGATATGACATATTAGTTTCTCTAATTGCAGGCGTTTGTGAATAGCTATAGTTGTCGAATAAAAAAATATAAAAGAGTCGAAGCTTGGATATGGAATATATCTTAAGCTTATTGGAGGAAAGATAGTATAATGGGAAAAAAAGAAGCAAAGACAAATGCAATAAGAATACTGGAAACAATGAAGATTCCATATGAGGCACGCACATACGAGTGCGATGACTTTGTGGATGCAGCTCAGATAGCAGACAAGCTGGGGCTTGACCATGCAGGCATGTACAAGACTATCACGACAGTCGGCAAAAGCGGTGGATACTATGTGTTTGTGGTACCGATAGATGACGAAATTGATTTCAAAAAAGCCGCAAAGGCAGCAGGTGAGAAGTCCATAGAGATGCTGCATCTCAAGGATTTGACAAAGGTTACAGGCTATATAAGGGGCGGCTGTACATCAATCGGAATGAAAAAACAGTATCCTACATTTATCCATGAGGCAGCTAAGGAGCAGGACAAAATCACGGTCAGCGGAGGCAGGCTTGGGCTTCAGATTACGCTGTCACCGGATGATTTGTGCAGGGCGGCAAAGGCAGAGTATGCAGATATTATAAAATAATTAAAATGAGAGTTCTTTTTCCTAGGCTTTTACACGTCAGTGTGTTATAATAAAGAAAGCTGGCGATTGCTAAGACAGACGGTTTGGCGAATAAACCTACATTGCAATCGTAATAATAGAACTAAAGCAGAGGAATAATAGAGATGGAAAAAATTATTTTAACAGGAGACAGACCAACAGGAAGACTCCATATAGGACATTACGTGGGCTCACTTCGCAGAAGAGTTGAGCTTCAGAATTCAGGAGAGTATGACAAAATATTTATCATGATTGCCGATGCACAGGCACTCACAGACAATTTTGACAACCCTGAGAAAATCAGACAGAATATCATAGAGGTAGCACTTGATTACCTCTCAGCAGGACTCGACCCGGCCAAGTCTACACTGTTTGTGCAGTCACAGATACCGGAGCTTACTGAGCTTACATTTTTCTACTCAAATCTCGTTACAGTATCGAGACTTCAGAGAAACCCTACAGTAAAGAATGAGATTAAGCTAAGAAATTTCGAGGCAAGTATACCGGTTGGCTTCTTCAATTATCCAATCAGCCAGGCAGCAGATATCACTGCCTTCAAGGCTACAACTGTTCCGGTTGGAGAGGACCAGCTTCCAATGATAGAGCAGACCAGAGAGATTGTCAGAAAGTTTAATTCTATCTATGATGAGGTGCTCGTTGAGCCAGATGTGCTTTTACCTGAGAATGAGGCATGCTGCAGACTTCCGGGTACAGACGGTGGACAGAAGATGAGCAAATCATTAGGCAACTGTATCTATCTGGCAGATACAGAGGCAGATGTAAAGAAGAAAATCATGAGCATGTATACAGATCCGACACATATCCAGATTTCAGATCCGGGACATGTGGAGGGCAATACAGTATTCACATATCTTGATGCTTTCTCTAAGCCGGGACATTTTGAGGAGTATCTGCCGGAGTATGCTAACCTTCAGGAGCTTAAGGATCACTATACAAGGGGTGGTCTTGGTGATGTGAAGATTAAGAAATTCCTCAACAACATCATGCAGGAGGAGCTTTCACCTATCCGCGCAAGAAGAGCAGAGTATGAGAAGGATATTCCGGCTGTATATGAGATACTAAGGAAGGGCAGCGAGACAGCAAGAGAGGCTGCAGCACAGACAATGGCAGAGGTCAAGCGCGCCATGAGGATAAATTACTTTGAGGATGCAGAGCTTATAAAGAGCCAGAGTCAGAAATACGCGGAGAAGTAATATCTTTTATTTCAAAGACAATACGTTAGTGATGTCAAAATATTTTGTGGCATTATGTGTGTCATAAAAGCCACGGGGAGGCACCATGGTCAAGTTTTACAGGACAGATGACAAATTAATACATGAGCTGGATACGCTGCAGGGAGGTACCTGGATACAGATGGTCAACCCTTCTGTAGCAGAGGGACAGATGGTAGCGGATGATCTGAATGTTGATATTGAGGACGTACTTGCAGCACTCGATGAGGAGGAGAGCTCACGTATAGAGCTGCAGGATGGGTATACGTTGATTCTTGTGGATATACCTTCGATAGAGACTAGGCATGACAAGGAGTCATATACCACAATCCCGCTTGGCATCATACTTACAGATGATGAGATAGTGACAGTCTGTACAGAGGATACACCGGTGCTTCAGGTATTTTTAAATAACCGTGTAAAGGAATTTTCCACCAAGAAAAAGATGCGCTTTGTATACCAGATTCTTTACAGGATATCTGTACTGTATCAGAATGATCTGCGCATCATAGACAAGATGCGTACTGAGATTGAGGAGAGAGTCGGAGAAGATACAGAGGAGGACGATTTGATCGCGCTTCACGAGCTGGAATCTACACTCGTATACTTTGCCACATCACTTCGTGCCAATGGAGTTGTGTTAGAGAGACTGACCAGATACAAGCGCCTTGAGCAGTATCCGGAGGACAAGGAGCTTCTCGGAGATGTAATTGTCGAAAATAAGCAGGCTATTGAGATGACGGGAATTTACAGGGACATCATAAATGGTACCAGAGAGCTTATGAGCACGGTCATTGACAACAGGCTTAACAATGTCATGAAGTCGCTCACAATCATCACACTTATCATGGCTATTCCGACAGTTATCTCAGGAATCTATGGTATGAATGTCAGCTCAAAGTGGGTACCGCTTGCGACGACAGCACATGGATTTATGATTATAATAGGTGTTATGGTTGTCATATGTGTGCTGATACTGATTTTATTGAAGAAAAAGAGAATATTGTAATATATTGCATATTCATTAAAAGGCCGCAGTATTTCATAGAAAATAATGAAATACTGCGGCTGATTTTATTTTAGAACTGATTAGCAGATACTTTCAAAGCGTCCGCTTGCACCACAAGGCAGCACGAGTCCGTTTGAAGAAACCGGAAGACCAATTTCGCTTGCGGTTACTTTACCATCAAACTTTTTAAGCGCAGTGCTTATCATATAGGTGAGCACTGCAGGCTGCAAGCCTGTCGTATAGGAATTAATAAGGAAGAAAAGCGGCTTGTCGGTAAGGAGCTTTGCACAAAGCTGCACAAGCGGATATACGCTTTCCTCAATTTTCCAAATTTCACCCTTAGGACCTCTGCCGTATGACGGCGGATCCATTATGATGGCATCGTAATGATTGCCACGGCGGATTTCGCGCTCAACAAACTTCACACAGTCATCCACAAGCCATCTGATAGGTGCGTCACCAAGACCGCTGCTTGCAGCGTTTTCCTTAGCCCATGTGACCATGCCCTTTGAAGCATCCACATGTGTGACAGCGGCGCCTGCGGCAGCGGCAGCAAGAGTGGCACCTCCGGTGTATGCAAAGAGATTTAATACCTTTACATCACGACCGCTTTTTTTGGCATCGTAAATCTTCTTTGAAAACCAGTCCCAATTGGCAGCCTGCTCAGGAAACAGACCGGTGTGCTTGAAGCTGAATGGTTTTAAGTGAAATGTGAGCTCTTTATTAATAGGAAGAGAGTAGTTTATGGTCCACTCCTGCGGCAGATCAAAAAACTCCCACTCACCGCCGCCTTTCTTGCTTCTGTGATAGTGACCGTTAAGCTTTTTCCAGTTCTTATTAGTCTTTGGAGTGTCCCAAATTACCTGAGGATCGGGACGCAGCAAAATATATTTAGACCAACGCTCAAGCTTTTCACCGCATGAGCAGTCAATAACCTCGTATTCTTTCCATCTATCTGCTAACCACATATGTTTATATTCCTTTCTTATCTACGTGTAAAAAATAAACTACACGTTGCTTGCATTTAATCGTGTTTCTTCTATAATAATATACGTGCAAAAGTGTAATTTTTCAATGAAATATTACCCGAAATAAAAAAATAAATTTTTTTTGAAAAAAGTATTGCAATTATTGTAAACGTCATGTATAATATCACTTGCTGTGGCATGATAGCTATGAAGTTTGAAGTTACTGTCCATGAGACAGAGAATTCGGCGGAGCGAATGTCAAGTTAGGAAACTGACGGCAAGTCACTGTACAGAACAGATATGGTCTACAAAATGTAGAAACAACGTGTGAAAGTCCACAGGACACACACGGAGATGTGTACAGTCACCGCTTGTCGTACTAGAAGTTAAAAGTGCGAAAAGGAGGCGACTTTTTTTATGGCAAGTCAAGTAATGAGAATTACTCTCAAGGCGTATGATCACGAGTTAGTAGATTCAAGCGCAAAGAAAATCATCGAGACTGTAAAGAAGAATGGATCACAGGTGAGCGGACCGGTACCTCTTCCAACAAAGAAGGAAGTAGTTACAATTCTTAGAGCTACTCACAAGTACAAGGATTCTCGTGAACAGTTCGAGCAGAGAACTCATAAGAGACTTATCGATATCATCAATCCAACACAGAAGACAACAGAGTCTTTATCAAGGATTGAAATGCCAGCTGGTGTTTACATTGATATCAAAATGAAGCAGAAATAAGCTTCAACAATTAATTAGTATATCCCCGAATGGTTTATATAGAAGATACAGTGCGAAAGCATAACGATCTAGTAGGCTGCTCTAGGATGAACGGTTCCGCTACTTGTTCCGGCTAATTCTTCGCGGGCTGGGTTGACAGGCAAGAGGCGTTCCGCTGTAGAAAACAGGAGGTAAAGAAATGAAGAAAGCGATTTTAGCAACAAAAATCGGTATGACACAGATCTTCAATGCAGATGGTGTATTAGTACCTGTAACTGTATTAGAGGCTGGTCCATGTGTTGTAACACAGATCAAAACTGTTGAGAATGACGGTTACAGCGCAGTTCAGGTTGGCTTCGGCGACAAGAAAGAGAAAGTCGTTGAGAAGGATGCCAACGGTAAAAAGAGCGTAGCACACAGACATGGTGTTAACAAGGCTCAGATGGGACACTTCAAAAAAGCGGGTGTTTCAGGAAAGAGATTCGTTCGCGAGTTCAAATTTGAAAACGCAGATGAGTACAATTTAGCAGATGAGATCAAGGCTGACATCTTCGCAGAGGGTGACAAGGTTGATGTAACTGCTATTTCAAAAGGTAAAGGTTTCCAGGGTGCTATCAAGAGATTAGGTCAGCACAGAGGACCAATGGCTCATGGTTCTAAATTCCATCGTCATCAGGGTTCTAACGGTGCTTGTTCTTCACCAAGTAAGGTATTCAAGGGAAAAGGAATGCCTGGACACATGGGTAGCGTAAAGGTTACAACTCAGAATCTTGAGGTTGTAAGAGTTGACGCAGACAAGAACTTACTGTTAATCAAGGGCGCAGTTCCAGGAGCTAAGAAAGCTCTCATTACAGTAAAAGAGACTACAAAATCTGGTAAATAGTGCAAAGTAAGAAAGGAGGAACTTTACGATGGCTAACGTAGCTGTATATAACATGGAAGGCAAAGAAGTCGACAAGATCGAGTTAAATGATTCCATTTTCGGCGTAGAAATTAATGAGCATTTAGTTCATATGGCTGTTCTTCAGCAGCTTGCAAATAAACGTCAGGGAACTCAGAAAGCTAAGACACGTTCTGAAGTTCGCGGTGGCGGAAGAAAACCATGGAGACAGAAGGGAACAGGACATGCACGTCAGGGTTCTACAAGATCTCCACAGTGGACAGGTGGTGGAGTTGTATTCGCTCCTACTCCTAGAGATTACTCATTCAAGCTCAACAAGAAAGAGAAGAGAGCAGCTCTTAAGTCTGCACTTACATCAAGAGTTGTTGAGAACAAGTTCGTTGTAGTAGATGAGCTTAAGCTTGATGAGATTAAGACAAAGAAATTCGTAGAAGTATTAAAGAACCTCAATGTTGAGAAGGCACTCGTTGTATTAAATGATATGGACGAGAAGGTTATCGCTTCTGCAGCAAACATTCCGACAGTTAAGACAACTCAGACAAATGAGCTTAACGTATTCGATGTATTAAAATATGACACAGTAGTAGTTACAAAGGCTGCTGTAGCAACAATCGAGGAGGTATATGCATAATGGCAAACGTACAGTACTATGATGTAATCCTCAAACCAGTAGTAACTGAGAAGAGTATGAATGCAATGGCTGAGAAGAAATACACATTCCTTGTTCACCCGGATGCAAACAAGACTATGATCAAAGAAGCAGTAGAGAGAATGTTCGAAGGAACAAAGGTTGCCAAAGTTAACACAATGAACTGCGAAGGCAAGAACAAGCGTCGCGGAATGGTAACAGGAAAGACTGCTAAGACAAAGAAGGCTATCGTACAGCTTACAGCAGACAGTAAAGATATCGAGATCTTCGCAGGACTGTAGACCGAGGTCGAAAGCAACTTCAAAATGATATGCGTCAGAAAAGACGCGATAATGAAAACATATCGAAAGGAGAAACAAAATGGGAATTAAGACATATAACCCATATACACCTTCCAGAAGAAATATGACTGGTTCAGATTTCTCAGAGATTACAAAGACAACTCCTGAGAAGTCACTTGTTACTTCTTTAAAGAAGAACGCTGGTCGTAACAATCAGGGTAAAATCACAGTTAGACACCAGGGTGGTGGAAATAGAAGAAAATACAGACTTATCGATTTCAAGAGAAATAAGAAAGACGGTATTCCAGCAACTGTAATTGGTATCGAGTACGATCCAAACAGAACAGCAAACATCGCTCTGATTGTTTATGCAGACGGCGTAAAATCCTATATTCTGGCTCCTGCAGGTCTGAAGGTTGGCGATCATCTGATGAACGGCCCCGAAGCAGAAGTTAAGCTGGGCAACACACTGCCCATGAGCAAAATCCCCGTTGGTGCTTCCATTCACAACATCGAAATGAAGCCCGGTAAAGGTGCTCAGATGGTTCGTGCCGCCGGTGCATTCGCTCAGCTAAGCTTGCTCGCGAAGGTGCTTACGCTCAGATCCGTCTGCGTTCCGGTGAAGTTCGCCGCATTCTGATCGAATGCCGTGCAACGATCGGTACCGTCGGTAATGAAGAAAACAGTCTGCGTGAACTCGGAAAAGCCGGTGCCAAGCGTTGGCGCGGTATTCGTCCGACCGTCCGCGGCGTTGTGATGAACCCTGTTGACCATCCGCACGGTGGTGGTGAAGGTCGTACCGGTACCGGTCGCGCTCCTGTCACACCTTGGGGCCAGCTCACCAAGGGTTATCGTACTCGTAACAACAAGCGCACCGACAACATGATCGTGTCGCGTCGCTATCGCAAGTAAGGGGGCCTGAATGTCTCGTTCGCTTAAGAAGGGACCGTTCGTTGACGGATCCTTACTGAAGAAAGTCGAAGCCGCTCAAGCTAGCCGTGACAAGCGTCCTATCAAGACCTGGTCTCGTCGCTCGACAATTCTTCCTGAATTTATCGGTTTAACAATTGCCGTCCACAACGGACGTCAGCATGTGC
>ENA-OQIP01000166-OQIP01000166.1-human-gut-metagenome-genome-assembly--contig:-NODE-166-length-13885-cov-2.258032_pt1 | contig 13885 bp, 19 predicted proteins | sample MGYA00242585_ERZ504750 | MGnify/ENA primary metagenome ERZ504750 (study PRJEB26092, sample SAMD00036441) | human gut metagenome | host: Homo sapiens | study: EMG produced TPA metagenomics assembly of...
AATACTTCTTTTTGTATTAGATATTATTAGTAAGGAGGAGTCTTTTTGAGAATACAAGAATCCGCTGAAAATTATTTGGAAGCTATTTTGATTTTAAAACAAAACAAAGGGTCTGTAAGATCCATTGATATTGCTCATTATTTGAATTTTTCTAAACCAAGTGTCAGTATTGCTATGAAGAATCTTCGTAATTCTGATATGATCACCGTTGATTCCGATGGTTTCATCTCTTTAACTGAAGCCGGTCATAAGATTGCTGATACGATTTTTGAGCGCCATACTGTTTTATCTAACATGCTGATCAAACTTGGAGTTCCTGCAGAGATTGCAGCTGAAGATGCCTGCCGTATGGAACATGTGATCAGCCCTGAAAGTTTTCATGCGATCAAAGAACATCTAAATTCTGAAGAACATATTAAAGCTCTCAGCAGTCAAGACAAATAATTTAAAAACAAAAGCACTTTTTTCTGTATATTACAGATCTTAAAAGTGCTTTTTTTATTTTCTGATGGTTTCGATAAATTCTTCTAAAACACCGTTCTTTATGAAAGTGATATGACTTCATATCCTGCATCTTCTACTGCTTTCCTAAGCTCAATATTACTTAATTCACGATCATATGAAATAATTGCTTCTTATCTTTTAAAGATACTTTTGCTGAAGCTCCTGCAACTTTATTGATCGCATTTGTCACATTATTGACACAGTGTTCACAAGTCATACCTTTGATCTTCATTGTTTTCGTTCCCATCACAGGACCATCTAAATGTTTTTCTTTACTTTCTTTACAGTACCCGATCCGCCGCCACAGCAAGGACTTTCCCCATGCATATGTTTCTTTGTCTGTTTGATCGCAAAAACTGCGATAACAATAAGGATAAGTACAATAATAATATCTGCCATTTTATGATACCTCTTTTTACTTTACATTATTTATTTAGTAATTTACGGATCAGTTTATAAAGCTGGTATCCGATCACCCCGATAAGATATAATCCAATAAAGATTGCAAATGCATAAAACATAGAACCTGTTGAATTTCCCATTGCTGATTACCTTCCTTTTTTCTTGACTGATGAATCCTTCACCTGAAAACTGCTGCATCCTGAGCAGCCTGCACAGTTGCCTCCACATCCGCCTTGTTTCTTCTTCTGCACCTGTTTATAAATAACAAATGCGCAATATGCGATAATCAATAACAATATGATAATACTTACTGGATTCATAATCGTCCCTCCTTTATATCATATCTTTTTTATATGAAATTTGATAAGCAAGAAGCCGGATGTTTACACATCCAGCCCCTCTATTATATACCATTTCGACTACGCCTGAACAGATCTCTTTGAATATACTTTCTGATCTTTGTATGGATCTGGTCTGAATAGCAGGAATAACATTTACAAGCAATAATACGATACCTACTGCTGTTCCTACTGTAAATGCTCCACCTGTTGCAAATGTACCGATCTGATATACGATCAGTGTTACAACATAAGCAAAAATATTCTGGAAAAGAATCGCAAACCAGAACCATTTTCTAGACTGCATTTCTTTTGCCATTGTAGAGATTGCTGCTAAACATGGAGAGTCTAACAGATTAAACAGTAAGAATGAAAATGCTGCTACAGCACTTGGGAACCAAGTTCTTACTGCTTCTGCTACTGTGACAGCATCTTCTGATGCATCTCCAGTTACGTTTGCAAGTACACCCATTGTTGATACGATAGACTCTTTTGCTGAGAATCCTGATAAAGAAGCTGCAACAGCTTTCCAGTTGTCAAATCCAAGTGGTGCAAAGATTGGTGCGATCGCTCCACCGATAACTGCTAATAAACTGTTTCCTGGATCTTCAACAGCTCCGAATGAACCATTGACGAATCCATATCCACTTAAGAACCACATAACAACACAAGCTAAGAACAGGATTGTTCCGGCTTTGATGATGAATCCTTTTAATCTTTCCCATACATGAAGTAATACTGTCTTAGCAGATGGGATATGATACTGTGGAAGTTCCATTACGAATGGAGCTGGCTTTCCAGAGAATGGTTTTGTCTTCTTTAAGATGATTGCTGCAACTAATACGGCTACGATACCAATGAAGTACATACATGGTGCCATTAATCACCTGCTTCATAACTTCCTGTTGCATAACTTGTCATAACACCACCCATCATAGCGATAACTGGAAGTTTCGCTCCACATGGAATGAATGTTGCTGTCATAATTGTCAGTCGTCTGTCGTTGTCTTGTTCGATCGTCTTAGATGCCATGATACCAGGAATTCCACATCCTGAAGAAATCAGTAATGGAATGAAGGATTTACCTGATAATCCGAAGTGGCGGAATACACGGTCCATTACGAACGCAATACGTACCATATATCCACAGTCTTCTAAGATAGACAGGAATAAGAATAAGATTGCCATCTGAGGAACGAATCCAAGGACAGCTCCTAAACCACCAATGATACCATTAACGATCAGATCCTGGATTGCTGCGCTTGCACCGATTCCTTCTAAGAAGCTTTGAGCGGCTGGCTGGATCATCTCAGCTACAAATGTATCATTTGTCCAGTCTGTTACTAATGTACCGATCGTTGTTACAGAAATATAGTATACAACAAACATGATCGCGATAAAGATTGGGATACCTAAGATACGGTTTGTCACAATACGGTCGATCTTATCAGAAATCGTTAATTTTCCTCCGCTCTTCTTCACTGTAGTGGAAACGATCTTCTGAATAAACTGATAACGTCCATCTGTTACGATGCTTTCCATATCATCGTCTTCAGCTTTTTCAATCTTTGTTCTGTTATCTTCTACTACTTTTGCACCATTTCCTGAAAGTACTACGCTTTCTGCTACTTTGCTATCATTTTCCAGGAATTTTACTGCATACCATCTTCTCTTATCTTCAGAAATAGATGATGGAAGTACATTTTTAACTTCAGCGATCGCTGCTTCTACATCTTTAGAGAAAATCTCTTTTGGCAGATCTACTGTATTCTTCTTCGCAACTTTGATTGCTTCTTCTACTACTTCATCAAGACCTTTTCCTTTTAATGCGGATGTCTCAACGATTGGACAGTTTAATAACATAGAAAGACGTTCCACATCAATTTTAATCCCACGTTTTTCTAATAAATCTGCCATATTTAAAGCGATGACAACTGGTACACCAGTTTCAATCAGCTGTGTTGTCAGATATAAGTTTCTCTCGATGTTAGTTGCATCAACTAAGTCGATGATAACATCTGGATTTTCATTTAGTAAGAAGTCTCGGCTGACTACTTCTTCTAATGTATATGGTGAAAGAGAATAGATACCTGGAAGGTCAGTGATCGTGATGTCTTCCCCTTTTCTCTTTCCTTTTAATTTACCTTCTTTTTTTTCTACGGTAACACCTGGCCAGTTACCAACATACTGGTTAGCTCCTGTCAGGGCATTGAACATGGTAGTTTTACCACAGTTCGGGTTACCCGCAAGTGCGATATTAATAGCCATTTCTTTTTTACCTCCCTGGGGAATTGCTTCCCTCTTAAATAATAGCTTTTCTTGATATTAGATATTACTAACTTTTATTAGATACTACTAACTCTTATGTATTAAGCTTCTTTAACTAATACACACTGAGCATCATTCTTTCTTACAGAAAGTTCGTATCCTCTGACTGTAATTTCAACAGGATCTCCAAGGGGAGCTACTTTACGAATGAAAATTTCGCTTCCTTTTGTGATTCCCATATCCATAATACGACGTTTGTAAGCACCGTCTCCATCGATCTTTGCAACTATAACTGTGCTTCCAACTGCTGCGTCTCCTAAAGTCATGGTCATATCTCCTTTCTTCTCAATATTTCATTGTCTTCAAATCTATCAAGCATCTATCAAATAAACCGCTACATGGCAATTTATTCCCATAAACGCAATATAACAAACATATTAAACCATAATATGTCTAGCCATATCCTTATTAATTGCAACTCTGGAGTCTTTAATGTTCACAATGACATTTCCTCCAATTGCTGATAATACAGTTACTTCTGCTCCCTGTACAAAAACCAAGATTTGCTAAGAATCTTCTTGTTTCTTCACTTCCACCGATTCTCTGAATTGTACATGTTTCTCCAATTCCAACCATAATCAAAGGCATGATATCTTCCCCTTTTTCTCTATTATTGTTTGTTGTAACTATCTTTTGTTAGTGTAAACTAATTTCCTTTTACAATTTGTTAGTATATTCTAACTTCAAAATACTGTCAAGGGGTTTTTATGTTTTTCTACTTATGCAATTTCACAACGTTGCTCTAAAATTTCTGTTAATGCAGCCTGACTGCTTGAGTGACTTCTTACTACTTCAATATTTTTATTCTTTGCTTCACTGACAGCACAACGTACCATTTTGTGTGAAACTGTGTTCGTAAATAATACGACTAAATCCGGGTTACCAATTTTCTTATTCAGACATGATGGCATCTGTGTAAATATCTTTGCCTTGCAGTTATGCTTCTTACAGATTGTTTCATACTGACGTACCATGCGATCATGTCCTCCAATAATTACAATACTCATTTTGTGTTCCCTCCTTCTAGATATTGTCTTGCTGTTTTTAATACAGCCGGACATATGATCCATACGCCCGGCTGTTTATTTTCTTATTCTTTATTTATAAATTAGATTGCTGCCAGCTGTTTACCCATGGCTTTTAATTCATCCTGAGCTTCTTCATCTGGAGCTTCCTGACAGATTGCGTCTTCTCCGCCAACAACAGTTGCTCCTGCTCCTTCCATCTGCTCTACCCAGTTTCTCATCCATTCTCCGTCTCCCCATCCGTAAGATCCGAATAATCCGATTGTTTTTCCTGAAGCGAATCCGCAGACTTCTTCAACAAATGGTTCCATTGTTGATTCTTCTAACTGTTCAACTCCCATAGATGGGCATCCAAGTGCAAATGCTTTTGCATCTTTTAAATCTGCTGCGCTGATATCGTCTACAGAAACAACCTTTGCCTCAGCTCCGCCTTCTTTGATTCCCTCTGCAACATATTCTGCCATCTCTGCTGTGTTTCCTGTTCCTGTCCAAAATGCAACGATTACTTCGCTCATGACTTATCCTCCTAATGATTGTCTTTCTTTTTTGTTTGAGTGTTTTATTTTTAGTTAAGCATACCTAGGTACCTGATAATTTGTGTACATGTCGACGAGTTCTTTAAAACTCTTTCCGTATTCCACAAGTTTGACCATCTGAAAACGAACTTTATCGTAAACTTCAAAGACCTTTTTCGTCTGAGAAAGGTTGTCGTAAACCTTCCAGTAGCTGCAATATAAACAATTTTGTCCATTATTTTTGATAAATCCGATCACATCACATAATGGATATCCGAGAATCAAGCCAAGTTCATGTGGAAAATCTGCCTGCCCTGCTTTGTAAAGCCTGTAACGATTCTTAAGTATATAAAGGATATTTTGAATCTGAAAGGATGAATAGCCGCAGTGTTTTAAAAATCTTTGGTTTTCTGGATCCATCAGATACTGGTTAACTTGCTGTTCACGATACAGCAGCCAGAGACATTTACCATTTCCTGAATAGATCAGTCCACACTTGATATCACTTCCCGCAAGTGACTGAATTAATTCTTTTGAGTCAATATAGTCGAGAGTTACTGCATTGGATGGCTTTAGCCCTGCAAGCACAGGTGCACAATGCATCGCCATCTGCATCTGCATACATTTTTTCCATTTTACATGACTTAATTCTACTTGATATCTCATCGATTCCTCCTTGGGTTAGTCTTAACTAACTATTGCATCATACACCTATACGATGGATTTGTCTATAGTAAAAATGAGAAGATTTATCACTATATTTTCTGCTTTTATAGTCATTAATCTTCCCATTTTTATATCTTTTATTCTATTTTCATATCCATTAATACAATCGGTCCAAACACTTTCCTATCGTATCAACTGATTTACACGTTCCGATGCTTCTTTGATCGCTCTGCCTTGTTCTTCTGTAATATTTTGTGGTTTGATCCGTTTCATCGAATGTTTCAGATCACTAATTGCTGATTTCAACTCTGATCTTTGTTCTCTGGATAATTCTTTTTTATGCTGGGCTAAATATGCCTCACCCTTATAAAGCATATTTTCTCCCTCATTATAACTTCCAATCGCATCACGTTTTTCCTGATCTTCGGATTCATATGCCTTAGCATCTTCCATTGCTCGTTCTATGTCTTTATCTGACATGTTAGAACTTGCTGTGATCGTAATGGACTGTTCTTTTCCTGTCGCAAGATCTTTGGCAGACACATTCAGAATTCCATTGACATCGATATCAAATGTTACTTCGATCTGTGGAACCCCACGCATGGCTCTCTTGATCCCTTTTAATTTAAAAGTTCCAAGGACCTGATTGTCCCTTGCCAGTGGCACGTTCCCCGTTGCGAGAACCTTGATCTCTACGGTTGTCTGGAAATTTGCTGCTGTCGTAAAAATCTGACTGTATCTTGTTGGGATTGTAGAATTTCGGTCGATCAATCTAGTTGCAACGCCTCCAGCTGTCTCAATAGATAAGGACAACGGTGTAACATCCATTAATAAAATCTCATTTAACCCTGCTTCTCCTGCGATCTTTCCACCCTGAATTGCTGCACCCAGAGCTACACATTCATCTGGATTCATATTCTTGCTTGGTTCTTTACCTGTTAACTGTCTTACTTTCTCTGAAACTGCTGGCATTCTGGTAGAACCGCCGACTAACAGTACCATATGAAGTTCGCTGGTACTGATTCCTGCATCAGATAACGCCTGATGAACTGGTCCTGCTGTCTGATCGATCAAATCTGAAGTCAGTTCTTCAAATTTGGATCTGGTTAATGTGATATCCATATGTTTAGGGCCATCTTTCCCTACTGCGATAAATGGCAGATTAATCTGTACAGTCATAGAAGAAGATAACTCTTTCTTTGCTTTTTCTGCCTCTTCTTTGATTCTCTGAACAGCTGTCTGATCCTTGGACAGATCGATCCCTTCTGCTTTTTTAAATTCCCCGATCAGATAATTCATGATCCTTTGATCAAAATCATCTCCTCCAAGATGATTATTTCCAGCCGTTGCCAGTACTTCGACAACTCCATCACCAATCTCGATCACCGAAACGTCAAAAGTTCCTCCACCAAGATCATATACCATGATCTTCTGGGATACGGATTTGTCTAGTCCATACGCCAATGCAGCAGATGTCGGTTCGTTAATGATACGTTCCACACTTAATCCCGCAATCTTTCCAGCATTCTTTGTAGCCTGTCTCTGAGCATCGCTAAAATAAGCTGGTACTGTGATCACGGCTCTCGTTACTTCTTCCCCGAGATAGCTTTCTGCATCCTTTTTTAATTTGGCCAGGATCATCGCTGAAATTTCTTCTGGTGTATATTTCTTCCCATCAATTTTTACTTTACGATCTGTTCCCATCTGACGTTTTACGGATGCAACTGTACGACTCACATTCGTTACCGCCTGTCGTTTTGCTGGATCTCCAACCAGTCGTTCTCCATTTTTCGCAAATGCCACTATCGATGGCGTGGTTCTTCCACCTTCTGCATTTGAGATCACAACTGGTACTCCACCTTCCATCACTGCTACACAAGAATTTGTTGTTCCCAAATCTATTCCTATTACTTTGCTCATTGTCTTCCCTCCTAAATCAGTGTTGTTTTTACAGATCAACACCAGTATCTGCCACCGAGACAACAGTTGCACATCAAATTTAACATGCACATCTTCATACACCAGTCTCCACCTGTGGAATATGGATTCTGATAAGTACTTTGTCTTTGTTGATACCAAGAACCATTTCCTTGCAGCTGTTGTAATAACATCTGATATTCATAATTATCAGGTTCCATGGAAACTGCCTGTTTTGCATGTTCCATAGCAGTTACATTATTTCCAAGGCCTTGATTGGCAGCTGCACTGTAATAGTACCATCTCGCATTTCTTCTGGCTGGTTCCATGCCATCTAAAACATTCCTTGCTTCCTGATAATAACCATTCCTTACATAATTACCTGCTGCTCTTAAATGCGTGTCCTTCTCATATCCTGTCGTTGTCTTCTGTCTTTGCTGAGCTCCACCATTTGTGTAATAGCCACTAAATTGTCCAAAAATATCCTCAAATGGATTCCATTCTCCATACGGATTTCCTTGTTGATTTCCATATGGATTCCCTTGTCCACCATAAGGATTCCCCTGACTCTGGTATCCACCATAAGAACTTTGGCTGTATCCGGTTGTTTTCTCCCTCATAACCTGTTGATAAGCTTGCTGGAGCTCTTTAAATTTCTCCTCAGCTGCCTTCGGATTATCAAGATTGGCATCTGGATGGTATTTTCTGCTTAATCTTTTATATGCTTTTTTTATTTCTTCTTCTGAAGCACCTCTTTGCACTCCTAGAATTTCATATGGATCAGACATTCTTTTCTTCCTTTTCTTTTTCTCGTTTCTCTCGTACCTGTTCGTATCGATACCATACTCCGGAATATAAGACATTTCTCAATATATCTATATCATCGATCAGTGGAAGCTGTTCAAAAAGCTTTCGAACACTCTGCCATCATCATCGTTAGAATCTGATGGATCATATCTTCAAATTCCGGTTTTGTATATATATTTTTCAGTGGATTATAGTTGTGATTCTTCAGATCATCTTCAATATCTTCATATGCATCCATCAAATAAATGAATTTACCAAGGAAAAAATCCAAATTGATTCAGAAGTTCTTTCCACTCATCATCCTGATACAACATGATCTCTGCCATGACCTTTCCAAACATCCCTGACATCTGGTCGATATCCTGATTGTCTTTTTTCTCTTCTTCTGACAGCTTTTCTAATATATCATTGATCGTATTCCATTTTTCCCTATAAAAATTTCTGGAAAACCCACTTTTATGGTATAAAATTTTTTCTAATACCAACTTCTCTAATTTGCGGTCATCATTCCAATCATCTTTACATTTGTAATAAGTTAACAAAATATTCATGTGTGCGACATAATCCGTGATATTGTTTACTCTTTCCTCATGTTTTTGCAATGGATGTGTGACACATCGCTTCATACTCTTTGTTGTTTCTAATTCATAAAGACTGGTTAAGGTCATCAATACAAAGACCATATCATAGGAAAGTGTGATCTGACCAAACTTTCCATAATGTTCTTTTAATTTTCTGCACAAACCACAATAGTATCCGTGATAGACATCGAATTCGCGGAATTTCATCTCTGGTTTGTTGACAATGATATACCCAAACATTTTAGCTCCTCTTTACGAATGTGGTACGACACTTTGGACAACGAACTTCTATCTTTCCTTTTCCTCTTGGAATTCTGATCTTCTGTCCACATCCTGGACATTTGTAAATATGGTAGTTCTTCATCTGCTGTGCTTTGTATTTTCTATTGCTCCAGAGTCCCCGCATATTGGATGTTTTATTCAGGAACCATCTGTTTTCTTCGGCTCGTTTATAGATGTTTCTTGAAAACATACGGATATAGCAATAAATCAAAAGTGCTAATGCAATCCAATAAAAAATACGGCTAAGTGATACTACGCCGCCAAATACGATTCTTCCTGTAAATAGTGATAGTACAAATGCTGCTAAAATAATCTTCATTAAAAAGCGGTTCAGATCGTCATTTCCGTATCTGCCCTGCATGAATTGGTTGAATTTATCTCTCATAGACTTCTCCTTCTTTGATATCTGTTCTATTATGGATATCACATTTAAGTATAATGGTAATTATACGCAAACCTATGCAGAATAGCAATGAATTGGTTGTAAAGAAATTATAAATTTTATTTTATAATTCTAAGATATCAAAAACCATTCTCATCATGCTCGTGAATCTAATTGACATTTATAATTATTTTTGTTAATATATTCCATGTAAATATTTTACATTTTATTTTAAAATCTTCTTTCTCTTATTCTTATTAAAATACTTTTGATACTCTCATTATACTTTTCTTAACTGTTAATTATTGCTATAAACTACATTTCAATATAAAATGAAAGGAGAAACTTATGAGTCAAACTAAAAAATCGCTACAGGATTTAACTTTACTTGATCGTTTTTTATTTGCTGAAGTTATGGAAGATGCAGAAACTTTTGAAAACGTATTATCTATTATTCTTGGCCAAGACATATCCATTAAAGGACATCCGCAATCCGAACATGAAAAGCGTACATCACCTTTAAAACGTCAGGTGCGTCTTGATGTATGGGCTGAGGACGATACGGATGCTGTATACAATATAGAAGCACAAAAGGAAAATACCAAAAATCTTCCTCACAGAAGTCGTTTTTATCAGGCATTAATTGATTCGAAACTTCTGGACCCGGGAGAGATAGATTTTTCAAAGATGAAAGATTGTTATTCTATTATTATTGCACCTTTTGATCTTTTTGGGGAAGGATTATATCAATATACTTTTCAAATGAACTGCAATGAAACTGGTCAACCTTTAAACGATGGTGCTATACGTATTTTTCTAAATACTCATGGTCAAAATCCCGAAGGTATCAGTTCCGAATTAAAAGAACTTTTATACTATATGGAACATACTACCGAAGATATCTTTTGCTCTACACCACGCCTTCAGGAAATAAAAAAACATGTCAATATCGTAAAATCCAGCGAAGAGATTGGAGTGAAATATATGCAGGAATGGGAAGAAAAAATTCTTGAGAAACGAAAAGCACGTGCTGAGGGACTTGCTGAAGGACGCGCTGAGGGACTTGCTGAAGGACGCGCTGAGGGACTTGCTGAAGGACTTGCTGAGGGAGATTACTTTCGATTAATACAACAAATCAAGAAAAAAAATTGAAAAATCCAAGAATTAATTCAAATTGCTGATGAATTAGAAGAAACACCTGAAAATATTGAGTCTTTATATCATTGCATCAAAGATCATTTTACTTTGGAAAATAAAGATATCTATAAACTTTATAAAGATTGTAATTAGAACAGGATTTCGATGCCTGAAATCATCAATCATGGAAGAATACCTGCAGCTGATCTACTGCAGGTATTCTTCCATGATCTTCTTTGTTTTATTGACCACGTATCCACTTCCGCCTCGTTTCTTCACGTTTTCTGCCATGGATACCAGTTCCAATGCTTCCCTATTGTTTGTTGCTGGCATTATGGTCACAAACCAGCCGATTTCTGTTCCTTTTGTGTCTGTCTGTGATTGTTTGATCTCTGCAGTTCCTGTCTTTCCTCGAAGATCTACCCCTTCTATGTTCGCTGCGTGTCCCGTACCAGAGGGATCTCTGATTACTTGTCGCATAGCTTCATTTACGGTATTCACAGCTTGTTTGGTAAATATAGTTTCCTTTAATACTTGTTTTTTTGATCCGTTTTCTTTGACCAGATACGGTTTCAGCATATTACCATTATTGGACAATGCTGTGTAGATTGCTGCCATATGTACCGGGTTTACCATCATTTTCCCCTGTCCATATCCACTGTCAGCTAACTGAATATCGGAAGTAAATCCTTCACTTCCATAGGATGAAGCATTTAGTCCAAATGTAAATTTCAGACTTTCCCCAAAACCTAAATTGTCAAGCTGATCCTTCAAGGTATCTTTTCCTATCTTCAGGGCTGCTTTTGCAAAATAAATATTGTCAGAATAGATCATTGCATTTTGCAGATTATGCCCATTATAATCGTGCAATGTTGTTACGTAATAACCACCCCAGCTTTTATCCTTCTGCCAGCGTTTTCCACTGTTTCCAAAGTCATCATTTGCACGAAATTTATTCTGGCTTAGTCCGATTGCTGCTATGATCGGTTTGATGGATGATCCAGGTGCAAATGTTGCTTTAAAGCGATTTTGCATTGGCAGTCTTTGATCGCTATTGATCACATTCCATTTCTTCTGGCTCATTCCTAAGATAAATGCCTGTGCATCATAAGACGGAGTACTTACAAGTGCCTTGACCTCTCCTGTTGAAGGATTCAATGCAACATGAGCACTTTTATCATTTTTATACTGTTCGTAAATAGCCTTTTGCAAACTACTGTTGATCGTTGTTGTTAAATCCTTTCCATCTGTCTGAGATCTGACCGCCAGTGACTGTTTTTTCTGTCCATTAGAATCTTCTATGTATATCTCTAAGCCATTCGTGCCAGAAAGCTGCTCATCATATAATTTCTCAAGTCCTGCTTTTCCTTCGCCATTTTGCATATAACCGATAAGATGTGCTGCTGCCTCTCCAAGTGGATAGATTCTCCCAGTTTCTGTGGAAACAATGATCCCTTTCACATTGAGAAGATCTTTTGAATATTCTTTAATTTGATCAATGGTACAAAGGAATCATCCGTCACCCATTTTTGATCAAGTTTCTTCTGAATCTCTTCTTTGGATAATCCTAATTTCTTTGCCGCAAGTTTTACGGAATTACCGTCCATCTTCCCAGGAACAAATCCTACAGAATAGATCTTACCCTGTACAGCAAGTGCATTTCCCTGTGCATCTTTGATCCTTCCTCTTTTGGCATATAAAGTTTTTACTCTAACTTTGTCTTCTGCTCCTAATTGCGGAAAAATAACGGAGTCATCCCAATCTATGCGATATCTATGATTTTCTTTGACAAAATCTGTACGGTTATTATAGGTAATAATTCCAGCATTTGTCTGCATTTTTACGTGATATGTCACGGTTGTTGATCTCTTCTTTGAAGTTACATCAGCATCAATCGTTTGGACCCCGATTCCCTTATAAATATTTTTATTTCTCTTGATAAATTCTTCTTTTGAAATACTTTTTTGGCTTTCTTCATTCAAAAAGATCGTACATCTTTTCATACTTTCCATCTTCTGCATATGACATATATTTTAATAATGTGTCACCTGGATTCATCGCAATATTATTCTTATAGAATAATACAGCTCCCGCAGCTGCGATCACCAGTGCGACTCCCATTGCTGCCTTCTTTGCTATACTTCTTCTATCTTCCATATGATACTACCTCTTTCTGATTCCTACCCTGATCTGTATTATTTTATTTAATCGTAGAGATCTTTTCTCCTGTTTTCAAAGACAGGATTGGCTGTTCTTATATTTTGAATCTGTTCTTTATCTATCTGTGCATAGAGCAGCTCTTCCTTTTCTTCTCCTAAATACAATCTGGTTCCATCTGGTGCAAATCCAGTACTTCTTCCCATGTAATGTTCCTTACTGTAATGACAACATCCTAAAACATACATCTCATTTTCAATTGCTCTTGCCCGAAGAAGTGTCTCCCACTGCATAAATTTTCCTTTACCCTTAACCCATGCCGCCGGATACAACATGACCTGAGTTCCAGATAATGCTTCATATCTTGCAAGTTCCGGAAATCTGAGATCATAACAGATTCCAAGTCCGATCACACCTGCAGGTGTCTTAATCGGTGTAAACAAACAATCCCCCTTAAGCGTATTCATTGATTCTTTCCATTTGTATGCATTAAACAAATGAGTCTTTTTATAATCAGACACAAGTTCTCCCCGATCATTCAGGATTACCATTGTATTGTAGTTCTTTGTTTCATCCACAGTCTGTTCATTCATCCCAAAAATGATCCACATCTTAAACTCTTTTGCAAGCATCTTCATCGCCTGTACAAATTCGCCATGCAGACTTTGTGTCTTTTTTTTGTATAGTTGTGTTCAGTATCCGGATAATAATTCATGAAATATTCTGGAAAAATGATCATAACTGCCTCTTCTTCTTTCGCTTTTCTTATATATTGTTGTGTCTTTCTCTTATTATTTTCTCTCCAGTTTCCGGAAGTATGTTGTCTGTGCGATCGCTAATTTTA
>ENA-OQIP01000170-OQIP01000170.1-human-gut-metagenome-genome-assembly--contig:-NODE-170-length-13638-cov-2.077936_pt1 | contig 13638 bp, 14 predicted proteins | sample MGYA00242585_ERZ504750 | MGnify/ENA primary metagenome ERZ504750 (study PRJEB26092, sample SAMD00036441) | human gut metagenome | host: Homo sapiens | study: EMG produced TPA metagenomics assembly of...
ACGTCCCTGCGGGAGGCCATTAAGCTGTTCTGGACATTCCGTGTGCCATGGGGCTGGACTTATACAGCCGGTACAGTCGCTGATTGGATGGCGCAGTTCAGCTTTGGCTTTTATAGCCTCATGCTGACCTCTCTGCTGCTGGGTCTGATCGTTATGGTGCTCTACAAGCCCCGCACATGGTGTGCGTTTTGTCCGATGGGAACCATGACGCAGGGTATTTGCAAGCTGAAAAACAAAGAATAAACAAAGATAACAGAACGGAGCCTTTCTCATGGCTGAACTGAAAATTACTGCTGCGAATTTTGAAAATGAGGTACTGCATTCCGACAAGCCCGTCCTGCTGGATTTCTATGCGGACTGGTGCGGACCGTGCAAAATGCTCTCTCCCGTACTGCACGAGCTTGCCGAAGAAAAAAGCGGTACGCTCAAGGTGGGCAAGGTCAACGTGGACGAGCAGATGGAGCTGGCAATGCGTTTTCAAGTATCCAGCATCCCGATGCTTGTCGTATTCAAGGATGGAAAGGCCATTACCAAATTGGTCGGCTATCGGCCTAAGTCGGAGATTGCCGCAATGGTGGAGGGCGCAAGATGAAAGTTGTGATCGTAGGCGGTGTGGCGGGCGGTGCTTCTGCCGCTGCCCGCATCCGCCGTTTGGATGAACACGCCCAGATCATCATGATCGAGCGCAGCGGCTATGTGTCCTATGCCAACTGCGGTCTGCCGTATTATGTGGGCGGTGTGATCAAGGAGCAAGAAGAACTGACACTGCAAACTCCGGAGAGCTTCTGGGACCGCTTTCGCATTGATGTGCGGGTACGGCAGGAAGTAACTGCGATCAATCCCACAGAGAAAACCGTCACCGTTCACGCATTGGATAGTGGAAAGGTCTACACGGAAACCTATGACAAACTGCTCCTCGCACCCGGCGCAAAGCCGACGGTTCCTGCGCTTTCCGGCGTCAGCAGTGAGCGTGTTTTCACGCTGCGCACCGTGGAGGATACCCTCCGCATCAGGCGCTTTGTAGAGGATCAGAAGCCGAAAACCGCTGTTTTGGCTGGCGGCGGCTTTATCGGTCTGGAAATGGCGGAAAAACCTTGTGGAGATGGGCGTTTCCGTCACCATCGTCCAACGTCCAAAGCAGCTATTAGCGCCGCTGGATGCGGACATGGCGAGCTTTGTCCATGCGGAAATGCGCAGGCACGGCGTGACTCTGCGGTTGGGTGAAACCGTCACCGGATTCCGGCAGGACGGAGATTCCGTGCTGACGCTGCTGGAGGAAAGTGAGCCGCTGCGCTCCGACATGGTGCTGCTGGCCATCGGCGTCACGCCGGACACCCATCTGGCAAAAGAGGCCGGACTTGAGCTGGGCATCCGGGGCAGCATCGCTGTCAACGAGCGGATGGAAACCTCCGTGCCGGACATCTATGCTGTGGGCGATGCCGTAGAGGTCACCCTATTTTGTAACCGGGCAGAAAGCGTTGATTTCGCTGGCGGGACCCGCCAACAAGCAGGGACGCATTGCCGCTGACAATATCTGCGGCGGAAGCAGCCGCTATCACGGCTCTCAGGGCTCGTCTGTTCTGAAACTGTTTGGCTTGACAGCGGCCTCCGACGGGGATCAATGAAAAGACAGCGCGGGCAGCAGGGATTGCTTACGACAAAGTCGTATTGTTCCCGGCATCCCACGCGGCCTATTATCCCGGTGCACAGTCTATGGTAATGAAGGTGCTGTATGAAAAAGAAAGCCTGCGGCTGCTGGGTGCGCAGATCGTTGGCGGCGACGGTGTGGACAAGCGCATTGATGTACTGGCAACGGCCATTCGCGCAAAAATGACAGCTCTGGAACTGACGGAGCTTGACCTTTCCTATGCGCCGCCCTATTCCTCTGCCAAAGACCCGGTCAATATGGCCGGTTTTATGATCGAGGATTTGGAGAGCGGGAAGGCACGGCAGTTCCATTGGAATGATGTTGAGGACTTGCCCTGCGATGGCAGCGCGACGCTGCTGGACGTCCGTACGGAAGGCGAATATCGGCGTGGGCACTTGAATGGATTCCGCAATATTCCACTGGACGATCTGCGGGAGCACTTGGACGAGTTAGAGCGGGACAAGCCTGTCTATGTGAATTGCCAGACAGGGCTTCGCAGTTATCTGGCCTGCCGACTTTTGACGCAGTATGGTTTCAGCTGTTCCCATCTCTCCGGCGGATACAGTTTTTATCAGGTCGTAACACAAGAGCAGCAGACAGCGCGGAGCGCCTATCCCTGCGGAATGGAGAAACTATGAGTGAAAATTTATTTGGCTTGACGGTTGCGGCAGATAAAGGCTTAGATGATCTGCAGTGCCAGCGCCTTTTAAGCGAAAATCGCAGGTATCAGGAAGTCATGCTGCAATACCGATGTGCGCTGAAAGCACTGGAAAGCAGGTTGGAAATTCTAAACGAAGAGTTTTCATTGCAGCATGATCGCAATCCGATAGAAAGTATGAAAAGTCGCTTGAAGTCACCGTCCAGCATTATGAATAAGATGCAGAAGCGGGGACTTTCTCTGGATTTTCCGACCATGCAGGCAAATATCATGGATATTGCCGGTGTGCGGGTGATCTGCTCTTTCGAGGAGGATGTGTTCTTTTTGGCAAAGTGCTTAAAAAAACAGTCTGACATTGAAATCATCACAGAGAAAGATTATATTTCACACCCTAAGCCAAATGGCTATCGCAGTCTGCACCTGACGATCCGGCTGCCGGTATTCTTTGCGGAAAAAGAGATCCATGTGCCAGTGGAGATACAACTCCGTACAATCGCCATGGACTTCTGGGCAAGCCTTGAGCATACCATCCGCTATAAGAAAAATCTGCCGATAAATGCTGAAATCGAAACTGAACTGAAAGAGTGCGCCGATTCCAGCAGAGAGTGGGATGGTAAAATGGAACATCTACTGCACATCTTAACATAATGCGTCGGATATAAAATGAAAAGCACGCACTTTGGTGCTTGCCTTGGACTTGCCAGGGATCGCCTCATCCGCCTTGGATGGGCGACCCCTGCGAGCCCCAACCAATTTCTCCGCTTTCTGGTTTTCAGGCATAGTCTTTTCTGCTTTCGGCGGACTGCCACGGCACAGCTTTTTCGGCTTCTATAATTGTAAGGAACATGGCTTTTCGCTGAATGGAAAGCGAAGCTGACCCGGGTTGGGGCGGTCTGTATGAAAGCGATATTTTTTTTGAAATAATCTTGACAAAATTTATCGAGATTGATATGATGGTATTAACAAGCAAGCGAAAAGAGGATGTGGAGCATGATCATCACCAAAGAGACGGACTACGCGCTGCGCATTTTGCGGGTGCTGCTGGACGGGGAGAAGCATTCGGTGGCCGAGATGTCGGAAACGGAATTGATCCCCAATCAGTTTGCCTACCAGATTCTGCGCAAGCTCTCCGCCGGCAATTTGGTGCGGGTGAGCCGCGGCGCTCTCGGCGGCTGCGAGCTGTCCTGCGATCTGGACGCGACCTCCCTCTACGATCTCATGGGGGTCGTGGGGGAGCGGGGCATCCTGTGCGCCTGCATGGAGCCGGGATATGAATGCCGCTGGCAGGACAAGCATGGGCGGTGCACCATCCACTGTCAGCTGGCGGCCTTGCAGCAAAAAGCAGGACGAGGCGTTCCGTGCCGTGAGCCTGCGCAGGCTGCTGACCGGCGGATCCGATCCCCAAGATACAAGCAAGCTGTAAAATTTTAAAAGGAGGTACCCGTATGCTGTTTCAAACCACGTCGGCGCACGAAGAGCTGCGCGCGAAGATCCGGAGTTTTGCGGAGGAGGAGATCAAGCCCCTCGCATTTTTAATGGATCAGAACAACGAGTTTCCCGATGAGGCTGTCAAGAAGCTGGGCAAGCTGGGCTGGATGGGCATTCCCTACCCCAAGGAGTACGGCGGTGCCGGTCTTGATGCCCTGAGCTACGCCATCGCGGTGGAGGAGCTGGCCCGTGTGGACGGCGGCACGGGCGTAATCCTCTCCGCCCACGTCTCCCTCGGCTCATGGCCCATTTTCGCCTATGGCACCGAGGAGCAGAAGAAGAAATATCTGGTTCCGCTGGCCAAGGGCGAGAAGATCGGCGCCTTCGGCCTTACGGAGACCAACGCCGGATCCGACGCCGGCGGCACGGAGACCACGGCGCTGGATAAGGGGACGACTACCTCCTCACGGCGGCGAGATCTTCATTACCAACGCCCCTAAGGCGGACACCTATGTGGTTTTCGCCGTCACCACGCCGGACATCGGCACCCGGGGCATCTCCGCTTTCATCGTGGAGAAGGGCTGGAAGGGCTTTGAGTTCGGCGACCACTATGACAAGATGGGTATTCGCTCCTCCTCCACGGCGGAGCTGATCTTCAACAACGTGAAGGTTCCCAAGGAAAACCTATTGGGCAAGGAGGGCGAGGGCTTCAAGATTGCCATGTCCACGCTGGACGGCGGACGCATCGGCATCGCCGCGCAGGCGCTGGGCATCGCCCAGGGCGCGTTTGAGCACGCGTTGAGCTATTCCAAGGAGCGCGTCCAGTTCGGCAAGCCCATCGCGGCCCAGCAGAGCATCGCCTTCAAGCTGGCGGATATGGCAACCAAGCTGCGCTGCGCCCGGTTCCTCATCTACTCCGCGGCGGAGCTGAAGGAGCAGCACGCGCCTTACGGCATGGAGTCCGCCATGGCGAAGATGTATGCCTCGGACATCGCGCTGGAGGTCACCAACGATGCCTTGCAGATCCACGGCGGCAGCGGCTACCTCAAGGGCATGGAGGTGGAACGGGCCTACCGCGACGCCAAGATCACCACCCTCTACGAGGGCACTAACGAGATCCAGCGGGTGGTCATCGCCTCTCATCTGTTGGGCAGGCTGGGCAAGAGCTCCGGCGGCGAGAGCCGTTCGGCGGCCAAGAAACCCGCGCCCATCACCGGCATTCGCAAAAAGACCATCTTCCGGGAGGGGGATGCTGCCCAGCAGGTGGCCGACCTTGTGGCGGCGCTGAAGAAGGATGGTCACGACTTCTCCGTGGGCATCCCTATGGATACGCCCATCCCGCAGGCGGAGCGGGTAGTCTCCGCGGGCAAGGGCATCGGGGAGAAAAAGAACATGAAACTGGTAGAGTCGCTGGCCAAGGCCGTCGGCGCGGCCATCGGTTCTTCCCGCCCTGTGGCGGAGACTCTCAAATATCTGCCGCTGAACCGCTATGTGGGTATGTCCGGTCAGAAGTTCACCGGCAATCTGTACATCGCCTGCGGCATCTCCGGCGCATCCCAGCACCTTAAGGGCATCAAGGACGCCTCCACCATCGTGGCCATCAATAAGAACGGTAACGCGCCTATCTTCAAGAACTGCGACTACGGCATCGTGGGCGATGTGGAGGAGATCCTGCCCCTGCTCACTGCCGCGCTGGATAGCGGCGAAAAGCTGCCCGCGCCGCCCATGGTAAAGATGAAGCGGCCCACGCCGCCGAAGCCCGCCCCCATCGGCGACCGCTACGTCTGCAGCGGCTGCGGCTACGAGTATGTGCCGGAGTTGGGCGACGAGGACGGCGAGATCGCGCCCGGTACGCTCTTTGAGCAGCTTCCCGCCGAGTGGGTGTGTCCCGAGTGCGCGGAGACGAAGGATCAATTTGTAAAGGCTTGAGGCCGTGAAGGAGGCAAGATAAGATGTATTGCGTGCGTAAAGTAACGAACGACCTCTACTGGGTGGGCGCCAACGACCATCGCCTGGCCCTGTTTGAAAACTGCTTTCCCATTCCCCGGGGCGTAAGCTACAACGCCTACTGCCTGCTGGATGAAAAGACGGTGCTCTTTGACACGGTGGACTGGTCTGCCTGCCGCCAGCTTTTGGAAAATCTGGCGTATGTGCTGGATGGCCGCGAGCTGGACTACCTGCTGGTCAACCATCTGGAGCCGGATCACGCCGCCTGCATCGAGGAGATCCTGCTGCGCCATCCCAAGGTGAAACTGATCTCCAACGAGAAGGCATTCATGCTCATGCGGCAGTTCGGCTTCCATGTGGACGGACATGAGTGCATCGAGGTGAAGGAGGGCGACACCTTCTCCTTCGGCAAGCACACCGTCACCTTTGTGGGCGCGCCTATGGTTCACTGGCCGGAGGCCATGGTGACCCTTGACGTCACCGACGGCGTCCTCTTTTCCGCCGACGCCTTCGGCACCTTCGGCGCGCTGGACGGCAAGCTGTTCGCCGACGAGGTGGACTTCGAGCGGGACTGGCTGGACGACGCCCGTCGCTACCTTACCAACATCGTGGGCAAGTACGGCCCCCACATCCAGCTCCTGCTGAAAAAGGCCGGCGGCGTTTTGGATCAGATCAAGTACATCTGCCCGCTCCACGGCCCCGTGTGGCGCAAGGATCTGGGCTGGTTCATTGAAAAGTACGACACATGGAGCCGCTATGCCCCTGAGACCCAGGGCGTGCTCATCGTCTACGCCTCTATGTACGGCAACACGGAGAACGCGGCGCAGGCGCTGGCGACGTCGCTCTGCGATAAGGGCATGAGCAAGGTGGCGATGTACGATGTGTCCTCCACTCATGTCTCCCAGCTGATCTCCGAGGCGTTTAAGTACAGTCACATTGTCCTGGCCTCTGTGACCTACAACCTCGGCATCTACCCTGCCATGCATGACTTCCTCATGGATATGAAGGCACTGAATCTGCAAAACCGCACCTTTGCCATCATTGAAAACGGCTCATGGGCGGTGAAGTCCGGTGACCTCATGCAGAAATTCGTCAACAATGAGCTTAAGAACATGACGGTGCTCAACGAGCGGCTCAGCCTCGCCTCGTCCATGGGCACGGACAAGCGCACTGAGCTGGAAGCACTGACGGACGCCATTCTGGAATCTATGAAGTAACTGGCAGGAAAGCCAAAACCAAGACAACAGACAACAAACAGCCCCGCCGCATCGGCTGCAGAAAAACCGGCTTTCAAAAACAGAGCGGGCAAGCGTGATACTGCGCTTGCCCGCTCTTTGCCCAAAAGGACATGAGAAGTGACCGGAGAAGATGAGAGGATCGAAATGGAGATCAGAAAACGAAACGGGGAGTCTGTTCCCTTTCAACAGGAGAAAATTTTCAACGCCATGAAAAAGGCGTTTGACGGACAGGGCAAGGAGATCGGGAGCAGAGAGATGGATGAGATCCTCGCCACCGTTCTCAACAATCTCTCCGTCACAGTGCCGCTCACCGTGGAACGTGTGCAGGACGAGGTGGAGCGAACGCTCATGGAGCGCGGACACTATGAGGTGGCCAAGGCGTACATCCTCTACCGCGAAAAGCGGTCTGCGCTGCGCCGTGTCCGGCATACCATCGCGCGGACGGTGGGGGATGACTCGCTTGACGAGGTGCTGCGCCGCATCCAGATGGATTTTACCGAGGAAGTCTACTCCCTCGCGGCGCTTCAAATGAAGTTTGAGAGTTTCTGTCGTCTGGGTATGACGGAGGATGAGCGGGCTGAGGCACTGACCAAGGCGGCGGTAGAGCTGACTACGGCAGAGGCACCCAAGTGGGAGTTCATCGCGGCGCGGCTTCTGAACCACTCCTTTCGCTGTCGCAACGCACAGGAATGGGAGGGGCGCGGCGTCGGCGACCTCTATGGCAGGCTTCGCTATCTGACGGATAAGGGACTCTACGGTGACTATATCCTTGCCCACTATACCCACGAGGAGATTGCCATGGCGGAGGACTTTCTCTGCCCGGAACGGGACGAGCTGTTCACCTACTCCGGCCTTGACCTGCTGCTCAAACGCTATGTGATCCAGTCACGCAGCCGCGTGCCGCTGGAAACACCGCAGGAGATGTTTTTGGGTATCGCGCTGCATCTTGCTATGAACGAAGGCTCTGACCGCATGGGGTGGGTAAAACGCTTTTACGATATGCTCAGCCGTATGGAGGTCACAATGGCGACACCTACCATGTCCAACGCACGAAAGCCCTACCATCAGCTTTCAAGCTGCTTTGTGGACACTGTGCCGGACAGTCTGGACGGCATCTACCGCTCGCTGGACAACTTCGCAAAGGTCTCTAAATTCGGCGGTGGAATGGGGATGTACTTCGGTAAGGTGCGCGCTGCAGGCAGCACCATCCGCGGCTTTCAAGGGGCGGCGGGCGGTGTTATCCGCTGGATCCGGCTGGTCAACGACACCGCCGTGGCGGTGGATCAGTTGGGGAGTGCGGCAGGGCGCTGTGGCGGTTTACTTAGACGCATGGCACCGGGATCTAGCCGGAATTCCTTCAACTGCGCACCAACAACGGCGACGACCGCATGAAGGCACATGATGTGTTTCCCGCCGTGTGCTATCCGGATCTCTTCTGGCGACTGGCGGAGGAGAACATAGACGCGCCGTGGCATCTCATGTGTCCGCATGAGATCCTCACGGTCAAGGGCTACGCACTGGAGGATTACTGGGGTACAGAATGGGAGAAGCGGTATCTGGACTGCGTCAATGACCCGCGCATCGAAAAGCGCAGCGTCACCGTCAAGGACATCGTGCGGCTGGTGCTTCGCTCGGCAGTGGAGACCGGCACACCCTTCGCTTTCAATCGCGACAGTGTAAATCATATGAACCCAAACGGCCACACGGGAATGATCTATTGCTCCAATCTCTGTACGGAGATCGCGCAGAACATGGCACCCATCGAGCACATCAGCACTGAGGTGCACACGGAGAACGGCGACACAATTGTGGTGACGGCCACACGTCCAGGTGAGTTTGTGGTCTGCAACCTGGCGAGTCTGTCTCTCGGTAATCTGCCGGTGGAGGACGAGGCCTATATGGAACGCACGGTGGAAACGGCCATCCGCGCACTGGATAATGTGATCGACCTCAACTTCTACCCGTTGGAATACGCGCGGCTTACCAATCAGAAGTACCGCAGCATCGGCTTGGGCGTCAGCGGCTACCACCACATGCTGGCAAAGCGCGGCATCCACTGGGAGAGCGATGAGCACCTTGCCTTCACCGACGCAGTGTTCGAGCTCATCAACTACGCCGCCGTCAAGGCGGACACAGCACTGGCACGGGAAAAGGGTCGTTACGCGCTCTTTGAGGGCAGCGACTGGCAGACGGGCGCGTATTTTGAAAAGCGGGGTTATACCTCCGAAAAGTGGCGGGCACTTGCGAAAACGGTGGCGGTGCAGGGAATGCGCAACGCCTATCTGCTGGCGGTCGCACCGACCTCCAGCACATCTATCCTCTCCGGCACGTCGGCGGGCATCGATCCAATTATGAAGAAATTCTTTTTAGAGGAAAAAAAGGGCAGCATGCTGCCCCGCGTTGCTCCGGAGCTTTCTATGGATACATGGTGGTACTATAAGGCGGCGCATCTGATCGACCAAAGCTGGTCGGTACGCGCCGCGGGCTTTCGCCAGAGACATATTGACCAGGCGCAGAGCATGAATCTCTATATCACCAACGACTATTCCATGCGTCAGGTGCTCAGACTGTATTTGGAGGCGTGGAGGGCCGGCGTCAAGACCATTTACTATGTCCGCAGCAAGGCCCTTGAGGTCGAGACCTGCGAAAGCTGCTCGTCATAAGGAGGATAGCATGACGGAACTGAAGAAAAAGCCCCTCTTTAACCCGGAGGGCGACCCTGATGTGCGCCTGCGGCGCATGATCGGCGGCAATACCACCAACCTCAACGACTTCAACAATATGAAGTACGCTTGGGTCAGCGACTGGTACCGGCAGGCCATGAACAACTTTTGGATTCCTGAGGAGATCAATCTCTCGCAGGATGTGAAGGACTATCCCCGCCTGCTGTCAGCCGAGCGCAGCGCCTACGATAAAATTTTGAGTTTTCTTGTCTTTTTGGATTCCATTCAGACAGCGAACCTGCCTAATATCGGCGCCTACATTACCGCCAACGAGGTCAATCTCTGCCTGTCCATTCAGGCGTTTCAGGAGTGTGTCCACTCACAGAGCTACAGCTATATGCTCGACACCATCTGTTCCCCCGTCGGAGCGCAATGACATCCTCTACCAATGGAAAACGGACGAGCATCTGCTGCGCCGCAACACCTTCATTGGGGACTGCTACAACGAGTTTCAGGAGCGGAAGGACGCTCCCACGCTGCTGCGCGTGATGATGGCAAACTATATTTTGGAGGGCATCTATTTTTACAGCGGCTTTATGTTCTTCTACAATCTCTCCCGAAACGGGAAGATGCCCGGCTCGGCGCAGGAGATTCGCTACATAAACCGCGATGAGAACACGCACTTGTGGCTGTTCCGCAATATCATCACGGAGCTGCAAAAGGAGCAGCCGGAGTTGTTCACCGCCGAGAGCGTACAAGCGCTGCGCGAGATGATGCGTGAGGGCGTGGAGCAGGAGATCGCATGGGGGCATTATGTAATCGGCGACGACATCCCGGGGCTGAACCGGCAGATGATCAGCGATTACATCCGCTATCTCGGCAACCTCCGCTGGACGAGCCTTGGCTATCCCGCATTGTATCCAGGCTTTGAGAGCGAACCGGAGAGCATGGAATGGGTCAGCCAGTACGCCGACGCCAACATGGTCAAGACCGATTTCTTTGAGGCACGCAGTACCGCCTACGCCAAGAGCACCGCACTGATAGACGATTTATAAGAAAACCAAAGACATCAGAATAGGAGATACTACTATGAATTACAGCGCTATGATTCAAAATCGCAGATCCGTTCGCGCATTCCGCGAAAAGGAAGTTCCGAGCGAGGCTATCGGCCAGCTCCGATCCTACTATGAAAAGACCTGCCCCCGTCTTGTCCCGGAGATTGCAACGGAGTTGATCGTCTTGGACAAGGATGCACAGCCGGCGCTGGAGAGCTCAGCGGGCTATAATCAATTTCTCATCGGAGCACCGCACTACCTGCTCCTTATGTCTGCCCCGCATTCCTATGCGGCCATCAACGCCGGCTACATGATGGAAGATCTCGTCCTCAAGTTGACTGAGTTGGACATTGACACCTGCTGGATGACCTTCACCGACAGCGACAAAATCAAAAAGGCACTGTCTCTCGCCACCCCGTTAGAGGTGGCGGCAATCGTTGCCTTTGGCTACGGGGAAAAGACCGCAAAAAAGCTGCGGCTGAATATCCTAAGTATGTCTCAGATCGATGTGCGGGCCGAGCAGCAGTACTACGCGCCCAAAAAGGGCGTGCACGATTTGGTTCACATGGGGAGCTGGAGCAACAAGTCTGGGCTTGACGAGATGATGGACTTCTACGACGATATGCTCTGGCAGTCCATCTACGCCGCTTCGCTCTCCCCCAGCTATCTCAACCGTCAGCCCTATGGCTTCCTTGTGCAGGACCACAGCATCTATTTGGTGCAGCAGGAGGATGCCTACACCGATAATTTGGATGCCGCATTGGATCTCGGTATTGTCATGCTCCACTTCTCCGCCGTCGCCTCCCAGTGGGCGGGGCAGGTACGCTGGGAACTTTCACCTGCTGCGCCCGACGGCCTGCCGGAAGGACTTCGCTCCGCTGCGGTGTACCACATGTAACGACTCTGGGGGGGAAGCAAGGCAACGGTGAAAGGTGCGGCGACCGTCGATCCGCGGTTGAGCGTATGTTTCATTAGAAAGGAAGAACCTATCAGTCAGAGTCTGAGTAAGGAAATAGGAGGTATTTTTTATATGGCTACCGTCATCTCAGGATGAGGTCACAATGTGGTGTGGGGCGAGACCGGAGTCTTGAGAATACCCAAACAAAGGAAAGGAGCTGACAGATATGGCAGCTATGAATATGAATCAGGAGCAGTTTAAGCAGTTGATCCGGGAGGAAAAGCCTGTTTTGGTGGATTTCTGGGCGCCCTGGTGCAGCTATTGCCGGAGGATCGGCCCTGCGTATGAGAAGATTGGAGAGGAATACGCGGACAGCCTTGCCGTCGGCAAAATCAACATTGACGAGGAGCCGCGGCTGGCGGGGGCCGAGGGGATCGAGGACATCCCAACTCTGGTGCTGTACCGGAACGGAAAGGCCGTGGATTCCATCATCGCGCCCGGCTCAAAGGCAGAAATCGACCGTTTCATTCAGGAAGCCTTGGCGAAATAACGGAGGGTTCAGATATGAACAACAATCATGTTTATGATATGCTCGTGGTGGGCGGCGGACCGGGCGGCTACACCGCCGCCCTGTACGCGGCACGGGCGGGGCTGGACACCATCGTGCTGGAAAAACTGTCCGCCGGTGGGCAGATGGCCCTGACCGAGCAGATCGACAACTATCCCGGCTTTGAGGACGGGATCGACGGCTTCTCTCTGGCGGAGAAGATGCAAAAGCAGGCGGAGCGCTTCGGGGCACGCAGCGAATACGCAGAAGTCCTCCGCATGGATCTGACGGCGGTTCCCAAGCTCGTGGAGACCAGCGAGGGGATTTTCCTGGGGAAAACCGTGGTGCTGGCCACCGGTGCGAACCCCAGAAAGCTGGGCGTGGCCAGAGAGTCGGAACTGGTGGGCCGAGGCGTGGCCTACTGCGCCGCCTGCGACGGGATGTTTTACAAGGGCAAAACGGTGGTCGTGGTGGGCGGCGGCAATTCCGCCGCGGCAGATGCCCTCCTTCTCAGCCGCGTGGCGAAAAAAGTGATCCTCGTCCACCGCAGAGACACCCTGCGGGCCACCAAGATCTATCACGAGCCGCTGGCACAGACCGAAAACGTGGAATTCCGTTGGAACAGCGTCGTTTCCGCGCTGCTTTCCGGGGACAGGCTGACCGGCGTCCGCCTGCGGGACACCGTCACCGGTGAGGAAAGCGTGGTGGACTGCGACGGCGTATTTGTCAGCGTGGGCCGACAGCCCGCCACGGCGCTGGCGGTGGGTCAACTGGAGCTGGACGGCGGCGGCTATATCGTGGCCGGAGAGACCACGGAAACCAGTATTCCCGGCGTTTACGCCGTGGGCGACGTGCGGACGAAGCCCCTCCGTCAGGTGGTCACCGCAGTGGCGGACGGCGCGGTGGCAGTTCACATGGCGGAGAAATATATCGCGGAAAAACCGATAAGGGAGGTAGATTGAAAAAGCCATGTTTAAGGTCAGGCCGGATACGGCCGCAGTGGGGATGCCGACATATCTGCAAGGCAAACTGCCAGAGTGATGGCAGATAAGAAACCCATGTAAGATCGGGAGATATGTTGTCTCTCCATATCCAGTCCACGCAACAGTAAGCAACTGAACACTAAAACACAGCCACAGATGTACTCTGCGGCTGTGCTTTTTATGCATAGTACTTACGGAAAGGATTCGATGAGCAGATTTCTGTGATACGGATTTTTGGATTCTCGCAGAGAGGAATTTCGATTGAGTAAAGCATATGAGCAGAAAATTGACGTGGTAAATGTCATTACTGCTCCAGAAATTGAAATGCTGATTATTCATGCAGAAGGAGCATATGATCAGTTTAAGCGTTCTGGAAAAAAACAAGCGAATTTTGTAAAAGAAATCTTCGGATGCATGATGTGAAGTCGTATGAGATAGAATCGTCTTCGATGCCTCGTTGGGAAACCAACGAGGTATTTTTTTGCCCCAATCCGACTGCATAGGACACTGAAAAATCAAAACAAACCATATGTAGTCCTGCAAGGACAACCAAAGTGCGCCTACGAGGCCAAC